>Ga0209427_10001121_pt1 | contig 30477 bp, 27 predicted proteins | sample DeeMarSWOR136_30_FD_187465 | JGI IMG/M metagenome (GOLD analysis project Ga0209427, IMG submission 187465) | Marine sediment microbial communities from White Oak River estuary, North Carolina - WOR-1-36_30 (SPAdes) (version 2) | ecosystem: Environmental > Aquatic > Marine > Intertidal zone >...
ACTGCTACGAGTCATTTAACGGGTAAGAAGATTAATCGATTTTGTCATATTCATCAGAGTGAAGATGATTTATTAAAAAAACAATTAATGACCAGACAACTTTGTCATCGTTGTGGTGGATGTATCCAACGATGCATGGGAATTGATTCACTTAATGCACTTTCAGTAATTACTTATGAAATGGACCAAGCACTTGGAACAGATCACTACATAAGATTTAATAAATACATGGAATATTTTCAAGAAAATGATCTTGTAGCTAGTTGTGCCCAAACTGATGCTAAAGGAGATCGATTAAAAAGGCCACATGAACAAGTGGATCCAGATCAGTACTTGAGAGTAATCGAAACAAGAGAGCATGGTATCGTAGTTAGAGGATGCAAGGTTAATATTACAAATACAGCCTATGCCGATGAGATGATAGTTGTTCCATGTAGATATATGGGGCCCGAAGATAAAGATTATGCTGTAGCTTTCGCCTTACCAACAGATTGGGATGGTGTAAAATTACTTACTCGCCCTGCAAATTTCAGAAAAAGTAAATATGCTGAAGCTCCTGGTCTAGAGATTGGAGATTGTGAAACTTTTATCATTTTTGATGATGTATTTGTTCCAAATGATCGCGTTTTCTTGAATGGTCATGGTGATCCAAGGCAAACTCCTTATGCGGGTTTCTTAGCCCTTATGTTTGCGCATTATCATCGCCATAGCTATACTGGTTGCAAACCAGCAGTATCAGAAGTAATAGCAAGTGCTGCTGCATTAGTGGCGGAATATAATGGCATTGAAAAGACTTCTCACGCGAGAGATAAAATATCTCATATTATAGGTACAGCTGAACTCGTGTTTGCTGCTGGAGAATCAAGCGCAAAGCATTCTGAAAAAGCACCCTCAGGTACCCAAGTGCCAGATGAGATTCTTACAAATGCTGGAAGAAGACTTGCGGGGGAAATGATTTATGAGGAGTATAAAATACTAGCGGATCTTTCTGGTGGATTAATTGCAACATTACCTTTCGAGGAAACTTTTTATAGCGAAGAAGTTGGTGAGCTTGCTATGAAATACTTGCAACGAAATCCTCGTGTCAAGCCAGAGAATATATTGAGGTGTTTTAAAGGAATTGAGGGAATGGTTGTATCAGATCTCGCAGGAGTAATGCAAGTAGCAGGCTTACACGGAGGAGGATCACCACAAATGGAAACAATAACAATGATGATGCGTTATGACACAGAAAAACTAAAAGATATAGCGAAATATCTATTTGGAATAAAGAAAAAACTAAAACGGTATGAACGCCCTACAGTGACCCCTAGAAAACAACTTGAAAAATTTAGAGAAGCAATGTTGAGAAAGAAAAATCAAGAACCAAACTGTTAATTTAAATTAGATTTTTATATTCTTTTTTTTATTTTAATTAACCAATTTTTTATAAAAGACACAAAACAAAGTATTGCTTTTCATTAATTGGTTCAATACCTAAATCCTTATTTTCATTTATGAAGTTATTAACTGCTACCCCTTTTTCATACAATTCGTTAAATTTTTCATGAAAAATCTTGTAAATACTACTATTCCTTGAGATATATGCCCCAATTAGTTTATTTGTTGGATCAAAACTAGGTTGAACTAATTCATCATCAGTAAGACAAAAGTTACTAAAATCATCATTAGTAACGTGAACATCAATACTTTTAAATTCTAAATTATATTGATTAAGATGGTTAGTTAAAAATTTGAAATCTTCGCTTATTAATAGATCTTTGACTAATTCTGCATTAAAAATGACTTTAATGTCTAAATTTTTTACATTATCTTTAATTTTGATCATTCCATTCTTCATCGTATCCTTTAAATCTTCAGGCACGTGAGTCGGTCCTTGTTGTTTTACAATAGTCATTAATTCATTGTCATATCTTATACCAATTGCAATTCTACATTCATTTCTAGCTGTAAAGGCATAATAAGTTTCATAAAGGTTATTCAAATCATATTTTATGAATTCTACAAATTCTTGGCTAATTTGATCGGTAAGTTGATACGATTTTAAAAAATCATCTAATGCAAATTCCGCTTTTTCCTTTTTTTCTTGAAATTCTTGCGATAATTCTTCTATTCGATTATTAATAATTTTTTGCCATATTGGAATTACAGGTGTAGCCAAGTGAATTTTCATTGGGCGATCATATATTTGGACAAGCTCTAAATCATTTAATACTGAGCAAATTTTATAACCTCTTTTTAAGGTGAGACCAAATTGAGAAGATACATCTTTTAAATTATCGATTCTAACATTTTTTAATAAATAATGATATATTTTCTCAATGCCTTTTTCGATAACACCAATCGCATCAAATAAAGAACTGAGAGGTAAAAGTTCGCTGTCTTCCATAAGATCACCTATTTTCCATCTTTTCTAACGTCAATTCTGTAAGTACTTCAAATGTTTTATTGACATTTTGTCCGGTTTTGCTTGAAATTTCTCCAAATCCAGAAAAATTATTTCTTTCAGATATTTGAATACCAAAATCTCTTGTTATATTACGTTGAGTATTTAAATCTATTTTTGATCCAACAAGTATTATAGGAATTCCGCCAGCTTTTTGCCTAACTATACTTACCCACTCGGGTATATTGTCTAAAGTCGGAGGACGAGTGATATCATAGAGAAGAAAAGCAGCATTTGCTCCTAAACAATATGTGGGGAGTAAAAATCTAAATCTTTCCTCTCCACCGACATCCCATATCTGCAATTTAATTTTTTTTCCATGGAGTTCTATAGTTTTAACATGAAAATCAACTCCAATTGTTAATCGCTCTGAGGGGTTGAAAATATTATAACAATATCTTTTAGTAAAAGAAGTTTTCCCTACAGATGCGTCTCCCAATAAAAGAATTTTAAATGTATAATCATATGTTGGAATATTATAACACCTTTTTAAAAATGATTTATATCCTCAACCAAATTAATTTTTTGATTTTAGTGCTTTATTCTTCATTTCTGCTCTGTCGCTGAAATAGTGCTTAATATATCTATTGATAGTTCTTTGATATTAGCTTATTATTATAATTAAAATTGTCTTTTTTAATTCTTTACTTTTCATAAGAAGTTAGTGATATTCTTTCTATTTGAAAAAATTAGAAGAAATAAGTAAAATGAGATTATTCTTCCAAAAAAATTTCTCTTAAGTTTTCATAAATAATTGGATTTAACTCTTTATCTAAATGATTTTTTAACTCATTCAAAATGATGGGATTATCTTTGAAATTTGCGAGATACCTAATTATACTCCAACGAACTGAATCATCTGGATCTTCCAATAGGGGTAATAAAAATTTAATGTATTTAATATCATTATTTTCTTTAATTTTCATAACAGCACGAGCACGTATAATAAAATCAGGATTATACAATTGTGGTAATAGATGATATTCAATAATTCCATTTTTTGTAAAGTTTAATATAAATTGAAATAACTCCTTTTTAAAATTATGGGTTTGGTCTAATTCTTTTATGATACTTTCAATTGTGTATTCTGGGATTTTGTTTCCTAATTTTAGTAGACTTTCAAATGAAATGAAAAAATTTTCTGATATATCATACTTAAGATAATTTAATAGCTTTTTAATAATTTTGTCGTTAACCTTTGAGACTTCTATTAAATCCCAGTTATCATCTTCCCTGTAATTTTTATTATCCATTGATTAATCTACTATATCTTTAATTAAAATTTTTAACTTGATTATAATTAAATTTACGTGATCTTATTTAATTAATTTTTTATTAAAATGAAAATAATTAACTAATTTACAAAAAATTTTAATTTGTAAATTTTTTGAATTTCTACATTTAATGATACAATAAATTATTGGAAATATTAAAGTTAGGAACAGTTATTTTAAAAAAAATTTAAGGAGTATCATGATAATTTCGAATGAAAAAATCTTAGTGTCCAAATAATGTAAAAGAATTATTATAGAAAATATCTTGTTTTTCTGAATTTGTGATTGGTAAGCATAAAATTTTGGCAATCTCAAGCTGTAAGGGATTTGTTACAGGAGAGTCAGAACCAATTAATATTCAATTATAACCTATTGTCCTAATATCTTAAAAGAATTTTTATTTACGAAAAAATTATCCATTTTATGGTTTATTCCATATATAGAAGGTTAGATTTAATTGAATGATTTATTCTCGGAAATCGATGATATATTCCATTCAAGGTCCCTGGCAATTTATGGTGTGAGTAGAAAAGGTGGTTTAGGAAACATATTATTACAGGGATTTATTGACCAAGAATTTCCTAAAATATTTATTGTTAATCCTAAAATAAATGAATCTGATTTTAAAATAATGGGAATATCTGTTTTTTCAGATTTAAAATCCATTGGAGAACCTGTAGATCTGGTTTTATGTTCCACTCATCCTAAATTCGTTAAAGATATCATTATTGAAAGCGGTGACTACGGAGTAAAAGCAGTAATAATTTTTTCAGCCGGATTTGGTGAAAAGGGTAATGAAGGTAAAAAAGCTGAAGAAGAATTACTAGAAATTGCTCGAAAGTATCGAATGAGATTAGTTGGACCCAATTGTATGGGATTTTATTGTCCTGAGACAGGATTATCGTTCTTTCCAGCCCTATCAACAGAATCAGGTCCACTAGGGTTCATTAGCCAAAGTGGTTCAATCGCTAACATTTTGGCTTTTTGTTCAATGTTGAAAGGAATTAACTTTTCAAAATCCATAAGTTATGGCAATGGTATTGATTTGGGCTTTAATGATTTCTTAGAATACTTGAGTGATGACCCTAAGACTAATTTAATAGGATGTTATATAGAAGGTGTTAAAGATGGAAGAAGATTTATTGAATTGGTAAAAAAAATTAAAAAACCTATAATCATTTGGAAAGTTGGAGTTACGCCTGCAGGAGAAAAAGCAGCTCATTCCCATACAGGATCTCTATGTGGAAATGATAAACTATGGAATAATATTTTTAATCAATATGGGGTTATTAGAGTCTATAATTTAGAAGAAATGATTAGTATGATTCAAGCATTCATCAATCCTATGCCTGTTAGAGCTTGTCGAATTGCTATCATTTCAGGACCTGGAGGACCCGCTGTATCATCAGCAGATGCATGTGAAATGAATAATTTAAAGTTAGCAGATTTGACCAAAGAATCAAAAATGAAACTCAAAGAGTATATTCCTGAATTCGGCTCAAGTATGTCAAACCCTATAGATATAAGTCTTCAAGCAACATTTGATCCAATATTGGAAAAAAAGACCTATGAAATCGTGGGAAAAGACCCTAATGTTGATATGATGCTTATTTATTTAACTATGTTAACTCCCAGATATAAGGATTTGATAAATTTACAAGAAGAGATATCCAAACCAATTGCTCTCGTATCTGCTATAGATGTGAATGTTTCGTCAGATTCTTTTAGCAATACTGTTAAACGATCATTCATACAACTAAGAGCCAAAAAAGTTCCCGGAATAATAAAGAATTTGAATCAGAGCGGGATTTCAGTACATCCTAATGAATATCTAGCTGCTAAGGCGTTATATAATATTTACCAGTTTTATAACAAATGTGGCAAATCAACTTTATTAAAACAATAGAAAAGTCTGTAATATTACTAAAACAAAAATAAGATTTAAAGAGATTGAATTTTTTTTAAAATAATTTCTCTATTGTTTTCCCAATATCTATCAACAGCTTTCTTCACAGCTTTTTTTGCTATTTTTCTTACAACTGTTCGTTTAATTAAAGCACCCAAAATATTCATTACTTTTTCCACCATCAGAGTTTTAATTATTCCCTCAATTGATTCTCCTTTAGAGGCTCTTTCAAGAAATTTATCAAATACTTTCTCAACATTCTTCTGGATTTTTTCTCTCAAATCTGAAGAGATTTCTTCTTCCATAGTTTTTCACTTAAATGATTTAATATAAATGATATTAATCAAATTATTTAAAATTATACGACTAAAAAATTAATAAAAAAGAAGAGAAGTATTTATTTGTGTTTAATGAATGTCCCGTTCTGATATTCTTGAAAAGCAACTCTTAATTCTTCATCTGTGTTCATAACGATGGGTCCCCGCCATGCAACCGATTCTTTCAATGGTTTACCTGAAATGAGTAAAAAACGAATTGGTTCATTTTTTGTACTAATTTTTACTGAATCTCCATCTCGATATATTATTAATGTTTCTTTCTCTAAAAATTGATCTTTATTTTCATCAAAATTTCCCTCTCCAGCGATTGTGTAAGCAATAACATTATAACCTTCTTTTATTGGATGAATAAATTCCGAATTTGAACTTATGGTAACGTCAAGATACTCGGGATCAGTAATGATATCATGTACAGGACCCTTAGTTCCGTTTATTTCACCACAAATTACTTTTATCTTTACAGTATCATTATTCAATGAGAGCTCTGGAATTTCAGATTCTTTAACATCTCGATATCTTGGATCCATCATTTTATGAGAAGATGGTAGGTTTGCCCAAAGTTGGAATCCCCATAGAAGAGTGTCTTTTTTATTTTGTTTTGGCATTTCTTGATGTATAATACCCGATCCTGCTGTCATCCACTGCACAGAATTAGGCAGAATCACACCTTGATTACCTAAACTGTCACCATGCTCAATTTTACCATGCAACATGTATGTAATCGTCTCAATCCCACGATGTGGATGCCATGGAAAACCTCTAACATAATCCTGAGGATTATCTGAATGAAAATCGTCAAGAAGTAAAAATGGGTCTAATGATTCATCAACATATCCGAAGGCACGTTTTAATCTAACACCTGCACCTTCAAAGGTTGGTCTACTTTTTAAGGTCACTTTAATTTTTCTAATTTTGTCCATAATTGTCTCAACCTTAAAAACACAGATATTTCTTTGCCTTATAAAAATTAAATTCTTTCTTCATACACTAAATATTTCATAAATCATATCCACTTAATAACAGTATTTAATTTAAGAAATGAATTAATCATTTCTATGTTAAATCATAGATTAATAAATCCCCCCAGAAAACCTAAAAAGTTCGTAGAAGCGGCTATTGAATTCTTAAAGAGACATGCGAGAAATAAAAAGGTCTTTTGTGCTCTTTCCGGAGGAATTGACAGTGCTACAACATATCTTTTATTAAAAGAAGCTAAAATCAATACAATACCAGTATTTATAGATCATGGTCTCATGCGAATTATCAGAAGTGTGGAGGAGAGAGAATATATAAAAAGATTTTTTCCTGATGTCATTGTATTGGATATTCGAGATACGTTTCTGCCAAAAATTTTCGGTGAGGGCGATGCTGAGGGTAAAAGGAAACTTTTCAAGGCTGCCTATTCAGATACCATAAGTAAAGTGATAGAAAAAGAAAATTGTAATCTTCTCGCTGATGGGACAATTTTGCCAGATATCGAAGAGAGTTTTGGTGTTAAGATAACAGATTTGAAAGAGACAATGTCTTTGGAAGAAGAAAACGAATTAATGCATAAAAATATTGAAGGTTTTGTGAAAAGTCAGCATAATGTAGAAATAGAATATGAGGTGGAAGCGACTATCCAACCTGTTGCTAGTTTAACAAAACATGAAGTTCGAAAGGTTCTTGAATATCTCGGTCAGCCTCAAGAGTTGATTTATAGAAAAGCTTTTCCGGGACCTGCTCTTGCAGCAAGAATAATAGGCGCAGTTACACAGGAAAACCTGGATTTTGAGAAAAAAATGCATGATTTAGTGGAATCAACAGTAGAAGATTATTATAACGAAAAATTCGGTAAATATATGATCATTAATGATGAGGGAGAACAGGAACCTTTTCAAGTGTTTGCTGCTATAAGTAATGACATCCTTAACACAAGAGTGACAGGATTATTAGAAGGAAAAAGAACGTATGAACTTCCTTTATGTGAGAAAGGAGGATGGGATTACGATGAACTAACAAAAAGAGCCTCTCAGATAAAGGGATATGCAAGATTACTTTATGAATTAACAACAAATCAAGGAGGTAAATATGATGTCATTATCAGATCAATTAATAGTAAGGATGCACGAACAGCAACAGTAACTAACTTACCAATAGAATTATTAAAAGAATTATCGCAAAAATTGCTTAAAATTCCAGATACTAAAAATGTATATTTCGATGTAACTCCTAAACCTCCTGCAACCATTGAATATGTTTAATCTATAGAAATATATTTTAATAATGAAAATACTCCAAAGAACCTTTTAATAAAACTTGGGTTAACTTCACTTAATTTGGCATAATTTATTCCAATAGTATCTAACATCTTTAGAAACTGCTTCAATCTATTAAGAAAAGATTTATAATTCTTTTTATTTTTTGATGTCCATCCAACTTCCGAGAACGCAATAAGACGTGGAAATGTTTGCCACCCTAAACGTTTAGTATTAGGAGTATATTCACCCCACATCAATGCTTCTAAACCTAGAACATGTTTATGATATTGTTGTTCCAATTCTTTTGGAATAGGTTCAAATTCATAAGCCAATTTCAAAGGAGTAAAAGAATAAGAATGATCTAAGTAAGTATATTTAAAATTCGACATAATTACCTCTCCCCCTTTCTTTAAGTGGTTAATTACTTTTTTCTTTTTAAGAATCCAATATTGGATTATAATGTCTCTTTCTAAATTCTCATGTAAAATATCATTCCATGCTATAACTCTTTGCCCTTTTGATTTCAGATAATTAATAACCCTACTAATAAAATAAGCCTTCAGTCCTTTTTCATTTTTCAAACCTTCGTTTTTTATTCGCAGTTGACAATCTGGACATTCCTTCCACCTTGATTTTGGAACCTCATCACCCCCAATATGGATAATATTAGAAGGAAATAATGAGATTATCTCATCTAAAACTTCTTGTATGATTTTGAAAGTTATTTCTTTACCAACACATAAGATATCTCTATGAATCCCCCAATGCGTTGAAACTTTAAGAGGATGGCCTCGACATCCTAAATTTGGATAAGAAGCTAAAATAGCTCTAGAATGTCCGGGTATATCTACTTCAGGAATTACAGTGATAAAACGAGCGCTCGCATAGATAATAATTTCTTTAATATCCTCTTGTGAATAAAAACCTGAGTGAGGAATTCCATTCATCTTTTTGCGAAAGCCACTTACAACCTGGGATTCTTCCCGTTTTGAACCGATTTTGGTAAAATTAGGATATTCTTTTATCTCAATCCTAAATCCCTGATCATCAGATAAATGCCAATGAAAAACATTCATTTTAAGCATCGCCATGAGATCAAGGAGAGTTTTAACCACTTGCTTTCCATGGAAGTGTCTAGCTTCATCTAACATAAATCCACGCCACGAAAAGCGAGGATAATCTTCAATTTTTAAACAATTAATTTTAGAATTTTCATATTCATTATTTTGGAGAGTTTCAGTTTTAATGGGTAATAGTTGACGAATAGTCTGAATACAGTAAAAAATTCCTGCTGGTTTATACGCAGATAGAGTTATATGTTGAGGTGTAATTTCAAGGATGTACCCTTCATTTCCTAATTGTTCATTTAAATCGTTTATTTCTATAGATATTGAGTTATCTGTATGAGGTGCCTGCGATATTTCTTGGATTAATAATTTAAAATTAGTATAAGAGAATATTATACTCTTCAAATACTCACTAAGCTCTTTATTTTTCAGATCTGAATAGATAATCGTGTTTTCATTTAGGTTAAAATGCCCCGAAGCTGTTGTTAGAGATTCTGGTTCTGGAATAATTGTCATGTTTTGAATCAAATTCACACTCGTTCTAATAAATAAAACTTTTAAAAATAAAAAATTAAAATCATTATTAAAATTAATTAGAACGAAATACTATTATAATAAAAATAGATCAGTTAGTAATATGAAATTACATATTAAAAAAGAATGGTTTATAGATGAAGAGGGGCGAACAGTTTTACTAAGAGGGGTTAATTTAGGAGGTAGTTCAAAAGTTCCATTTACTCCTAATGGAGCAACTCATATTAAAACTGATTTCATGGATCATAGAGATGTATCTTTTGTAGGACGTCCATTCCCTTTAGAAGAAGCAGGTGAGCATTTTTCACGTTTAAAGCATTGGGGTTTTAATTGTCTTCGATTTTTGGTTACGTGGGAAGCAGTAGAACATAAAGGGCCTAAAGCCTACGATAAAGAATATTTGGATTATTTTGAAGAGGTATTAAAAATTGCTGAAAGTTATAAAATCTATACATTTATAGATCCTCATCAAGATGTTTGGAGCAGGATGTCAGGAGGAGATGGTGCACCTGGATGGACTTTTGAAAAAGTTGGTTTGGATTTCACTAAATTTGATACTGCTGATGCAGCATTAGTTATGCAATATAGATATGATCCTAGTAATCCAGAAGCTTATCCTTTAATGCATTGGTCTAGTAATAGTATTTATATAAGTAATGCAACAATGTGGACTTTGTTTTTTGGTGGCAGAGATTTTGCACCATCATTCAAAATTGAGGGCTTAAATGCCCAAGATTACTTACAACAACATTATTTTGGTGCAATAAAACAAATAGCTCTAAGGGTGAGAGATAATCCTTATGTAATTGGTTTCGATACTTTAAATGAACCAGAACAAGGCTGGATAGAAAAGAAAGTTGATGGAACAGGTGCTGAAAAATTCACAGAAGATCTTGGATATACATTTACACCTATTGATGCAATGTTAGTTGGATCTGGATACTCCAGAATAGTTGGATTTAATGAAATTAAAAGGCTGGGGATAAAAGAAACGAGAAGAGATGAACTAAATAAAGAGCATATTTCTTGTTGGTTAGAAGGAGTTGACGATATTTGGAGAAAAGAAGGCATATGGGGCTTAGATGAGAAAGGAAACCCTGTTATTTTGAATAATGATCATTTTACATTGAAAGATGGAAGAAAAGTTAATTTTTTCCAAGATTACCTTTCACCTTTTATCTTCGATTATACTACAAAAATTAGAGAAATAATTCCAGAAGCTATTATTTTTTTTGAAACGCACCCAATTAGGATATTAAAGGGTGAAAAATTAGAATTTAATGTACCAGAAAACAATGTTAATGCTACTCATTGGTATGACCCAAGTGTCGGAACAAAAAGAGCTATGGTTAAAGCTAGTTATGATATGGCCGCTGATAAAATAGTTATGGGAAAGAGTAATATCCAGGAGATGTTTAATAGGCAGTTAAATCATATTAAGAAAATTTCAAAATCAATTCATGATGGTATTCCAACCATTATTGGAGAATTCGGCATCCCTTATGATATGAATAAAAAAGAGGCTTATCAAAAATTTAAAACAGAACCAGTTCTAGCTTGGAAAAGCCATATTAAATTACTTAGTATGATTTATAATGCTTTAGATGCCAATTTATTACACGCAACTCAATGGAACTATACAGCAGATAATAATAATAAATGGGGGGATCAATGGAATCTTGAAGATTTATCGATGTTTAGCAGAGATCAACAATTAAATCCAAGCGATATTAATAGTGGAGGAAGAGCGATTGAAGGTTTCTGTAGGCCTCATTTTATTCAATGTAGTGGTATTCCCTTAAAAATGCAATTCAATTATAAGGAAAAATTATTTTATTTTGCGTTCGAAGCTGATTCTTCAATAAGAGTTCCAACGATAATTTATGTACCACAAATTCAATATCCAGATGGATATAAAATCATTCTCTCTGATGGAGAATTTAAAAAGAAAGAAGATGAGCAACTAGTTTTCATAAAAACTAATAAAGACGGCATTCATACAGTTAATATAGCTAAAATCCTCTAAAGCACTTTTTTTAACAAAAATCTATATAAATTTAAATAGAAAGCTTAAATAAATCAAGATATCATAAAAATATATTAAAAAGTTTTTAAAAACCTATTAATTTCAGAATTAAAAGATTTAAGCGAGATTCCTAATGGCAGGAAAAGTTGTTACTTTTGGAGAAATTATGCTTAGACTATCACCTCCTAATTTTAAACGTTTTACCCAAACTAATTCTTTTGATTTGATTTTCGGAGGCGGTGAGGCCAATGTAGCAGTATCCTTAATTAATTATGGTATTCCTGTTGACTATGTTACCAAATTACCAAATAATGAAATTGGTGATGCTTGTATTCAGTTCCTTAGGCAATTTGGTGTGAATACAAGTAATATAGTGAGAGGAGGGAATAGAATTGGTATCTATTTTCTTGAGATAGGATCTTCAGTCCGATCAAGTAAAGTTCTTTATGATAGAGAACATTCTGCTATTTCTGAAGCAAATCCACAAGATTTTAACTGGGAAGAAATATTTAAAGGTGCATCTTGGTTTCATTTAACCGGTATTACACCTGCTATTTCTCAAAATTTAGCTGATATATGTCTTGAAGCCGTAAAACTTGCAAAAGAACGTAAGCTCACAGTTTCGTGCGATTTAAATTATCGCAGTAAATTATGGAAATATGGAAAAACCGCAAATGAAGTTATGTCTGAATTAGTTAAATTTTGTGATGTCATTATAGGAAATGAAGAAGATGCTGAGAATGTTCTAAACATTAAAGCTCCAGATACGGATATAACATCAGGAATAATTGTTGCTGATAATTATCGATTTGTTGTTGAGGAAATAATGAAGCAATATCCTAACATCAAATTTGCTGCAATCACTCTAAGGGGATCAATTTCTGCAAGCTATAATACATGGTCGGCAATATTATACGATGGAAATAAGTTGTATATTGGTCCTCAATATGAAATAACACCAATCGTCGATAGAGTGGGAGGAGGAGATGCCTTTATGGGAGGATTAATATATGGATTACTCACTAATAAGGAAGATCTCCAAACTGCACTTAATTTTGCTACTGCTGCTTCATGTCTTAAACACACTATTATAGGGGATTTTAATTTAGTGTCAGTTGATGAAGTTCTTAAATTAATGGGCGGTGATACTTCCGGACGAGTATCGAGATAGTAAATATTAAAGGATGAGATAACAATGAAAGAGGAAAATAAAATAATTATTACTGCTACTACAGCCAATTCTTGGATTTATCCTGATGTTAAGAATTGGGCTCAAACTACTGATGAATTAATAGAAGATGTAGTAGCATGCTATGAGGCTGGAGCAGCAGTTGTTCATGTTCACCTACCTCGAGGAGAGGAAGTAGAAACAGTTAAACGCATACGAGAAAAGTGCGATGCAATTATTCAAGCAGGTATGTCGAGTGAGTCAATTCCAAAAAGAGAAGGAGATTTTAAAGCAAAACCAGACATGATGTCTGTAATATTAACTCATCACGCAGAGCATTTTACTGAGATATCTGTTGATGTTTTACATCCATTAACTGAATTAGAAGAATATTGTAAAAAATGTAAGGAATATAATATAAGACCAGAGTGGGAAGTATGGCATCAAGGCTCTTTTTGGATTTTAAACCATCTTGAAGAAAAAGGATTATTAGATTGGGCGAAACCACATATTTTAACTTTATTTTTTAATTGGCCTGGTGGAACCTGGTCACCACCCAATTATGATGAGTATATGCATAGAAAAAGATATATGCCCCCTAATAGTGTCCATACAGTTAGTGTTATGGGTAAAGAACAAATGCAATTATTAGTTTTTGTTCTTACTCATAATGGAAATATAAGAGTTGGCACCGAAGATTATCCATTTATAAAGAAAGGAGTACCTGCAAAAAATAATGCCGAAATTGTAAGAAATTATGTGAGTATATGTGATCATGTAGGTAGAGATGTTGCTAATGCTTCTGAGGCAAGAGAAATTTTAGGAATTTAATTAAAAGTGATTTTTAATTAAATAATTTTTAATTTCGTGGTCAGTTTCTATGAGCTCCGAAATAACGTTAAAACAAAGAGTTTTAGACACATTTGCAAGAAGGAACAGTGATAAAATAGTATTCAGCCCACGCTTATATTATTGGTATTTTTGCAATAATGTATTTTTAAAACATTTTAAACATCGTAAATCACTGATTCCTCCAAAATATTTAGGAAAAAGTCAAATAAAAATTTATGATTATTTAGAGGCTAGTCCGCGTTATTCTGAAGAAACTCTAAATATTCCATTAATTGAAGCTAAAATAAATCCCGAAGTTGACATAAAAATACAAAAAAAGCCGGGGAGTAAAAATGGAGAAATTATAACAATTTATAATACACCAATAGGGACACTTAAACAAATTGAAAGGATAGGTGGAGGATTAGGAGGTCATCTTACAGAGTATCCAATTAAAATTGTTGAAGATTTAAAGATAATGAAATTAATTTTAGAAAATACAGAAGTATTATTTTTAAAAGATAATTATGAAAAAGCTGAAAGAATAACTGGAAATAGAGGCGTTGTTAGTACTTATTTATTGAAATCTCCTTATCAAAAAATTATAACAGAATACATGGGATTTAATAGAACTATTTTATATTTAAAACGATATCCAAATCAGATTGAAAATTTTCTAAAATTCTTAGAAGAATGGGATAACCAGATGTATGACCAGATCGCAAAATCAGCATTAGAAATTATAAATTTTGGTGAAAATATTGATGCGAACTTGAGTCCTCCCCCATACTTTGAAAAATATCTCATACCATATTATAAAAAGAGAGTGAATCAGCTTCATAAAGCAGGGAAATATTGTCATATACATATGGATGGATCATTAAAGGATTTACTTCCCTATTTGGCAGAATTACCGTTTGATGGATTAGAGGCTCTAACAGCTAAACCTCAAGGGGATGTAACTCTTGAAGAAATAAAAGAATCAATCGAGGATAAAATTCTTTTGGATGGTATACCTTCTATTCTATTCCTACAAGAATATTCTAATAAATATGTTCGTGAATATACTCAAAAAGTTTTAGAATTATTTTCACCAAATTTGATCTTAGGTGTTTCAGATGAGTTGTCTCCAAATGGAGACATTAAGAAAATTGAGATGATCGCTGAAATGATTAAAGAATTTGAGGTTTGATTAATTATCTTTTAGTAATAAGTTCCATTATTTATTAAATGTTTTTTTAATGATAGTTCTATTTTTTTATTGGAATTTACTACATGAATTTTGATCTTATTCTTAATAATCCTCTCTTAAATAAAGATTACTCCAATTACCATAAACATTAATAAAAATGCAATTAATATCTTCGTATTTATTCCATAAAACCTATTTTTAACTTGTTGCATATATTCTTCGTATTTTTCTCCAAATATAGGAAATAATATCTTCTTTTCTTCATATAAGGCAAGTAGGGCAAAAACAAGCGCAAATAATAAAATTAAAGGAATTCCTATCAGCGAACCAATCATGAAAAAAAATGATAATACAATTAAGAAGAATCTTGCAGTCATTGGATGCCTTGCTTTTGCATAATATCCAGAAATAAGAAGCTCTTTCGGTCGATTTTTCGCCTCATGAGCTTGATTATTTATTTTTATTATTTCTATACATTGGAAAAAAGAAAGATAAAATACTATTGAACCCAAGATTATATGAATTAAAAAAAACAGTGAAATATTGATAAAACAATTAATAATTGAAATGTCAACAGAGTTCCATAAAAGAAATTGTTGATATTCCAGCCTACTGATAATACTAATTATAATCGAAGCAAAAGTAGCTAAGAATGATATTAATCCTGAAAGAATTTTAAAAGAGTTCAATAATAAAGAAAATTATTGATATTTCATAAATTTCTTCTCTTTATCAATAAGATTTAATGTTAAAAAGAACTATTAAAAAATTATTTTTAATTTAATTAAGGTTTTTGCTAACTACTAAATCTATTCTATTTTTAAAATTACGTTTGCCATATAAATAGAAAATCAGATTAATGCTTATTAAAATTGGAAGTTCAATGACTGGAATCCATTGAACAATTGGTTCGAAAATAATTTTCATAAATTCTGTGCCGTTGAAAGGTTTATTTTCAAGGATATTAATGAAGGTAAGATCTAAACTCCCAAAAAATATCCAAAAAATGAGAGCATAAATTAAAGCAACTTTTAAAAATCCTGACAGGTTGATTTTAATAAATTCTTTTTTAAAATCATATTTTAATATTTCAAAATATCTACCAACAAAGAAATACATTCCATTCCAGGAAGTCAAGAGGTTAAGAATGAAATTTAATATGATTATAATCCCCTCTATGATATTGGGTCGAAAAGAGCTTACAAGAGAAGGACCAGGATTAATAAATTTCTCTTGCCAATAATCAGTTAATCCTGTTAAAGGTAAAGTAAGCAATATAATAATGCAAAGACCATACACTAAATAACTCTTAGAAAAGGCTTGGATCATTTTCTCTCGTAGAATTTGATCACGTTGTAAGAAATCCCTCCACATTTCTATTTCTGTTTCTGAGCCGAATACGATATAAAGAATTAATACACACAAAGTAAATAAAGTCATTATTTTCGAAAAAGTTAGTAAATAATAAAAAATATTAAAATGACTCCAAGTGAGTCCAATTAGACCAATGAATATAAATATTGAAAAGAGGAGTGTTGGTATCCTTTTTTTTGGCATCCCTATTTGAATAAAAATTATTTTAGAATTTTAGATAATTTAAAACATCATAATTTTCAAATATTTATAATTTACATTAATGTTAGAATAAAAAACTAAATTATAAATGATTCTTTTATTTCAAAAATAGTAATTAATAATTGCTTTATTTTTTTAGAAATAGCCCATTTTAAAAAATAATAAAATTTTTAAGAATTCAGAATGAATAATTAAATTATTGAGTTTAATTAGAAATTGTTATGAAATTGAAGGGTAAGGTTGCTATAATTACTGGAGCAGGGGCAGGAATTGGAGAAGCTACTGCGATTTTATTTTCCAAGGAAGGTGCAAAAGTATGTTGTAACTCATTAACTCAATCTGCTAAACGAGTTTCTCAAGAAATTATTAATAATGGTGGTGAAGTGATTTTTGTACAAGCAAATGTTGCAATCGAAAGTGAAGCTAAAAAAATAATTGATGAAACTATTGATGCATTTGGTCAAATTGATATACTTTTTAATAATGCTGGTATTGTCCTTGGTGGAGCGATAGATACTATATCCACAGAGGATTGGGATAGAACTATGGCTGTGAATGTAAGAGGGATCTACTTAGTATCAAAATATGCGATACCTTACTTGAAAAAAACTCAAGGCACAATTATAAATAATTCTTCCTCTGTAGCTTTCAAAGGAGTTAAAGATAGAGCTGCATATACTGCCTCTAAAGGAGCTGTACTGTCAATGACGAGAGCGATGGCTATGGATTATCTTGAAGACAAAATAAGAGTTAATGCAATATGTCCTGGAACTACAGATTCACCTTCATTAGCAGAAAGGATTAGAAGCAAAGGAGGAAATTATGAGGAGGTACGACAACAATATATTATACGTCAAAGAATAGGAAGACTTGGAAAACCAGAAGAAATTGCAGAAGGAGTATTATTTCTTGCTGTAAATGAATTCTGTACAGGTGTAAGTCTCTTAGTTGATGGCGGTATGACTATGTAATTAATTTAAAAGATTTATAAAAAATGAGGATATAAAATTGGATTTAGTTAAATTTGGAATAATTGGATGTGGAGGAGCTGCAACTTTTCATGTTTTAGGTGCAAGAAAGGATCCTAATCCAAATATGGAATTTATTGCAGCATACGATATAAATGAAAACCAATTAAAACGATTTTCAAAAAGATATAAGTTAACACCTTATAATAATTTGGAAGATTTTCTCCTTAGTGACATTGATGCTACCTTAATATGCGTTCCCCATTATTTACATGAATCTGTAACTAAATCGGTTGCTGAAGCAGGGAAACATGTATTGTGTGAAAAACCTATGGCTCCTACTCTTGAAGAATGCGATAAAATGATAGCTGCTACAAAAAAAGCAGGTGTAAAATTTATGATAGCCGAAAATCACCGATTTTTACCTGTTCATAAATATATGAAAAGTTTATTAGAGCAGGATTATATAGGTGATATTTTTCTGGGGAGAACCTATGAAGGTGCATACTGCACACCAGAAGAATTTCTTGATGCTAACACATGGAATTTTACATTTGATAAGGGTGGAGGTGGAGTTGTGGCTGATCAAGGTGTTCATAAATTTACGATGTTAAATTGGTTTCTAGGTGCGGTAGATTCTGCTCAATGTTGGTGTGGGAAAACTATGAATAGCCCTCCTAATAAGGCTGATGATACAGCAATTATTCTTTTGCGTTATAAATCTGGCGCTATTGTAAGCGTTGTAATTTCTTCTACAACAGTCCATCCTCTTAACAATAGTACAGAACTACAGGGAACTAAAGGTACAATTTATGAAGATCATTCTTGGGAAAATCCCCTAAAAATATTATCTTCTCATCCAGATGCAGAAAAGAAAGGAGAATTTTACAGCCCCTCAGACTCAATAGAACACGGTCCATATCCACAATATTATACAATTTCCACTCGGGAGGAAGATCGATATTTTGCAGAATGTATTTTAAATGATATAACTCCAGAATTTTCTCCTGAAGATGCAAAAGAAGGGGTTGCAGTAGTACTTCTTGCTTATCTGTCGGCTATAAGAAAAACCACAACTGAAATGGATGAACTTAAAAAAGTCGCGAAAAATGAAGGAACTAAAAGCATTCTTGAAAATTTGAAACCTCATATTCAAGAAAATTATAAATATTTAAAGTGGTAAAGTAAAAAAAATTAAGTAAATTAAAGGTCTTAAATTTGGCAAAGCATATTGGGATTGTTGCTTGTAGCGCAGAAGGCGCAGCTCTTTGTTATAAGACAATTTGTATAGAAGCTCAGGAAAAATTATTTAAATATTGGCACCCTGAGATAACAATACATACACCACCTTTTTCCGATTATATGCAACATATCTGGGAAGGAAATTGGGTAAAGGTTGCAGATTTGATGATTAAATCAACAAAAATTGTAGCAACTGCAGGAGCTGATTTCGCAATTTGTCCTGATAATACGATCCATCAAGCCTATGATTTGGTAATGCCAAAATCGCCAATTCCATGGCTTCATATTGCTGAGATAGTTGGACAAGAAGCCAAAAAACAAAAATTCAAGCATCTTGGAATACTAGGAACAAAATATCTTATGAATTCTCCTGTGTATCCTGATGCTCTAAAGAAATTTAGGATAACATGTGAGATTCCTGAAGAATCTGATCAAGATAAAATCGATAGAATCATTTTTGAAGAATTAGTAAATGGAGTCTTTTCTGAAGAATCTAGACTATATTTTAATAAAGTGGTTCAAAAATTAGCCAAAAATGGTTGCCATGCTGTTGTTCTTGGATGTACGGAGATCCCTTTACTCGTAAATCCGAAGGATTGTCCACTACCTACTCTAGATTCTACAAGATTGCTTGCAAGAGCAGCAATTAAAAAAGCATTAGAATAATAAATTTAAATATTAAAAATAAATACTAAATTTTTATTGTGTAGTCCAACCTCCATCTATCCTTAAATCAGCTCCAGTTATATAAGAGGATTCATCAGTTGCTAAAAAGAGTATTCCTGTAGCAATTTCTTCAGGAGTTGCCCATCTTCCCATCACCCCTTCAGATTCAAACTCTTTCTTAACTTCTTCATATGAAACGCCTCTATCTCTTGCTTGTTTTGCAACATCGCTCTGTAGCATTGGTGTATCCGTAGCTCCAGGGCTCACACTATTCACTCGAACATTATATGGTGCTAAATCTAATGCTAATGCTCGTGTATATCCTAAAACACCTGCTTTTGTAGAACAATAATTTGCATGGGCTACTTGTCCAATATGAGCAGCAACTGAAGCTAAAGTAATAATTGAGCCTGATTTCTGTTTTTTAAAATAAGGAACAGCATATTTACACGTATAGTGAGTACCTTTTAGATTCACATTTATTAGTAGGTCATAATCCTCATCTGGAAAAGTCTCAACCGGTCCAACTCTCACTACTCCTGCATTAACAATCAAAACATCGATTCTCCCATGCTTTTCTATTGTAGAATCGATCATTTTTCTAACTTCTTCTGGATTTGAGACGTCTACTTTCATTACTGAAGTTCTCTCTTTTCCATCCTCAATCGATTCAAAAGTTACTTTAAGGCCTTCTTCATCTATATCAGAAAGAATTTGTATTGCCCCCTCTTTGCCAAATAGAATTGCAGTGGCTCTTCCAATTCCAGAAGCTGCTCCAGTAATTACTACTATTTTATCTTTTACGCGAATATTTTTCACCTTAAAACTGAGAAAAAATCTATAAATTATTTTATTATTTTTCTTATTTATGGATTATGTTAAATATGGATTAATAGGTTCAGGGACGGCGTGGAGATACCACTCTTTAGGCATTAAAAAAATTCCCACAATTAAATTAAAATCCATGTATGATATTACGAAAGCAAATATTAAAGCCAGAGCATATGGAATGGATTTTTGCGACAACTTTGAGGAATTTCTAAAAAGTGATATTGATGCTGTGATGATTTTTACGCCTCATTATCTTCATGAAAAATACGTTTTAGCATCAGCTGAAGCTGGTAAACATATACTTCTAGAAAAACCAATGGCTACTACATTAGAGGGGTGTGATGAAATGATAAAAGCAACAAAAAAATCAGGTGTTAAATTCATGGTAGCCGAAAATCATAGGTTTTTACCTGCTCATAAATACATTATGGAGACTGTCCAATCTGGATTAATTGGTAAACCATTTTTAGTTAGATCTTATGAGGGTGTTAATGAAATCAGAGGACTAATGAGAGAAGGTTTTTGGAAAGGTCATCCAATTATGGCAGGGGGTGGTTCACTTATAGATATGGGCGCTCATAAATTTGCTACCTTAAATTGGATTTTAGATGATACTGTGGAATCTGCTTACAGTTGGTTAACAAAACAATGTACTAATTTAGGAGAGAAAGCTGAAGATAATGCAATGGTATTTTTACAATATAAAAAGGGAACGATCGCTGAAACTATTGTTAGCTTCAGCGTAATGTCCCCATTTAGTAATAGTCTTGAAATATATGGAACAATGGGAACTATTTTAGAAAATCATGACTGGGAAAATCCAATAAGAATTTTCTCATTACATGATAACATGGGTGAACATAAAAAAAAATGGTTTGAACCTAAAATTGAACATGGTGCTTTTCCAAACTATTATGAAATCTCTATGAGAAATGAGGACTCTCACTTTACAGATTGCATCCTCAATGATACAGATCCTGAATTTACACCAGAACAAGCTAAAGAAGCAATTGCTGTAGTTTTAATGTCATATTTATCTGCTAAAATTCGAAAAACAGCGACTAGAAACGATCTAATGGAAATTTACAGAACAACAGGGACTACAACTATCCTTAAAGATTTAGAAAAATCTGTAAAAAACAATTATGATGTATTAAATCAGTAATTCAAGGAAAGGAAAAAAAAAATGGTTATTTATAAAAAATTTCTTTATCTAAACTTGAAAGTCTTTCACATCCCGTATCTGTTATTCTATAACAATCTTCAATTCCTACCAATCCCTGTCCTCTAACGATTTGCCATGCTTCTACATCTAATACCATATTCTTTCTAATTGGTCCACCATAGATATGTCCTGGTCCAAAAATATGAGTTTCTTCTGTCTGCAACCCAATACTATGCCCGATGATATTGCAACGTCCTCTTCCTATTTGTTTATAAAACTCAACTGCTCCATTATATAGTTCCTTTGGATTCACTCCTGGTTTAAGATTTTCTAAGCAAAATTCTTGTACTTTTATCATATTTTCCATTGCCTGTGCTCCTTTTGGTGGAGCTTCCCCTAGAACAGCTTCTCTACTAACATCCGAAACATATCCCTTCCAAACTGCGCCGAAATCAAATCTAATCAATTCACTAGGTTTTACTACAGTTCCTACTCCAGGAGCTTCAGGATCAGAATTGCCAATATTCATAGTTAAATGATCCCATCCTTCTGCACCTGCAGCAACAATGGTACTTCTAGCAGTTTGAAGTAAGTCATTATCTGTAACTCCTTCTTTTACTAATTCAACACAATTTAAAATTGCTTTTTCAGCAATTTCAGTAGATTTTTTGATTCTTTTTATTTCTTCTTCTGACTTTATTACACGCATTTCTAAAAATGCATGGTCTCCATCAATAAAGGATGCATTGGTAAATTCTTTCCGTAGATATTCTGATTGATATCGTGGCATTAAGGTTTCAATCCCAATAGTCTTATTTTGCAGTCCTAGTGCTTCTATTTTTTCTCCTAAGATCTTTAAAGCACCTTGAGGGGACCCTATACGTTCATAATCTTGTACCCATGAAAACTTTTCCACGCTATCATATAACATCCAGATTAATAGAAATACTTCTCCATCACTAGTGATTATTGAAAAACTTGGATATTGATTGTATAGCACATATAAAATTGGATTTGGGGCAACATGTAAGGTAGGGATCCCTGTAGTATAAAAAACATTAACAGGTGTAGTGGCAATCAATGCATTCATATTATTCTTATTTAAAATCTCAATTGCCCTTTGTTTATTATATCCAATTGGTTCCATTTTGCATCACTTCTTCATTTTTAATCAAATTCATCCATAAAAATTTCTAATCTTTCTAAATCAGACATTGTTCCTTTAGGTTTAAGGGTTCCATCCATGAAGGCTTCCATTGGGTCAATTTCACCCGTGCAAATTCCCAAAAACATGTCTGAATTTATTTCTAAGCTCATTTCAGTATTTTCATTAAAACCTTCTTCTACTCTTGCTTTCATATCTTGGAACACTAGTTTTAACTTATAATCTATATCTGGAAAGATAAACTGCATTGTTTTATTAAAATCTTCAAATTCTTCAGCAATTTCTGGGTCATCCAATTTCTTAGCCCATTTTTCTAATGCATTTTTTAATTCTTCGGCAGATGCCATAATTTTTCACCTTTTAAAATTTTTTAATTTACTTTTATTTTATAATCTTACATATCTTTTCATTGGTTTTTAATTTTTTTTAATATCTCTTGCGGATATTTTGCCTTAAACCATGGAAGACTTGAAAAAAAATGAGTAAAAATTCGAATTAAAAATGAACCTTTATTCTTTTTTAAATTAACTTTATTGAAATAGACTCTTCGAAATGGTTCGGCATATTTCCAACCAGGCAATTTTCTTCCCGCAAATCTAGTCGTGAACTTATAAGGAATCATTGTCCAATTTAAAAGCCAAAATTGAGTTTTATGACAAGCAATTAATTTATGAGTTAAAGCAAAATCCTTCTTTTTAAAGCCAAAGAAGAAATTAGGATGTAAAGTTGTGTAGAAATAAAGAATTGGAGTGAAGTCAAGCATTTTATTATTTATGATATAAAAAACAGATCTCCCTGTATTTATATGATCCATGTGATAATACCCTGTATACAGAGCCTCTGGTGCAAAAATAATATCTGGTCTCTCTTTAAGGAGATATTTAGTAATTCTATCGATAAACTCTGCGTTAAATGGTACAAATCCATCGATATATCCAAAGAAATCAATATTATTTGGTGAAATTTCATGGATCTCCTCTGCAGCATATAATTCTCTCGTTCTGATTTTTGCCAAGAAATCTCCTTTAAATTTATCATATTGAGCACCTGGAAGACCAAATTCTCCTTTAGTTATTGAAGCAATCCTTATATTATGCTTTGTTCTACTTTTAGTGGCAAGATAATGCATAATATGACTACATTTATGCTCTAAATCATCAGGATGAGCTTGAAAAAAGATTATTTTCGCCATTATTAGTCCTACTCAAAAATTTTTATTTAATTTCTTCAATCTGGGCTGATCGTTTTCCTAGCAAAAAGGAACTTATTAAAACCAAAATGATTCCAATAATTAAATAAATAGTTGAGAATATCGTTGGAGGATTTAGCAGAAATATTAAGAAGTAAACAGTTATTGGAGTTAACTGAATTGGAACTTGTTGTATAGGTATTAAATTACTTGCTTGCCCTTCTCTAAAGGCTTGTTGGATTGTTGTTATACCAATCATGTTAGTAAGAATTAAAATGAATACAGAAATGATGAACAGTATTATTTCCCCTATATTAGCTGTACCATTAAGTACTTGCGCGATAACTCCCATCATTGGGCCAACCCAAAAGTTAGAGAGTGAAAACATAAAACCAGATAAAATTGCTAAGAAAATGCCTCTGTATTTTTCTATTCTTTTTTGGCAAACCTGAAGGACTAGAGAGAAGCCTACTAAAAGAGCTGTAAAAATTGCTATTCTAAGGATGAAACCTAGTTCAAGTAAATTTGTTTCAGCAATATTAATTGCTAATTCGCTAATCCCTAATAAAAAAGTTGCTAGTATCATTAGAGTAATTCCAGTAATTTCAAGTATTTGTAATTTTTCCCCTACTATTTTAACTGATCCTATAGCTAAAACAATTAACCCTGATGCCATAAGCCCAGGGATAAGTGCTGGCCCTATGAATATTTGAGCAATTAAAAAAAAACATGATCCTACTCCCATTCCTAGGATTAACCCTAAAATCCATAAAGGTTTTTTTACTAAACTTCGCATAAATTTAGAATCATCGGATAATTCATTCACTACTTTTTTTTGTAAAACAGTTCCATAATTATTTACGCACCCAGAGATAATTGCAAAAGAAACTCCTAACCAATAAAAAGTAGCTGTCATTATGTATTAAAATTGTATTTTTTTTTATTACATTGATTTGAATGTTTTATTTTATGTTTTTAATGTTTAAAAAATTATAATTTTTAATACATATTTAAGAAATTATAGAGTTTAATACAATACTAAAGAATTATGAAATCTAAGAGCATTAAATTTGAGGTTGTTTTTATAGGAAAACCACAGTGGGAAGCTGGATGGCCCTATTTAGGATATGATAATCTCAAGTTAATTACTATGATCAAGGATCATTTATTAGAAAAATTTCCGACTATTGAGTTTAATTGGGGGGAAATGATTACCACATATGATAAATCTGTAGTTGAAACTATTAAAGAAAATATATCTAAAGTGGATGGAATATTAATTTTTACCATAGGGCATTATGGAGATCCCGGAATAGTTCAAGCTGGAATTGAATTTATTGAAAGTAAAAAACCAGTTATTCTAGCTAATTATATATACGGAGGGGATCATACTTTTACCAAAATCTATTCCATGATTAAAGATAGAGGGTATCAGATCTTTCCTATATCTTCACAGAATATTGAAGATTTTGATAAATCAATAGATCTCCTTACTAAATTATTACATTTAAGGGGAAAACGAGTTTTAGTTTATGCTAGTGATGTAATAAAGATGAATTGGGATGTAATATTAGGATTGTTCAATCCAGAACGTAAAAGAATAGTAAAAGGGCATCCAGAATTTCTTGAACAAGTTGGAAAAATGAGCGGTGATAGAGAGTTTGAGTTTTATACAGATACAGAAGGCAAAGATCAAGCACATCAATGGAGAAGGGATGAAATGAAATATACAGAGAATCTGAGAGAGATTTTTGGAATAGAAATGATAAGAGAAGATCCAAACGAGATTTTGGAATATTATAAAAAGGTGGATGAAGAGTATGCCAAAAGAGTTGCGGATAAATGGATTGAAAACGCGTTAAAAGTAGAACCTTCTGAAAAAACAATGCTAAATTCCGCAAAATTATACCTTGCTTTTAAGAAAATTTTAGAAGATAAGGAAATTGATATTTTTACTCCTGATTGTGGCACATTCTTATTGACAGGAATTTTACCAGCCTATCCTTGTATGGCATTTTACGAATTAAGCAATGAAGGATTATATGGGATATGTGAATCGGATATGGATTCAACTGTAAGTTTCCTTTTTGGGTTATATTTATCTGGGCGACCAGGATTTGTATCTAATCATACATTTGATGTTATAAATGATCAAATTACATACATGCATTGCGTAGCTCCAAATAGGCTTTATGGAATTGATGGTGAATCTGCTCCATATGAAATAGTATATCATGGCGAAACTCACTATTTAGGCGCTTCTCCTTGTGTAAAATTTCCTATTGGTGAAACTGTGACGACTATTAAAATTAGTATTTTTAAGAAAAAAATAGCTATCAGAAGCGGAAAAATTATTGATAATGTTGTGGATGACAAAGGATGCGTATCAAAGATGCTTGTTGAAGATAATGTTGGAAAGATAATGAAGAATTATGACTGGGATACTTTTGGATGGCATCGAGTTTCATTTATAGGAGATTGGAAGGAAGATTTTATAGTTGGAGCAAAGATATTAGGGTTAGAAATTATTGAAGAAGACGAATAATTATATGTTAGAAAAAAAATAATCTCATTATTCAGAAGATTTTATTATTTTCTTTTAATATATCTTAAACTGAAGTAATTAAAAAAAATCGTAATGATTATTATGAATGAGACAAAAAGAGATAATAAAGAGAAGATCCATTCACTTCGGGGCCGTTTTTTATACTCTCTTGGCGCTGTGCCAAGTGCTCTTCCATACAATATGATTTCTGCGTCCTTTGTATTTTTTTATGTTACGGTTAAACATCTAGATCTTGCGCTTTCAGGTTGGGTGTGGTTAATATATGGTATTTGGAATGCAATAAATGATCCTTTGATTGGTTTTTATATGGACAAAAAGATAACTAAATGGGGCCGGCGTGTTCCGTATATCGTAATTGGAACTATTCCCTTTACGATTGGATTTATGTTTCTATGGTGGGTGCCTTATTCAAGTTCAGAGCAAATTTTCATATTCCTCCATGCTCTACTTATGTTATTCATATTTGATCTTGGATTCACGCTTTGTATGACTGGCTGGTCATCGTTATACACTGAAATGTATGAGGAGGAAGGAGAGAGAGCAACTGTTGTGGCCATAAAGGATACAATTGCTTTTATTTCATCATTTATCGGAATAATTATACCCCCAATGATTGCAGATGCTATAGGATGGGAACTGGCAGGAATAATTATGGGAATTACAATCCCTATTACAATGCTCCTTTCTCTTTTAGGATCACAAGAAAGACTTGAATATCAAATTGATAAACCATTACCAATATTTACTGCATTAAAAGAAACTTTCAAAAATAAGCCTTTTGTAGTAATTACGTTAACATATACAATTTTAGACTATTGCTTTGGTTTGACTATAATGGTACTACCATTATATGCCAAATTCATTTTAGAGGTGGATGAAGGGTTGGTAGGTGTAGCTGCTGCTGGAATTGCAATAGGAATCCTTATCAGTGTTCCTTTTTGGAGATATATATATGCTAAAAAAGGACCAAAATATGGGTTACTCCTTGCAATGATTATTTATTCTGCGGGAATCTGGCCATTGTTTCTTATAAATGATTTCATCATACTAATATTTGTAACAATTTTTCCTGGTTTTGGAGCAGCAGGTATGCTCATGACAGAACCTGCGATAAGTACAGCAATAGATTATGATGAATTGGAGACTAAGAAGAGGCGAGAAGCGTCATATAATGGAATTTTAACTCTTATTGCACGATTATCTTTAGTTTTTTCCGGTTTAACTTTGATCATTGTCCAAATCTTAACAGGATTTGATTCAGAAGCAGAAACGCAATCATCAAGAGCACTATTTGGTTTAAGAGCATTAGTGGGATTTGTGCCCCTAGCAGGAGGTTTATTAAGCCTCTTGGTTTTTAAATTCTTCCCCATTAATTATACTGCATTTATTGATCAACAAAATAAATTAAAAGAATTGCATGAAGAAAGACTAGAAAGACTTGAACAAGAGCAAAAATAATTGTATTAAATTACAATCTTTTTTTTTAATTATTATAAGCTGATATTATAATGTAAGTTGATAGTAAAATGAAATGTAAACTTGAAAAAGCTAATATTTATTATGATATTTATGGTAGTGGATATCCAATTCTTATGATTCATGGGTTTCCTATTGATCATCGCGTAATGAAAGGATGTATGGAACCTATTTTTGCATCTAAGGAGAATTATAAGCGAATTTATTTTGATTTGCCTGGAATGGGTAATACTAAAACTGAATCATCGATTAAAAACTCAGATCATATGCTTACTATAATTTTAGAATTCATTGATAAAATCATTCCTGATCAACATTTCATAATCGCTAGTGAATCTTATGGGAGCTATTTAGCAAGAGGGATAATATATAAAAAATTTGATATGATTGATGGAGTTTTATTCATCTGTCCCCTCATCATACCTCAACCGCAAAAAAGAGATTTACCTAAACGAACTATCTTAATAAAAGATTCAGAAGTTATTTCAAGATTGAATCCATTAGATACTGAAGAGTTTCAAAATATATCTGTTATCCAATCCCAAAGAATTTGGGAAAGATTTAGGGAGGAAGTCCTTTCAGCTTTAAAAGTAGCAGAGCATGATTTCACAGATGCGATGTTTATTAAGGGATATTCCCTTTCTTTTAATGTAGATGATTTGTCAAGAAAATTCAATAAACCAACATTGTTTTTATTGGGAAGGCAAGATTCATCGGTGGGATATAGAGACGCTTGGAAAATTATTGAAAATTATCCGAGGGCCACTTTTGTTATTTTAGACGAGGCAGGTCATAATTTACAAATCGAAAAAGAATATTTATTTAATGATCTAGTTAATGATTGGTTGAAAAGGGTTGAATATCATATTTCCATCTATAATAAAAAATAAATAAATTTAGAGAACTTAATTAATTTCTTTTGGTTCTTCCCTTGGTAATCTTTCATTTACGTTTAAAATTGGATTAAATCTTTTGTGAGGTTCTGTCTGATACCAATATGCTGTTGAAGACCAATCATCTGAACGTTGATTTGCATGACCATGTTCTATTTTCACTTTTATATTTTTATGAAAATAGATTGGATCTTCTATATGATATCTATAATATGAAATTTTTCCACTCCAATTCTTTCCTCCTGGTAATGTTACACCAAAATAAGGAGAACAATAATATTGTGTTGGGCACCAAGATCCACAAAAATAATCTTCAGTACCTGTACCATAAAGTATAATTTCTCCATCATCAATTACAATATAATCATCTCCTTCTCCAGGCCACCAAAAATCATTCCTAGAAGTATTTTCAGAAGTCATTAAATTATGAATATCTAAATGGCATCCTATATAATGTCCTTCTCCTTCTGCTTCAACGATTAGATAATCACCCTCATGGGTTGGATTTTTCCTTATAAATCTTTCTACTTTTTTTCCCGTACCATAAGGATTTCCATCACATGGATTTTGACGATTCCAGAAAGCATGAAACCGCCCCAAATCATTAGGAATATCTTTATATTCTTCATAATCAATATAAAAATATAATACTGTTGTTATATCAGATTCATTTTCCACTTCAATTCGAGCTTGAGTGGCAAATGGCATAGGGAAGAAACAGTTAAATCCTTTCCCATCATTCGGACCATTAGAGAAGGGAAGACTCCAAAAATTTACAGTTTTACCATGACCAATGCCAAAAAAATCTCCTATAGGAACTTCAACTGATGGATTATCTTCATTATCCCACCATATTCTTAAAACTAATTTACGAAGATAATTAGGATCTGAAGATGCTATAGTCATCCATATATGTTTAATAATGCCAGCTCCTCGTATATCGCATATTTGATAATTTTCATTGGGTTTTAATTGAACATTGTCCATATTCCCTCCGCTCTTATCATAACTTGAAATTCTTTTTCTTTTTACATTCTTCTTGATTTTTGCAAGGTTTAATAAAGAACTATATCCAAACTCCATTAAAATCCACTAATTTCTATTTTAATATTTAGAATATTAAAAAAGAATTAAGCTTTATTGATTAATTAGACTGTTATAATCATTTGGGTTTCTGTAGCAGAAGTATTAAAGAGAATTAATGATTTATTAACAAACACTGAAGCATAGGGTTTTAGTCTAATTTTTTAATTAGGTAAAAGAATGATATTAGAAAGAGTTATATTTTTATATCTAATTGAATGATCTATTATTCAACATTTATTCAATAAAAATAAGGGTTGAAAATAAATTGAAGAGTGCTTTTTATGAAAAATTAATATTAGGGATGTTAATCATTTCATTTTTTTCTTTTGGTACTAATGCGTATATAACTGATGTGAAACCCGAAAATGAGACAATAGATGAACCTCAAACTGCCGTAAGTGCTAATTTAGCTGCATGGATCATTGTAGCTGGTGATAGATCAGATCATGATAAACTAGATATAATAAGAAGTGGGTGTGATCAAGCATACGAAGCATTAATAAATCGAGGATTTAGTGCTGCTGACATATATTACTTAGATCCTTCTTATTCAACCGCAGGAAATCCACAATCAATTTATCGGGATGCTGACACAAATCTAGCAAATATACAATATGCGATTGAGACATGGGC
>Ga0209427_10001122_pt1 | contig 30465 bp, 22 predicted proteins | sample DeeMarSWOR136_30_FD_187465 | JGI IMG/M metagenome (GOLD analysis project Ga0209427, IMG submission 187465) | Marine sediment microbial communities from White Oak River estuary, North Carolina - WOR-1-36_30 (SPAdes) (version 2) | ecosystem: Environmental > Aquatic > Marine > Intertidal zone >...
AAAAATTAAGTAATTGGGATACAAGCACATCCAAATTTCAAAAAAATCGCAAAAGCAAGCTTTTGCACTCCAAAAGCACTTTTTCAACACACCCTTTAGGTTGCGCTGGTTTTAAAATTCGGCCTTTACGTAAATTAACACTCGAGCTTCGGTGAGGTGAACAAATGGTTGTTAGAATCCAGGAAGTGGGTCCTGACACTCTCCCTCAGTATAAACAAATATCAATTGCATTTGAGGTTAAGTCGATATTCCGCCTCGATCTGATTGACGGCGGGCTTGGTGGGATCAGGCTGCATGAGGAAAAGGTTGTGCCTCCATATATAAAGGATTACGACGCCTATGAGGATGGAGGACCGGAACGCTGGCTCAGGCGCTTTGATATTAGCAATTGGGGAATCTTTTTCGCTCTGGATGGCACCCGCTCCCTCGGGCGTGCAGTCGTGGCTTTCAATACGCCTGGGGTGCACATGTTGGCTGGTCGCGCAGACCTGGCGGTGCTCTGGGATCTTCGGGTCGATCCGGATTTCCGACGCTGCGGAATTGGCACAGAGCTGTTTAACTATGCGGCAAACTGGTCTCGAAAGCGAGGGTGCAAGCAGCTGAAGATTGAAGCGCAGAATGTGAACGTCCCTGCCTGCCGGTTCTACGCAAAGCAGGGCTGCCGGCTGGGTGAGATCAACCGTTACGGCTATATTGGTCAGCCGGAAATCGCACATGAAGTTATGCTTATATGGTACCTTGACTTGTAACATGGCAATGCAATACAGATCTTAACCATGCATATTTTTAAGATTGGCCCGTAGATCAAGCGCGCTGATAGAACTGTTTGACAAAAAGCAGAAATCTAAAGGTAATTTTCCGGGAGTATTATTATGAATTCAAAAGATCCAAAATTAACTGCTCTACAATTCAATGAATGCATTAACTATCAAGACATAAAAGGACTTTCGAATCTAATGACAGAGGACCACACATTTATCGATCGTGAAGGAGGAGTATTTAAGGGAAAAGAATCTATGACCAAGGGTTGGCTAGACTTTTTCAACCAGTTTCCCGATTACAAAAATATTTTTACCAGAGTCGAATCACGGGATAATTTGGTAATTATAATTGGTTATGCCATATGGTCTAAGGAATCTTCGGAGGACCATGTAATCTGGACTGCAAAGATTGAAGACGATCTCGTTGCTGAATGGCGTATTTATGTTGACACAGAAGAAAATAGGAAAAAATTTGATATCATCTAACAGCAGCTTGCTCTTCCGCCCCCCTGTTGGTAACGACGCCTCGTCCATCACCGCTCAGTTGACGTCGCCGATGAGAGCAGGCGTGACGAACCGTGACCATCCAATGGCAAAAAGGTTGTCAACCACCTCATTCGTCCATTTGGATCTCATTTGAGTCAACTGACCGTAGGAAACCAGATGGCTTTTGGGATGGAGACCCCACAGAACTACCCCACCACTTCGTATAATTTTAGTCGTGCCGCAACCAACTACGGAGGAAGTAAAAATGAAAAGCGTCTTCGGTAAGTTGATTGTATTGGTTTTATTGACCCCCTTTGTTTTCTGGATTCACTGTGGAAAAGATAATCCCGCAGATTCTACCCGCAGCGTAAAAAACACAGATTTTGTAGCAGAAGAATCTTTTTCCTTCTCAGTGGATGTAAAAGATCACGCTGGATTGAGATTGGAAGGAATCAACGGCAACGTTATCATTACCGGATTGTCAGAGTCTGATTCAGTCATGATTACGGGCGAAAAGCGTGTTGGCTCAGAAAGTATGCAGGATGCCGAAGACCACCTACAGAAGCTCGAGGTAAGCGTGACAGACCTGCTAAGCGAAATATTTGTGAAAACCATTCAACCCGACCAAACATATGGTCGGAGCTACGTGGTCGATTATACTATCACCCTCCCCAAAAGCCTACAGGTGTTGGCTGATAACGTCAATGGGACCGTGAGGATCGACTCGATCAATAATCTTGTTTCGGCTGATAATGTCAACGGACAGGTCATTTTAAATGAGGTCTTTGGCAGCGCATTTGTCAATTTAGTCAACGGTCAGATCGAAGGTAAAGTAACTTTGCCACTGGCTGGCACAGCCGACATGTCCACTACGAATGGAAGTATCGAACTTGACATTCCTCACAGCACTTCAGCAGAATTCTCCGCGAGCGTGACGCATGGAATCATTACCATTTCCAACCTTGTTCTTCAGAATGAGGTACGAACGCCTACTTCCCGTAGCGGGACGTTGGGAGATGGGCAGGGGACAATATCCTTGAGCACGGTCAATGGCAACATAAGCGTTTCAGGATTCTAAAAGATAACTCATTCGTACAAGCTGTGAAGCTCAAGCATGGCTTAGTTGCGCAGGTCAGGAGCCCTGTGCTCCTGACTTACTCACTAGGCGGATGTTACCGTCCGTCATCTTTTCGCTGGATGATAACATCCAGCAGAAGCGCGGTCACTCTTTAAGCTCTGTTTCTGCGATCCTATATAGTTCAACTTCAGAAGAAAATGCCATGAACTGAGGTAGAGTTCCACCTTCTTTTTTGAGATACACCATAACACCGGCACAAAGGATAAAAACATGGAATGCAATACTATTAATCTGGTCAGATGTAGTTGTACCTGGTTCATCTCGATGTTCTCGATAGTCAGTAATTTTATGCCTCAGCTCTTCCAGAAGAGCAAAGAAATTTGTTACCACTTCTATTGTTCTTGGTTTGAAAAGTGCAATGTTTTCTCTGAAAATGTCTTTTATCGGCGTCGCGAGGGTCTGGGCAGCCACTATTGACTTTGGCTCACTTTTTCGCAATAAATCAAGCATTCTGGATATTCTACCAAGTTCTGCTAATAAACCAGTGGCAACGTATTTTCTTTGGTTTTGCTCCTTTGTAAGGTCTTGAACTCTTGCGACGACATAGCCGAAAAGAATTCCAACGATAGCCACAATCAATTCAGATAACATTGCAGTCTCCGTCTTTAGAGTGGCCTTTGCTCTTAGGGGATGTTATCATCCTCCAAAGCCAGCAGTTTCTGTCAAGGATGATAACATCCTCGACGAGCAGTACACGAAATCATCCCTTCTGCGCTTTCTCGATCTTGGCCCATTCATCATGTAACGATACTGTCCGGTTGAATACAAGTTTTTTGTCGGATGAATCGGGATCAACACAGAAATAGCCCAGCCTTAAGAACTGATAACGATTTCCCGGCTTTGCACCTGCCAGACTTGGTTCGATTTTGCATGAAGTCAATGCCTCTAACGAGTTGGGATTCAAATTGGCTTTAAAGTCGGAACCCTCCTCTACTTCCTCCGGGTTCGGTTTCAGGAAAAGATGATCATACAAGCGCACTTCGGCTTCCAGAGCATGGGCAGCAGAAACCCAATGCAATGTGGCTTTTACCTTGCGTGAAGCTTTAGCGCCGCCGCTTTTTGTCTCAGGATCATAACTGCAATGGAGCTCCACTACTTCACCAGACTTTTCATCCTTAACCACCTTCTCGCATTTGATAATATAGGCGTGTTTCAAACGAACCTCACGACCAGGAGCCAAACGGAAAAATTTCTTCGGAGGCTCCTCTCGAAAATCATCTCTTTCGATAAAAAGCTCTCGGGAAAAAGGAACCTTACGCGTCCCCATGCTGGCATCCTCTGGATTGTTTATCGCTTCTAACTCTTCTGTCTGATCTTCCGGATAGTTGCCAATGATCACCTTAAGCGGTCGCAACACAGCCATCACCCGGGGCGCTCTTTTATTCAGATATTCACGCAGGCAGTGTTCAAGCAATGCTATATCCACGATACTATCCCTCTTGGCCACTCCAATGCGCTCACAGAAGTTCCGGATTGACTCTGGTGTGTAGCCGCGTCTCCGTAAACCAGATACTGTCGGCATCCGTGGGTCATCCCATCCGCCAACACGTCCTTCTTCCACTAATTGCAATAGCTTCCGCTTGGAGAGAACCGTGTGGCTTAGATTGAGGCGAGCGAACTCGATTTGCTGTGGGTGATGAATACCCAATTGATCAAGGAACCAGTCGTACAACGGACGGTGATCTTCAAATTCCAATGTGCAGATCGAATGAGTGATCCCTTCGACAGAATCAGATTGGCCATGGGCCCAATCGTACATGGGATAGATACACCACTTGTCACCTGTCCGGTGATGTTTTGCATGTAAGATGCGGTACATTACGGGATCGCGCATGTTCAAATTTCCGGAGGCCATATCGATTTTTGCTCGAAGCACGTGGGCACCGTCCTCGAATTCCCCTGCCCGCATGCGCTCGAACAAGTCCAGGTTCTCCTCGACCGAACGGTTTCTATAGGGACTCTCCTTACCAGGTTCGGTCAAAGTGCCTCGATATTCCCTTATTTCATCTGAGCTTAAATCGTCAACGTAAGCTTTCCCGTCCTTGATTAGTTGAACAGCGTACTCGTATAGCTTCTCAGAGTAGTCAGATGCATAGAACAGCCTCTCTTCCCAATCGAATCCAAGCCAACGAACATCCTCGATGATCGCTTTCACGTATTCAGGCTGCTCCTTGGTAGGATTCGTATCGTCGAATCTCAAATTGCACAGCCCACCGTATTGGGCAGCAATACCAAAATTTAGACAGATCGATTTAGCGTGACCAATATGCAAATAGCCGTTTGGCTCCGGTGGAAAACGAGTGTGCACTCGTCCACCGTATTTGTTTGTCTTCAAATCTTCATCGATAATCTCTCGAATAAAATCGGAGGGAACAACAGAGTCGGTTTTGCTCATGCTCGTGGTTTTCTTCTCGTTCTTCTTTTTATTCTCGCTTGCCCCGGACCTGTTTGATTTGGGGCCTAACCCATTGTTCGACGATTTCATACCTTACCTCAATTAGGGGTGAAGTAAAGATAAATTTTCCTGTATCATCAACAAACTAATATAACACCTTATAGTTTTCGACGCCAGAATAAAAAATTTTATATGTACGTTTCCAAAGATTTTGGGAAATAGATTAAAAAGCATTCTCCCAACTCTCCAAATGAGGAGGGCAGTTGTAAAACCGCATCAATTGTCTTCTAAGGAGTTTCGGTTACTTAGAGAGAATAGAATAAACTCTGCGTAGTTTAGGCGGGGAGCTAAACATCAATCCAGCTTTCTTGATTCATTCCACCCGATTGGCCGCTACTGGAGATCTCGATCGGTCCCGGCTTTTCGATGTTTGGGATATTCTGGGAAGAGAAGAAATCTTGGAAAGCTAAATGATACAATGGAATTTGTTGAAGAAAATTCATACAAAACGTTTCCCTTTAGCGATAAGATGCCTGTGCAAAAGACCGAAAATAGTTGAACTAAATATAGCTACTTGTTTCATATTGTTCTAACCTTAATGCGATAAGCGCCTTACGTATTTTCAAAAAGATCTACTTTTTTCAAAAAAAGGACTTGACAAATGTGACTCAGGGTTTTATATTAGAAGTAGTTTTCCATTATTGAGGGAGTCCAGAAGTAGAGGAAAGGGTTGTCAGTTGGAAGGGACCTCCTGCGCCAACCATTTCGGCTTCTGGTATCAGCGCGGGTGCGCAGTATTTATTCTGCTTTCTTTTCCAACGAGTTGAAAAAGCTTTAATTATTTACCTGCAAAGAGGACATGGGATATAAGTCGTTGACTCAAAACGCCTTTCATTGGGAAGAATCATTCAAAGATTTTTTCGAGCCAACGGAGAAACCTAAAACAAAAGATCTTTCGAGCTAAGCCCATACAAGTTATTGACTTGAAGAAATGAATTACTAGGAAATTTAAGTCTTGCAAAGCAGACTCCGTTACTATTCGCCAGTAATACAAAGAGGCCGTTCGTGGAAACACTTGTTATACGTGGTATGGAATATGGTTCCCAGAGAGAGGGCTCTCTGGGTATCCTTTCAGACTGTATTCAGCTTTTGACCCTTTGCCAGGGGTACCCGCGCGCCCCTCCGATTGAAGTTGCTTCCATGAGCTGAGATTTGGTGGGCAACACCCACCACATGCTGCAAGCCTACTATAAAACTCAGTATTCAGCATATGCGATAAACTCGAAAGGAGAATTCCAATGTTCATACGAGTCAAGCATAGAAGGCCTATAACATTACTTCAACCTGGTAATAAGGCGATGTGTCCACGGCATCATCGCCTACCTGGTACCTTCTGTCGGTTATCTGTAGCCCTGGCTTTCGCCTTACTCAGTGTATTAGTGGGTGCCGAGGTCGCTGAGGCCCAAAGTGCTTTCATTCCCGCCCATCACGAGATGTTTCAGATTGCTTCTAGATTGCTCAGCAACCCCACTGACGAATCCGCTGTGGTGTGGGAGGAGATTATCGACTTTGGTGAACTCTCTTTTCCTTGGTCCCAGGTGATCTTTTCGGCAGTGGAGTTGCCTAAGGGAAGTGTAATCAAGATAACCTCATTGCTCGACGGCAAATCGCAAACTCTGGATGCAAAGCAGCTCCGGGAACGGGACTACAGGTCAGCCTTTTTTAACGGGTCCTCGCTATCAGTCCAACTCATCGCTGGGCCTCATACTACAGGCAATTTCGTTCAAATCAAGGAGATCTTTGTCGGTGACGTGCTCATCTCCCAACCCCGGGGTCGTGAGATCTGTGGAGACACGGACGACCGAGATACTCTCAGGCCTGACGACCAGAAAGGCACTGGCCGTCTGCTTCTGAAATTCGAAGACACAGACGGACTCTGCGTCTGCACCGGTTTCATCATTAACCGTCCTGAGACCGGTCATGACAAGTGCCATCTTTCCGCAGGGCACTGCTTCCTAGAGAACTGCGTAGGCGGGTCCAACACCTTGGAGTATGCGTATCTGCAATTCAATGTTCCACTATCGGACGACGATTGTTCAGCAAATCATCCTGCTTCGAAAGATCAATTCTGGGTCAGCAAGGGTACTATCAATGCGAACGCAGGCGGCGTCGGCAACGATTGGGCAGTCTTTCGATGTTCTCCTACTCTTGGTAAGACAACATTTCAGTCACAGGGCTGCGCGTTTGAACTCGCTGAATCTGTCCCCAGTTCAGATTACGTCAACATAGTCGGGTATGGAAGTGATGGTAGTGACCAATACGGAGCTGGTGGTGGAAACAATAATTGTACCTGTGACCCGGATAATTCGACGGGCACGTGGAATTACGTTCAGCAAATTGGCGCTGGCGATCTCACTGACAACTCGCCGATAAAACACAAAGTCGATACCTGCCCCGGAAACTCGGGTTCGCCCATTTATCTGGTATTCCCTCCATATTGTGGCAAGGCAGCAGGAATCCACACACATGGCGGATGCGTTTCCGAGGGCGTCAATAAGGGCACGCCGATCACCCATCAGGATCTGCAGAATGCTATCGCTGAATGTTGCCCAGAGATCCCCACCCTCACCCAATGGGGTTTGATCATGCTGGTGGTGTTGATTGTGTTCAGCACCTGGGTGGTGCTTAGGAGGAGAAAGGCAGTAGTCAGTTAGTAGTAAGATGTCCTATCGACTTTCGCCCCGGGGCTCCATCACCGAGGTCACGGGGCGGAAGAAAGAAAGTAAAAACTGTCAATGTTTTTGCAATCAAACTGAGCTTATAGCCAGAAAGGAGTTTGGCAATGAAAAAAGCTCTCTTATTGATGATTTTTATCCTGGGGTCATGTTTCGTTTCTATTTATCAAGCCCAGGCCAGTTGTTGTGCCTGATGGGATCATAACGGGCAGTCTGCCTGTAACGAGGATTTTTTGACCGAAGCTCAATGTAGCACCGCCTGCGATGAAGGTGGCTGGGATCAATATGAATGGGATCCAGACGGCTATTGTTACTATCACGAAGGTCTTGGACGGTATGTATGCAGGAGAGCCATCCCTACCCTCACCCAATGGGGTCTGATCATCTTGGTGGTGTTAATTGTGTTCAGCACCTGGGTGGTTCTTAGGAGGAGAAAGGCGGTAGTCAGTCGCCAGTAGTTAGTTAACAGTAATCAGCGTGGCGTCGGCTTTATGCCTGCGCCACGCTCAGAACTGGGAAATCTGCTCCGTCTGTCAATCTGTTGGGAATCTAATCAAAAAGCCCCCCGCCATAGGCGGGGGGCTTTTGTACTCAAATTGTTTACCAACCTCTCTAACAGGAAGGTGAATCTCCTCCTTTGAAAAGATAATCGATCAAATAAACTACATCCGCACTGTTTATAATGCCATCGCAGTTTACATCACCGGAGCTCGACGGCAAGGGTGCCGGACCTCCCTTGAATAGGTAATTTATCAGGTAAACCACGTCTCCTGAATTTATGATCCCATCTCCATTGACATCCCCACGAGTAAAGGAGGGCTTGCTTATCCCAAACCAATTTAGAATCCTTTCCATAACAGACTTGGCATTATTGGGATCTGCCCCATTCTGAGGAATAGCCTCAAAGGCGAAAGCAAAGAAGACCACCTGATAACCCGCCACACCTTCGGCAGGATAACGTAAAGCACAATAATTGAGCTTATCCCCGCCTTCCACCTGCAAGTTGGGCAAAGCTGATCTTCCTCCTTCGGACCGGGATCCAGGTGAAGTCTTGCCGGTGCGATAAAATATCCCGGTGGCACCAGAACCAGGAACGATATAATCAGAAAGATTGCTGAAAGGATAACTCAAAGAAATTGTCATCCCATCAGAGATGACGTCTCCTGATACGCCAGCTACCGAATTTATCCCCTGATCATTAGTATGCCCAACCACATGCAAGTAGTTGGTGATGAAATCGGTGAGACCGTTGTCATATAAAAGATCCTGGCTGGACACAAACAGCCTGCCTCCATCATCCAGATACGCTTGGAGAGCAGCCTGATCTTCCGCCGTTAGGGTGGAAGGGCTACCTGGTAAGCCATAATCATCCCCTGTGGTCCACACCACCGCCTTATATGAATCCAAAACCGCAACAGAAGGAGAACCGAGCAAATCATAGTCCCATACATCATGCGAGATCTCCAAAGCATTCAAAGCCGATACAAAGAAGGTCTCATAGCTTTCCCCATCATCATCATCCACCAAAAGGACCGGCTTCCTGCCGATAGAAAGCTCAAATGTATCCGAAGCAGAATAAGGTCCGGCACCACTTATCTCCAAAACGAAGGTGGCCACACGACCTGGGGGACAAAGAGCATTAGCCTCAAACCGGTAAGGAACCACAGAAGAACCTGTGCCTCCCGGAACAATGTCCGGGTAGTTGGAACTCGAAGCCGTTACGGTCACATAAGGATCATCGCAGAACAATTCCGCAGAAACCTGGACAGCTCCCTGGCTCCCTTGGTTCTTCAATGCCACCGTCATGTCACAGGTCTCCCCAGGATCAGGTTCGCCATCACCATTCCCATTAAAATCATCAATCACTCTGGACTCATAAACCAGAACCGGAGCATGAACCAGAAGACTCAAATCCGAACGAGTCCAGTTTCCGTTGTCCGCACTTATCTCCAATTCAAAAACAACAAGTTCACTATCTCCTATCTCGGGAGAAACCACAAAATCAAAATCGTCTGAACACCACATGACATCATGTGCTAGTATGTCGCCGTAGGTCTCAGAATTATCGATCATGGTAATCTGTGGATGGGTGGTGCTCAAGGTAGCTTCCACGTTAAAGGCGGTGGAGTCTCCCAGATTCTCCAGCAGGATAGGAAGCTCAATAGTCTCACCACAATCGACATCCCCATCGCTGTTTCCCAGACTCTCACCCAAACTGTCATCATCTACAGACCAGTCCTCAAAGACGATATAGGCGCCCGGAACTACCATGATGATCCCCTCAAAGGGAAGGACATTGTGACCGGTTATGGTGAGTTCGACATCCCCGGGGGTCAAAGGTGAAGGATAGAGAGTGACCTGACCGGCTGCATCCGTGTATCCGGTTTCAAACACCTCATCTCCCTTCATCAAACAGACCAAGGCACCATAAAAAGGTCCACCTGCGGTCTCCACAGTTATAGTCACCTCAGAAGGTGCCATGGCGATTGTAGGTGGGTAATCCACCAGAAGATCTTCCGCAATATAGGTCCAGATATCGACAGATGGATCACCATTCACATTGTACATGTCAAAATATGTTCTCACGGCGCTGGTGTTTCCCCAGAACTGGTAAAGATACCACAAAGCCTTATCGGTCATGGAGACAACCGAATAGCAGGTTTCCTCGAAAGCCGCTTTGAACATTCTTCTTTCCAGGGAGTCATCCTCGACCCAGTAACTGGAGGCCGATGCACCCCAGAAGGCTATCCCACCCTTATTGGGGACCTTAACCCAGGTTTCCCCAAAGCACTCAGTCTGATCGAAGGGATTAGTAGAGCAAGCGTGGGATAGCACCAGAGGATACTCATTTGCATTGGAGAGATTCTGGACATTGGTTTGATTGAACGGCACACAGCCCCATCCGCCGGAATATCCGTGCCCGGAATAGCAAAGAACGGAAGTTCCACCATTTACACAGTCAATGATATCCTGAGTGTCGCCCCCCAGGCGCTCCCATATGCTGTCGCATATCACTCCATTTGGAACCAGATAGTTGTAAATCACAAATCTGTGCGTATATTCCGCCGTCAGACCAGCGTCGTCCGACGCAATGAAACATTCGTGTCTCATCCATTCCAGGTCAGGCGATGTCGGATTCTCATAATAAAGAAGCTTGTTCACCATATTGGTTGCGTCAGTAGTGTTTCGCGCCGGAAATCTGGCTCGTCCAATGTCAGCAAACATGTCTCCGTCCATCTGCACGTAGTAAAGATCGGTAGCCGTTCCGCTAGTCGTTCCATAGTAAGTGGGGATAAAGCCGACATCTCCAAAGAGGAGGACATAGGTGGGGGGGATGGGCCAGTTATAATAAGCAGATTCGATAGAATCCTTTATTGCAGCAGTAGTCGTTCCGATATCCGGGACCCGAAGCACCGTGACGTGAAATCCTTTTTTGGTCTTCCACTCCACCAATGGTGCTACATTGCTGTAAAAATTGTTATGAACAATTATCAGGTAGCCTATAGGCAAAGGAGGAAGCCCTTTGAGCAAGTCCGCATAGCTGGAATAGTTGATGAACAAATCCCGACAAATCTCCTCAAAGGGCAGCGAGGCATACCGGGAGAGCATGGCTTCAGTGGTGCTTATATCCGAATCAGTCAAATTCAACCTTACTCTGATGTCAGAGTACATTCTCAATTTCTGGCTGACAGGATTATAACTGACCGGATAAACCTCCACCGTTACAAATCTGTGTCCACGAATGGCGGCAATCTCAACCATCTTTGCCACCTGAGTGGGAAAGAATTGGTCGGTTTGATAGAAATCCTCATGGAGCACAAACTCTGCCTTCTCCCAGGCACCTTCTATCTTTGGAATAGGGGGTTGGACTGGAATTATCCGATTGGCAATCCCTAACTCCTGCAAGCTCTTTTCAGAAACCTCAAAGGCTATTACTTCTACATCGACTTCAGCCCCATAGGGAATCTGAATCATTTTCCTTACGAGTGGCAGCTGAGGTTCGCCTATCACATTGGTGATCCCACACTCTGGAATGGATAATTGATTAAAAACTCCTCCCTTAGTTTCCAGTTCTTGGGACCACATACCAAAGATTTTGACCTCAAATTCCACTCGCTCAAAATCAGATTGGATCACGTCGATCTTTGGAATCTTCTCCTCCTCGGGCACAAACTGAATCCACTCTGGACTACTGTCGGCCCACAAAGCGGAGGAGCCAGCCACAAACCAAAAAGCTACAAAGGCTAAGACAAAAATAGCCTTTGATCGATTTAAGCCTTTAACTCTCATGGCATTAAACCTCCTTTAAAGATGATATGGTTCGTTTAGTACATATAAATAATTGATCTTCGTTGGGAATCATGAAAACTAAGATAACCGTCTTTCCGAAGAGTTCTCAAAATCAGGCACAGCTTCCTTTCCTTCTATAACCTCCCAAAATAAAATAACACAAAATTTTTTATTGTCAAGCCTTTACAACATGCCCTTTGAAAAAACTTTCGACTGTTTTTCAGCCCCAGATCGGACAGGGGTCGGACCCCTCTACATTAAAGGGGTAGGGATTGAACTCCCACCCCAATAGAACGAGGTGGTACAACACCGCCCAACACGGCTTTCTACCAAGGCGCGGGTCTGGTTGTGCCCAATCCTGGTCCGAACAGGAGGGCATTGACGAGAAGTCTTTCTGAGCCGAAAAAATAGCCTCTGAAATCCGGTTGGAATGCAAAGAGAATGATCTGACCTTTTCCTAAGCTCTCCCTGGTTAAATAGGCTGTTTTTGCCCATCGTTCTCTGGCTTCGGGCCAGAGAAGCCCGCTTAATCTGAGGCTATCCGCACAGCTCAAACGAGCAACAGTCTGAACCGGAGATTTGGACATGAAAGCGAAATCGGTGTAAAGGATGACGGGGACTTTGTCATCTCCACCATAGGCGGATCCTTGGGACATCCCTGAAGTCAGCCAATGTTCCTGATCAAGGTCCGCACGCAGAATAACACCGCGCGGCATGAAAATCCTAAGTCTCTCATCTTCTCTTTTGAGTTCTTCCGGTCTTTTGCTCTGTTTCTGTTTTCCTTCAGCTTTTTTCGATTCTTCGGGCTTTTTCTCTTTGTCCTGAGTATAATTCCAAACCATTGAGCTCTCCACCTGAGGTTTCTCAGCTTGTTCTTCTAATCTCACCGCCTCCTCATATTCGCTTAGTTTGTCCAGAACCTGGCGGCGAAGCCTCACTTGACTTAGCTTCACAGTGGTATCGGCGGCAAAAGCGGCACCGGTTCCAATGGCAATGAAAGTTCCACCGCTCTCAATCCATTTCCTGAGCCTTTCGATTCCATGTTTGCCGAGAATATGTGTATAGGCTTCTGGTGCACCCCACACTGCGGGGAGAATCAAAAGGTTATATTTGTCGAGGTCTACCCAATTGAGAGCATTGATGTTCAAAGAAGAAAACTGCATGCCCAATCTCTGATCCAAAAGATGCCAGATGCTTCCGTAGCTGGTGAAATCTAAGGACGGGCCAGCGAAAAGACCAATTCGCGGAAGTTCCAAGAGTCGGAAATGATGTCCCCCCAAATCAGGTCCTTCCTCACTCAAGGCGGTATTAACTCCGTGAAAAGTTACCGCTAATTCCTGAGCTATCTCGTTTACGAAATCATGAAGCTTTTCAGAGTTCTCGCTAACCTTTAGAAGAATGCTGCCACGAGAGAATTGTGTTCCTTCAACCTTAAAAGCTCTTTCTGCAATCCTGACCTTGAGACCTACTTGCCGGAAGGATCCGCATTCGGCGGAAAGCAAAGAGGTGAGAGCATTTACCGCCTTATCGTCTGAATAGTCGAGGAGGTATCCGTATTTAGGATGAGGATTTACACCCCCGCCTTCGGCGGGATCTTCAATCCCACCTTCAGTGGGATTTTCGACTTTACCCTCTGATTGGTTCATCTCAAGTACCTTCTCCGTTCTTGTTCTTACCTTGTTTTCGGTCCAATAAGTCTCCACATTATAAGCCATAGGAACAGACCAGGCATTTACCTCATATAACCGGGTCTGTTTTCTTTTTTCCAACTCATGTCTTTCCTCTTCTAAGAAAGATTCGGACATACGTGGGTCAAATTCCAAAATCGCCTGGATAAGGGGTCTTAGAGGCTGATCCAAATGGACTACGTAGGTCCCTTGGGGAAATCTTTTTGACGAAAAAGACCTGCCCCAAAAATCATGAACTTTTCCGACCGTAAAATCATCCTTTGCTTTCTCGATCTCAATTCCCTGAAGCATGAGAGTCTCCACCAGTTTATCGGCACGAGACTTGTTTTTTCCCAAAACAAAGAGGAAGGTTTGGATGCTATTGTTTTTTTCCCCTTGAATTGCTCTTTTCTTTTCCTTGTAAAAATCCTGCAAAAGTTCCTTTCGATTTTCAGCAGCAGTTCTCAGGTTAGCCATAGAGCTTACAAAATGGTGATGTACCGATTCACGATAGCTGAGGATGGTTCCATCTTTTTGCCTTACAGAAGATCCCTGCACTCCCGCCTGTTCATAGAGAATCCCTAATCCGCCGGTATAGAGTATCCATGAATTTGCATATCCCGGATACCACATCTCCATCCACTCACGGGTATAATAGCTCCAACCATATTCATCAAAAGCTTGCGCCTGATCGCGGGCAAACACTTTCCACCATTTCTTGAGGGTTTTGCTCACGCTGGGATGGAAAGGTTCTCTGGGGGGAGAAAAAAGATAAGTATCGAGAGGACCCATCTCGTGTGCGTCCACCAAGACTTGAGGATTCCATTGAAGGACGGCTTTGACCTTTCCCCGGGTCTCCGGATGAACTAAGGCAAACCAGTCTCGGTTCAGATCAAAAAGATAGTGATTTCCGCGTCCCCAGGGCCAGAATCCACCATGCTGAAGGCTCTGATCATCGAAGTTGGGAACTACACCAGACCACATTTCCATCTGTTTCAGAAAACGTTCTCTGCCGTCAGGATTCTGAAGAGGATCGACGATTGTTACAACCTGGTTTCTAATCTTTTCTGTCAAAGAGTCTGTGCCTGCTATAAGTTGATATGCAATTTGAACTGCTGCATCTGTAGGGGAGATCTCATCTCCATGAACGCAATAAGCCAACCAGACAATGGCTGGAGTCTTTTCCATTAAGGAAAAAGCCTCTTCTTCTTGGCGAAATGTTCGTGGGTCAGCCAGTCTGGCCATCGAACTTCTTATCTGCTCAAGTTTTTTCATCTTCTCTTCGGAGCTGATGATTAAGTAATAGAGGGTTCGCCCCTCATGGGTTTTACCATATTCCCTCAGCTCTGCGCGGGGAGTTGATTCAGCCAGGAGTTTCAAGTAGGAAACAACCTCCTCATAGTGGCATGGTTTTGAACCCATTGGAAAGCCCATGACGCTTTCGGGTGTGGGAATATCAGGATGATAGATTCCTTCCGGGAAAAAGGGCTCAATATAAGAGTCTGTAAATTCTACAAGCGAAGAACCTTTTGAAAGAGCAGAGGTCTTTGAGACAAGGCAGACATTCCAGAGCAAGGCTACCATTGTAAAAAGCAGGAGAATACAAATGCAAACTTTATAATATCTTTTCTGCACGAAACTAAAAAACTGTTTTCTTATCATTGGCATTACCTCCTATCATGCAATCTAAATGTTTACTTTCGGAAATTCTCATAAACTTGGATCCCCATTTGCTTTGAAGTATTATTTCTTCTTATTCCTGAACTTTTTCTAAAACATGAGATCCTTTAACGAGTAGAATAAAGGGAATTACTTTTTATTTGTCAAACAAAAGTGAGTTGAACGGACCAGAAACTGTTCCCCCAAGATGTCGCATTAGCAATTTAATTATCAAGCCTCCCAGACTTTTGATTCTGATAGATATTTTTTAACTTTCGGCTATTCAAAACGTATGCTGATGTAATTTAAACTGTTGCCATGTCTCCCTGAGAAATTTTTGTCTTGACAATTTTTGGGTTTCACTTAATATTTAAAACCAATGAAGATAGAATTTGACAAAGATTCGGAAGATGGCAGTCAGACCCTAAAACAGGAGGAAAGCCCAGAGACATTACAGCTTTGTGCAGAAGGTGCATCTTTTGGGGAACCAGTGAAGGTCGATCTTTCAGTCTCAAAGATTGGGAATCAACTGATCTGTCGAGGGAACGTGAAAACTTCGGCCCAATTGGAGTGCTCTCGCTGTCTTGCGATCTATGATCAGCCCATAATTTCAAATCTGGATTTTGTGGTAGATTTTGGAGAAAATCCACAGGAGTTCAAATCCGAGGAGGATAACTATTTTATAGCCGATCCCTTCGCGGATTTTTTTGAAATCGATAATCTGGTCAGAGAGATCGTAATTTTGGCCCTGCCCTTGAAACCCTTATGTTCGGAGGATTGTAAAGGCTTGTGTCCCATCTGCGGGACGGATTTAAATAAATCCCAGTGTAGTTGTGTCAAGAAGGAAGTCGATCCCAGATGGGAGAAATTAAAGGGATTGCTGGGCGACAAATCTTAAATTTCATGGCAAGAACTAGAATCTCAGGTTTAATCATTTCATGGAATTTTATGAAGACTCTTTATTATGGTAGCGGATGTGAAATAAGGAGAAAAGATGCCTTTACCGAAAAGAAGACATTCTAAATCTCGAGGGGCCAAGAGACGTACACATTGGAAACTTAATGTGCCCACATTAGTCGAATGTTCTCATTGCCATCAGCCTAAGCTGCCCCATAGGATCTGTCCTAATTGTGGATATTATAATGGCAAAGAGGAGATTACCCCTAAAGAGACTTAAAAGTAGGGTCTGGGATCTGGTGATTCGGGGAACAGAGCGAGGTTCAACGTAGAGGGAAGAGATAGTGAATGAGAAGATAAGGATAGCAGTTGATGCCATGGGGGGAGATTATGCACCTGCAGCTGTGGTGGAGGGATCCATTCTGGCCCAAAATGAAAATCACCGAGATCTTGAGCTGATCCTGGTAGGAGAGAGGGAAAAGATTAATCAGGAATTGTCCCGGCTAAAAGCCACCGATTCGCCTTTAACCGTCCAAAATGCCTCGGAGATGGTCACCATGAATGATCAGGCGGTGGAGAGTTTGAGAAAGAAAGATTCTTCCATTGCGGTGGGGATGAGGCTGCAAAAGCAGAGAGAAGTGGACGCTTTCGTCTCTGGAGGAAACACTGGCGCGGTTATGGCCCATGCCCTCATGACCCTGGGTAGATTAGAAGGGGTGAACCGTCCAGCCATCGCTTCTTTTTTGCCCTCGGAGAAGGGGATCGTGGTGGTTTTGGATGCAGGAGCCAACACTGAGTGCAAAGCTCAAAACCTTTATCAGTTCGGGGTAATGGGGTCCATATACACAAGCTACATATTGAGAAAAAAGAATCCCCGAATTGGACTTTTATCCATCGGAGAAGAGAGCACCAAAGGGAACGAGCTGACCCTATCCACCTACAAGTTTTTAAGCGAAGATCCCACCTTGAACTTCATTGGAAACGTGGAGGGAAGGGATGTTTTAAAAGGCACCTGTGATGTGGTGGTGTGCGATGGATTCGTGGGAAACATCGTTTTGAAATTTGCTGAAAGCATCGATGGGTTCTTAACCTGGCTGGTGAAAAAAAGAGTAAAAGAGAGCCTTCTTTTCCGATTGGGAGCCTTCCTGGTGAAGGTTTCCATAAGAGATTTGAGAAAGGTATTAGATTATGCCGAATACGGGGGAGCACCTCTTCTGGGGGTAAATGGGGTGTGCATCGTCTGTCATGGAGAATCCCCTCCCAAAGCCATTAAAAACGCTTTGAAGATGGCCGCGGATATGGTGAGGGAAAGAGTAAATGAGCATATTACTAAGGTCCTATGGGATAAAGAAAAAAATAATTGAAAGTGAATCAAGAAAGTTGAAATGATCAAAAAGATAAATACCTTCATTTCAGGCACCGGCTCTTTCGCTCCGCCCCGGGTATTGACCAACCTCGATTTAGAAAAGATGGTGGATACCTCAGACGAATGGATTACTGCCAGAACCGGAATAAAGGAAAGAAGGATTGCAGAGGATGGCACGGCACCTTCGGATTTGGCTTTGAAAGCCTCGAAGCAGGCTTTAGAGGAAGCTCAAATAACACCAGATCAAATAGATTTGATCCTCTTGGGCACAGTGACTCCAGATTATATTCTTCCTTCCACCGCCTGCATACTTCAAGATAAGCTTAAAGCCAAAAATGCGGCAGTTTTGGACATAGTGGCCGCTTGTTCGGGATTCATTTATGGTCTTTCCATAGCTTCTGCCTTCATCTCCATCGGTCAATATAAAAATATCTTGGTAATCGGGGTGGAGACCCTCTCCAAGATCGTCAACTGGGAGGATCGAAATACTTGTGTTATTTTTGGGGATGGAGCCGGAGCTGCAGTGGTCAGCGCGACCACCGAAGACAAGGGAGTGTTGGGAACATTCCTCTCCGGAGACGGATCATTGGCTAATCTTTTGCACGTCCCCATCGGGGGAGCTAAATTACCTTTAACCAAAGAAAATATTGAATTGAATGAGCACTTCATTCACATGGAGGGGAGTGATGTTTTTAAATCTGCGGTAAGAACCATGGTAAATGCCACAGAACATATAATTCAAAAAGTAGGGATAACTCCAGAGGATGTGGACCTTTTGATCCCTCACCAGGCCAACATAAGAATCATAGAGGCCTTAGCCAAAAGGCTGAAGCTCCCCATGAACAAAGTCTACGTCAACATCGATCGATATGGAAACACCTCTGCCGCCTCGGTTCCCATTGCTTTGGATGAAGCCAGAAGGAAGGGAATGATGAAGGAGGGAAGCATCTCCGTTTTGGTGGCCTTCGGAGCAGGATTTACCTGGGGATCAGCGGCGATAAAGTGGTAAGGAGGTAAAGTTTGGCGGTTATTCAGAAGTTGATAAAAGTTGCAGGTTCAAAGGGAAGTGAAGAAGTAGAAGCAATCTTCGATTCCGGCTCTACTTATTCTTGTATCCACCCTGAGTTGGCTTCTAAGTTGGGAATGATTGAGGCACTTCCTGAACCTATGGAGTTTAAAACAGCAGAAGAAGGGAGAAACCTGCAAGCCAAAGAGGCTGTGAGGCTAAACTTCTATTTAGATGGCTATAGATTTTCTGATGAGTTTATGCTCATCCCAGGGCTCTCAGAAACTGTGATCATTGGAGCCAAAACTCTTCAGGCTTGGAGACTGAAACTAAACTTCGAAACAGATGAAGTGATCATCGATCCGAAAGTGACAAAACTTCGACTGCTCTTGTGTTTTGATCTAGCTGGATGTTATCCCATATGGGTCTCCGTGTTTCACAAAACGCATTGTTAGATTTGTTGCTAGAATGTGAAAAAAATTGGAGATAAAGACTTTTACAAGATTAATCTTAAATAACTTGGAGGAACAATGCTATACCTGACTATTGGCTTAATTGTTGTTCTCATTGGTGTGTTCGCTGCCTATAAATTTTCGTCCGAAACCGGACAGAGGCGGCTCAAGCCTTACCTTTTGGTTTTTTCAATACTGGTCCTGATCGTTTTGATAACTGAAGTTACTATGACCATCGGCGGGGAAAAGAAGACAAAAACTGAAGCCCCAGCACTCAGTGAGCAGGAGGAGGTTGAACCAACAAAAACCGAGCCCTCCAGAGTCAGCGCTCAGAAGGAAATGGAGACGGTTGGAATTGATATTCAAATTAAAAGAGCGCCGTCTATGACTCCCACGAGTGCGCGATGGGAAAAACTACCAGATCGGACCCTTGTGCTAAGTTGGGACAACATCAAGAATACGTACCAATCAGATGAGTCTGGTTTGGTAAAAAATGTCAAAATACCCACGATGGGCAAAGTGGAATATGAGGTTTGGCATAATAAGGAGTTGGAACAGCAAGGGAGTTTTGACTACAGCAAAGCTGGTAAAGAGGGTGTATTGGAGATTTTAATACGAGAACCCAAGTAAGCTCACATCATTGAAAATCAAGGAAGCGACCCGGAACAAAATCCTAAGAGAAATTGATTTTTCTCCTTAAACGATTATTGAACATTGGATATAAACTTGTCTTTTTTCGTTCTTTGATTTTATAGAGAAAGATCGGGGTACTAATAGTGTAATAAGAGGAGTCTAAAATTTTTTATGGATAAAATCGCTTTTTTATTTCCGGGACAGGGGGCACAATACGTGGGGATGGGAAAGGATTTATATAATTCCCATCCATTCGTAAAAGAGCTTTACTCCACTGCTGAAAAAATCTTGGGCTTTGATTTGGCCAAGGTCTGTTTTGAAGGACCTGAAGAGTTATTAGTTCAGACCAAGTATACTCAGCCGGCTATTTTCGTCCAGAGCGTAGCTTTGTGGAATTTTTTGTTCAATGAAAACATTAAACCAGCATTTGTTGCTGGTCACAGCTTGGGAGAATATTCAGCTCTGGTGGCAGCGGAAGCTTTGTCCTTTGAGGACGGTTTGGAAGCAGTCAAGAATCGGAGCACCCTGATGCAAGAGGCTTGCGAGAAAAATCCAGGAACCATGGCTGCCATCATTGGTCTTTCCGAAAAGGATATTCTCTCCATCTGTAAGGAAGCCTCAGTTTATGGAATCATCCAGCCAGCCAATTTTAATTCTGCTGAGCAGGTGGCTATCTCAGGAGAGAAAAAAGCGGTGGAGAAGGGGGTGGAACTGGCAAAACAGAGAGGAGCCAAAAGAGCCGTTCTTTTGGAAGTTGGGGGAGCTTTCCATTCGGAGCTGATGCGTGGGGCCCAGGAAAGATTTCAAGAGATCATAAGAAAGCTGGTGGTGAACAAAGCCATGGTTCCGGTGGTGGCTAACGTTACCGCCGAGCCTGTCACCGAACCTTCTCAAATAAGGGAACTTTTGATCGAGCAGATTACCAGTCCGGTCTTGTGGTATCAATCCATGAAATGGATGTATGATCAAGGGATAAGAGATTTTGTGGAAGTCGGCCCTGGAAAAGTGTTACAAGGAGTTTTGAAAAGGTCGTTCAAAGAGGCAAAGACTTTCGGAGTAGACAAGTTTTCAGATCTCCAGAAGTTTAGAGAGGTAGTCACGGCAAGAACAATTTAAAATCCGATTTTCTATTTGCGATTCACTTTCTTAAAAAGAGGTGTCAGAGCTACGTTAAATCGGCTCGAGAGGCTAATATAAAAGGAAGAAATAAGTTTATACCCCCTCACCCTAATCCTCTCCCACCAGGGGAGAGGGAACTTCCTCCCTCCCCTGATGGGAGGGAGTGAGAGGGAGGGTGATGCGTATGCATTCATACGAATTGTATCAATTTGTCTGATTCTATTGATAAGGTATGAATTTAAAAGGAAAAGTGGCTCTGGTCACCGGCGGAGCTCAGGGAATAGGTAAGGCCATTGCGGTTAAATTGGCCAAAGAGGGGGCGGACGTGGTCATTGCCGATATAGATATCGATTTAGCTCAATCCGTTCTGGCGGAGATGAAAACTTGGGGTGTCTCTGCGGTGGCTTTAAAAGCGGATGTGTCCAACTCTCATGAGGTAGAAGATTTGGTGAGGAAGGTTCAGGAAAGGTTCCCCACCTTAGATATTTTGGTGAATAATGCAGGAATAACTAAAGATGCGCTTTTGGTCAGAGTCTCAGAAGAGGATTGGGATAGGGTTTTAAGGGTAAACCTGAAAGGAGCTTTCAACCTCACTAAAAGTGTGGCAAAAGTGATGATGAAACAGAAATCAGGAAAGATTGTGAATATAACCTCGGTAATTGGAATGATGGGTAATGTGGGACAGGCAAGCTATGCCGCCTCTAAGGCTGGACTCATTGGCTTCACCAAATCAACTGCGAAAGAGCTTGCCGCTCGAGGGATTACAGTGAATGCTGTTGCACCGGGCTACATCCTGACTTCAATGACAGAGAATCTTCCCCAAAGTGCCAAAGACGCTTTTTTGAATCAGATCCCCTTGAAAAGAGCAGGAACGCCGGAGGAGGTAGCAAATCTGGTGGCGTTCTTGGTTTCTGATGAATCTGGCTACATTACCGGTCAGGTGATTCAGGTGGATGGGGGACTTCTTATGTAGACTGAGCGGCAGCGGCAATCTGATTAAGAATTTGAAAAGCGAAACTAAAGATAGTAATTCAAAATCTGATGGTGGTTCAACAAGAAGCTTTTAAAAAATACTACAATAATAATCTTGATCTTTTGATTGCTTGTTTTTAACTTTTCATTTACAAGGTTTATTGTTTAATCCTGTTGACTCGGAGTGGAAATCAATAAGAAAGATAAGCTCACTGAAAAGAATAAGAAGGAGGTAATAGCATGTCAGTGGAAGAAAGAGTGAAAAAGATCGTTGTGGAGCAGTTGGGGGTGGAGGAAAGTCAAGTGACTAAGGAGGCTTCCTTTGTTGATGATCTGGGGGCAGATTCTTTGGACACGGTGGAACTGGTGATGGCCTTGGAGGAGGAGTTCAGCACCGATGACTTCAAGTTTGAGATTCCCGATGAAGAGGCAGAAAAGATTTCCACAGTGGGACAGGCTGTCGAATATATAGAAAAAAATCTACCTAAAGAAAGCTAAAGGGGTTTTAAATGAATGGTTCGACTTCGCTCACCATAAAAAGAAGGGTAGTGGTGACCGGTATGGGGGTCATCTCACCGGTTGGGAATTCGGTGGAGGAGCTCTGGAACAATTTAAAAAGCGGTATCTCCGGCATCGACAAGGTGACCAGGTTTGACGCTTCGAAATTTTCGACAAAGATCGCAGCAGAGGTGAAAGATTTTGATCCATCGAAATACATTGACAAAAAAGAAGCTCGAAGGATGGATCTCACCGAGCAATATGCTATCGTCTCTTCCCAAAAAGCTTTTGATGACGCAAAATTAGGCTCCGATTCTTTAGATCTAGAAAAAGCAGGTGTGGTACTGGGGAGTGGAATTGGGGGAATAGACACTTTTGAGAAACAGCATGCCATCCTTTTGAAACAAGGTCCTAATCGGGTTAGCCCCTTTTTCATTCCCATGATGATCATCGATATGGCGGCAGGCCTGGTTTCCATGAGGTTCAACTTCAAGGGACCAAACTATGCCACCGTCTCTGCCTGCGCCTCAGGGGCTCATGCGATTGCTGATGCATTCAGGATCGTCCAGCGGGGCGACGCGGAAGTGATGATTACCGGAGGAAGCGAAGCCACCGTAACTCCAGCCTCTTTGGCTGGATTCTGCTCAGCTCGAGCTCTATCCACAAGAAACGATGAACCGCAGAAGGCTTCCCGACCTTTTGACCAACAAAGGGATGGATTTGTGATGGGTGAAGGAGCTGGAATGATCATTTTGGAAAACCTGGACCATGCTCAAAGAAGAGGGGCAAAAATCTATGCCGAGATCATTGGGGTGGGGATGAGTGCGGATGCCTATCACATCACGGCTCCAGCCCCAGGTGGGGAGGGAGCGGTCCGTTCCATGCAATTGGCTTTGAAGGATGCCGATCTTTCGCCGGAATCTGTGGATTATATCAATTCCCATGGAACCTCCACAGATTTAGGAGATCTGACCGAATGTCAAGCCATCAAAGCGGTTTTCGGGGAGCATGCTTATAAGATTCCGGTGAATTCGACCAAATCGATGGTAGGACATCTTTTAGGAGCGGCTGGAGCTGTGGAGCTAATCGCTGCCATCAAGTCCATGGAGGAGGGGATCTTGCACCCCACCATTAACTATGAATTCCCTGACCCTGAATGCGATTTGGACTTTGTGCCCAATCAAAAAAGATCAACACATATAGACAGGGCGATCTCCAATTCCTTTGGTTTTGGAGGGCACAACATCACCATAGCAGTTAAGAAATTCGTTCCCTGATTCTGAGGAAAATTTTATTTGATAAGATCATGTCAAAAAGCTCGTTTCTGAATTCTTGAAGGAGGGAGTTTAGACAATAAGCAAAGGTATTTAGGTTCTGAGAAAATCTTCCGCAACGGGGGCTTTTTAAGGATTTTGTCTATTCCTTTGTTTGCCAAACCGATAACGATTAAGAATAATGAATTCTAATCATGACTCTGTGTCTACCTGATAGATTTACATGGCATTCAACTTAATACGTTTTTTAAAAAGGTTACTTCCACAAAAGGAAAGATTCAAGCGATACTTCGAGCTTGAACACAGGTTAGGCTATCGCTTCAAAGATTTGGGCCTTTTAGACAGGGCCTTGACTCATCGGTCGTTTATCTATGCTTCAGAAAACAGTTCGATAGGCTCGCTACAAAATGAAAATCTGGTATCCAACGAAAGATTGGAATTTTTGGGAGACTCAATATTAGGGATGGTGGTCAGCCAATTCCTATTTGAGAATTTTCCAGGGAAAAGAGAGGGAGATTTGACCAAGCTAAAAGGAACTTTGGTGAGCGAAGCTAGTTTGAGCAGAATTGCCCGATCCATCTTGTTGGGCAAATATCTAAACTTAAGTGAGGAGGAGGATAAATCCGGAGGTAGGCAGAGAACCTCCATTATAGCTGATGCCTATGAGGCAGTGATTGGAGCGATCTATCTGGATGGTGGTTTGGCTCCCGTGCGAAGGGTGATTAAGAATCAGATACTAAAAAGATGTCTGGAGCTTACCAGTGATAAAACCTTTTACAATTACAAAGGTGAACTTTTAGAATATCTGCAAGCTTTAGGACTGGGCATGCCCAGATATGAGATCATAGTGGAGGAGGGTCCTGATCATCAAAAAAAGTTCACCATCGGTGTTTTGGTCAAAGGCAAAAAGTTGGGAAAAGGGGTAGGCCTCTCCAAAAAGGAGGCAGAACAAAAAGCAGCTAAGATGGCGCTGCAAAATATTGATAAGTTTTTAGAAGAATTTTAAAAAGAAAGTGACCGCCTACATGAAACAATGGAGAATCATTTTTACTGGCGCAAGTGATGCCTTCTTTAACATGGCCTTGGACGAGGCGATTTTGCAAGCTCATGAGGACGGAGATGTTATCCCTTCTTTGCGTGCTTACTTATGGAAACCGCCAGGAGTCTCCATTGGATATTTTCAAGCCACAGGAAACACAGTTGATTTAAGTAAATGCAAAGAAAACAATATTGATGTGGTCAGAAGAATCACCGGGGGAAGAACGGTGCTTCATGAAAACGAGATAACTTACAGCGTTTGTGCTTCAATCAGAGAATATCCGGAATTGGGAGAGAACGTTAATGAGACCTATCAAAAAATAAGTTTCGCCCTTCTGGAATCGTTGAAAGCACTCAAAATCTTTGGGGAATGGGTAAAACCCCACAAGGACAGAATTAAAATGGATTCCACAGGTTCGATAAACTTACTGCAAGCAGGATCCCTGCAACTCGCTGGAAATTCCTGTTTATCCAAACCTTGCTTTATAAGCAACTCAAGATATGAGATCACCGTGGCGGGGAAAAAATTGATAGGCAGCGCTCAAAGACGTTTTCAAAATAGCTTTATCCAGCATGGATCCATTCCTTTGGGTAAGGGAAAAGTTAGCTTGCCCCACCTTTTAACTGAAGAGATTAACAAGAAAAAGATGAAAGAAAAGCTGGAGAGAAAATCTGCCAATTTGGAAGAAATCTTAAAGAGAAAAGTCGAATCCAAAGAGGTACTTTTCGCCCTTAAAAAAGGCTTTGGCAAATTCTTTGATGCAGAGATGATCGAGTCAGAACCGAGCAAAAGGGAGATTGAAACAGCACAAGTGCTAAGAGAGGAAAAATACTCAACTGAGGAGTGGAATTTTAGGAGAAGGACCTATCAACCTAAGAAAGTTGGATCTTGACTCTTCCAGAATCCCGTTCTTAGAAGCGGGAATTCGTCAAATTCTACGTTTGCACTAATTTGTTGATTTATAATAACTTAAATGAGCAGCCCTGCTTCCGATCGCAGGTTTCTGCGTGATATGGCTTTTTGGAGACGGAACGGCCCTTTTCTTCATCTATCCGTAGTATTGTAAATGGTTTATTCTCTTAGGATTACGTGGACAAAGGAATTTACATCACCCTGGGGACCTTTGGTATGATTTTTGTTGTTATATAAACAGATTGGTGTTTTGTTTTTTTTGGTTATGTATTTTAAGAAAAGCTGCCATCTGTTTTTTTTGAATAGCGAGGAGGAAGCAGGAGAAGGGAAACTGAAGGCGACTGAGGTGAGCGGGTGATTGTGAAGGCATTTTCTTGGAAGGAAAACTCAAATAGTTCTTTTTGGTTTTGAAAAGTGAAGGTTGTGGATTTTGAATTTTTTGACATAAACATAAAAAAAGTCTTGACAAAATGGAAGAAAATGTGTTAAATATTAAGTTTGTATGAGGTCTGTAAGACAAGAAGTCACGTTTTTTAAGAAGATGAAAAATTAAGAAATTGTTTAAACCAAAAGGAAAGGAGTGTGTGATGAAGTGCTTTTTAAAGAAGGAAGTGGCAGCTTTTATCATGGGGCTGGCAATTCTGATTTTCTCAAGCGGTTCGCTTTTTGCAGGCGTTACCGGAAAGGTCTCCGGCAGAGTGATCGATGCGGAAAGTGGAGAGGAACTTCCAGGTGCCTCCATTAGAATCGAGGGAACCACCTTGGGGAACATGGCGATGCCGGATGGCTCCTATTTCATCATCAGCATCCCGCCTGGTGAATATTCGGTGACCGCATCCATCATCGGATATCAATCCGTGACGATGAAGGGGGTGCAGGTGATCTCCGATCGCACCACGGAGGTGAACTTCAGATTGAAGGCAACTGCTCTGGAGTTGGAAGGAATCACTGTAACCGCAGAGAGAAAGGCAATTGAGAAGGACATCACCGCCAGCGTCAGGACCATCTCCACTGCCGAGATCAAAAACATGCCGGTGAAGGAGATCTCCCAGATACTTGCTGCCCAAGTTGGCTTCGTGACTAAAGCTCATGAGCTTCACATCCGAGGCGGTCGAGCCGGAGAGGCCTTATACATCGTGGATGGGGTGGAGACTCGTGATCTTCTGGGAGGATTGGGGAAAGTGACCGGAGGAATGAATGTCTCCTCCGCCAACATTGAGGAAATCTCCGTTTTGAAAGGTGGGTTCGATGCGGAGTATGGTAATATCCAATCTGCAGTTATAAGCGTGGTCACCAAGGAAGGATCAGCCAAAGCTACTTCTGGTCGGTTCGAGTTTCTCACCGATGATTTTGGCACTCCTAAATTTAACAAATATTCGCGTAACACCGACCGGATGGAATTCAGCCTGGGAGGTCCCGATCCCTTCTTTACCACTCGCTTTCTGCCTGCTTTGGGGATTAAATTTTTGGGGGAAAAGGTAGCTTATTACTTTACTGGACACGTGGAGAAGACAGATACCTATTACCAGGTAAATAAATATGCTACTCCTAAAACCGCCAAAGAATTTAGAGTGGACCATGTTCTTGGCTTTACGGTTCCCGAGAGAATGAACAATCTGTATTCCACCATGTTTAAGTTAAGCTATAAGGCTGCACCGGATAAAAAGCTGATTTTCACCACCCAGTCCAATTGGGAGCGTTATTCTCTTTTCTTCGATCCCTCCGGAGGCGACACCCTCCAAGAGACCAGAGGGGCTGTGAATGTCTGGAAGTATCGCTACACTCCCTCCACCATCCCTCAGGTTGAGGCTTCTGCCAATCTCACCATGTTGCGTTTTACTCATAATGTCAGCAGAAGCTCCTTCTATGAGATTAGGCTCAGTCGGCACAAAAACTCTTATCTGCAAGCGCCTGGGGATCCCAACAGGCCCGGAGGCAAACAAACTCCTGGGGATTTTGAGATTTATGAGCGATGGGAATCTTTTAGGGATGCCAACAAGGATGGAAAGTGGAGTCCAGCTGAACCTTACCTGGATGTGAATCAGAATGGCCAATATGATTTAGGTGAACCCTTTCAGGATATACAGGAAGGCAAGAACGGAGTATATGATCCGGGTGAACCTTTTGTGGATACCGGTCCCGACTACAACGGGGTATATGATTGGGGTGAGCGTTTCACAGATTTGCCCAGTGAGGGAAGATGGAATAATGCGGAGGACTTCGTAGATACCCCGGATTCGGATGATCCCAACGATAAAAATGGGAGGTTCGATCCCGAAAAGCAAAGGCAGGCCTTGGGTGCCATCGGCATAGATGAGGCAGAGCCTTACGTCGACGGAGATATAAATTTAGGTGAGCCGTTTATTGACATGGACAAAAATGGAGTTTACAACGAAGGAGATGTTTGGGATGGTTCCATGGATCTCAACGGCAATGGGAAATATGATGGACCAGATATGCTTTGGACTCCAGGAATTCCCTTTGACGATAGGAATAAAAATGGAACGTATGACCTTCCCAATGGCCAATGGGATCCAGGGGAGTTTTATACAGACCTGAATGGCAACGGCAAATGGGATGATTCTGATGGCTTTTATGATCGAGGGCACGAACGCCGTTGTTACTACCAGGACCGAGCTACCACCAAGTGGACTTTGAAGATCGATTTCACCAGCCAGGTAACTAAGGAACATCAGATCAGAACCGGATTTTCGCTAGATCGAATAAAAGCACAGTACGGAGATTTGCGCTATCCCTATTGGCCCTATGATGGACCTCCGGATGAAGGTCCTTGGCCGGAGAGGGGAGCCTTCCGGGATTTTTACACTCGCCGACCCGTCTTGGGAGCTTATTACTTTCAAGACAAGATAGAATATGGTGCCATGGTGGGTAGGCTGGGTTTCCGCTATGATTGGTTCCTACAGTCAGGAGACATAAGAGGAATGAAATCAGAGGAGACCCCCACCGAAGAGGAGCCGGCTGATACCCGAGGAAAGGTCTCTCCTCGAATGGGTATCTCCTATCCCATCACCGACAAAGCCAAGGTTTATTTTAACTATGGACACTTCTATCAGTTTCCTGAGCTCCACTGGATGTATATGCAAAAAACTCAGACCGGGATACCACAGTATGGTAACTATAATCTGGATTATATGAAAACGGTGGCTTATGAGCTGGGAGTCGACTATGTGGTTTCCCCCATTTATAAACTGACCGTCTCCGGCTTCTATAAGGATTATTATGGTCAGATGAACACCGAGGAGATGAGGATTGGACCCAAGGCCTTCAGCTTCTGGGAGAACACCGACTATGGGAGGGCCAGAGGTTTGGAGCTGGAGCTGAGGAAAGCATACGGAGCTTATACTTCCGGGTACATTAACTATCAGTACGCTTTTGCCTATGGCAAAAGCTCAATGGAGGCTTCCAACTATTATGCCCGAGCTTCAGCGGGTGAGATTCCCATTCAGGAGTATCCTTTGGATTGGGATGTAAGGCACCAGATAACTTTGAATCTGGATTTGCGAGTCTCCAAGAATGAGCATCCCGAACTTTTTGGATTCAAGTTGCCCGACAACTGGGGACTGAATTTGATCTGGCAATACAATAGTGGTTTCGCCTTTACCCCTCAGGAAAAATATCCAGGATTGGTATTGCGGGGGAGAAGGGAGAAGCCATTGCCCAATTCTGAACGTATGCCTCCTTTCAGTAATGTTGATCTGCGTTTTGATAAGGACTTTGAGGTGTGGAAGCTCAACTATACTTTCTCCGTTTGGCTCAATAATCTCTTTGACACCAGAAACGTTGAAAGAGTTTCTGGGCTGACTGGTCGACCTGATACTGAACAGAATCGGGCGGATCAGGTATGGGCAGAAAATGTGGTCTATGCCGGACGTGAGATTGACAAGAATCCGAATTATTACGGACCGGGCAGACACATTATGTTGGGGTTGTCAATAGCCTTTTAAAGTCTGGATGGACGAAGCCAGAGGCGTATCGTATATGTCCGATGAGGTGTGTTTTACGACCATTTCAGTCCAAATATGAGAAGGGAGATTACCTTAATCTTTTGGCAAGGAGATTAACATGAAGAAAATAAAAAAAGGATGGCTCCTTCTTTTGGGATTTTTCGTTTTGTTCAATCTCAAAATGGGAGTGGTTGAGGCCAGAATGAGTATGAAAAGCGACCAAGAGATCGAGGCCAGCCGGAATTTCAAACTTTCAGCCGATATTCCTCTTAGCCAACAGAGGGTGCACCGGGTTGGACTTTTGCAGCTTTGTGTTACCAATTGGGGAATTTTTGGAAGCCAGATGAGGGATCCATATCAGATGGAATCGGTAGGAGGATGCTTCAGTCCCAATCCCGATGAAGAGGTTCTGGCTCCTTCAGCTGAGTATCCTGCTGGATCGGATTTGGAGTATCTGTTTCAAGGTGGATTGTGGATCGGGGCGATAGTGGAGGACTCAGCTTACACCACGCTGGGGTGCGACGGTTGGTTTTGGATTTATGAGATGTGGCCGGATAAAGCGCCTGAAGGCGCTATCACGGAAAGAAGCATAAGGCCCACCGGTTCCTGTTATTCGCCCGAAGCTGTCTCAGAGCAGGACGTAATCGCGGTTTATACCGATACCTCAGCGGAGATTCCATTATCTCCGGATCAACGTGACGAGTGGGACAACCGAAAACATTTTCCTCTAAATATTCAGATTACCCAAAAAAGTTATTCTTGGAGCTATGAATACGCCGAGGATTTTGTGCTGATCGACTTCACTGTGAAGAATATGGGCATTAGGAAAATAAAAGATATGTATATGGGTCTCTATATTGACGCGGATGTTCAGTGGATCGATGAACCCTCCTATGGTCAAAACTATGGACCCCAGGATGACATCTGTGGCTTCAGACAGCTGGTCACCGAGCCCAAGGGAGATTGCTACGACACGGTTAACTTGGCCTGGATTGCAGACAATGATGGGCATGGATCGGAGGATGGAGGGGAACAGGCTAAAGTCTTCGCCAGTAAGAGCCCCATAGCGGTGACTGGCACCAGAGTGGTCAGATCACCCAAACCAGGGCTTAAATACTCATTCAATTGGTGGATCTCCAATCAGGGCGGAGCCCCTCTTGATTGGGGTCCCTGGAAGGCGGAGAGCCAGAAGAGGTGGGAG
>Ga0209427_10001124_pt1 | contig 30455 bp, 29 predicted proteins | sample DeeMarSWOR136_30_FD_187465 | JGI IMG/M metagenome (GOLD analysis project Ga0209427, IMG submission 187465) | Marine sediment microbial communities from White Oak River estuary, North Carolina - WOR-1-36_30 (SPAdes) (version 2) | ecosystem: Environmental > Aquatic > Marine > Intertidal zone >...
AGATAGAGTGCTGGCTGTTTTGGGTATGGGGAAAATAAGCGAAAAGGGGATAATGAAGGAGGGTTATATTAACCCTGCCCAGCCAGCAAAACAAGGTTTGATTTAATTATATCAGACCTCAAAAAAAAAGCAATATTTTTTATAAAAATCACCTCTTAAATAACAAACATTATTAATATTTTTTGATGGTCAATCTCACCTTCCAATTAAAAATTGAAAAAAATTGGGATGTTCTCCAAAATCCAATCCCTTTTATATAGATATTGGAATAAATAAAGGTGGGCTTGATGAATCAAGCCCCTACAGAAGATAAAATAAATCTTTTGAAATAATTAAAAGTGCGGGTTTGATAAATCAAACCCCTACATCCATAACCAAATCCCCAGGCTATCAATTAGAAATGACCTTGTGGGTGACAACCACTCCTCGTTCCCTTAAGGCATCCATGAGAGGCTGGTACAATTCAGCCTGAAAGATATCTTCCGGAAAGAGACTCCCTCTCTGGGTAATCCTCCCCGAAGCAATCATCTGAGCGGCAATAGAAGCAGGAAAGCTCGTTGTTTTTCCCATGGAAGTATAATCCTTCTCTGAATCATAAAAGTCTATCATTTCAAAGATATGGGTTGTGGGCTTACCTGATTTCTTCCCTTCGACAACTATCCTCAGCAAAGTCACATCTTTCTCTTTTCCTAATTTCATCTTTGAATCTAAAAGGACCTCGAGGAGTTCTCGAGGAATGACCTGCTTGTTATGAAGTTTGATGGGTTGACGCGAAAAAAGGCCGCATTCTTTAAGGATTTTAATACCTTGAGCATGGCCTTTATGGCGAATCGTTTTTTCGGCAAGTTCGCCTTTTATTTTCCCTTTCATTGTATGAACAAGAGAATTTAAGCCATCTGTGTAAAAGCACTCCATCTCTAAAAAAGGATGAGGAAACTGGATGGACTCAACCCCTGATAAGGGTTCTACTTCTTTTATTTTTCCCTTCATAAGAATTAAAGCTTTCCTCTCATAAAAATCGAGAAGACTCTTAACCGCGTACACAATCCTATAATTAAGAGGAGGCTTGGGATGAACAGGATTGCCTCCCACATAAATCATTGCTTTTTCTACCTCATCCAGAAGATGAACTCCCCTTCCCACACAAATATTGGTGATGCCTGGAGAAACTCCCAAACCAGAAATGAGAGTTGCCTTTTTTCTCTTGGCCTCGCTATCATATTTAAAACGATCTAGGGGCTTCTCCCCTACTAAATCTACAAAATGAACTTCCTTAAGGACCGCTGTTTCAAGTGCTAAAAGACTATGTTTATGGAGAAGAGCAGCTAAAACAACATCCTGCCCCTCAAAAATCTCTTGTCTCTGTTTCTCTTTCTCAAAATCTCTTTGCAGAGGAATTAACCTATCGCTTTTAATAAATTCTTTGGCCTTTTGCAGCTGCTTTGAACTGATATCTACAAGAGTAACCTTGTTTTGATTATCAGACTCAATAAGATCTTTGGCCAAAACAATCCCCATCTTTCCTGCACCCATTACAAGATACCGACTCAATTCTCTCTCCTAAAACATTCCTATAATCAGATAAATTATACAAGCAATAAATGCCACTGCCAAAGCATAAGAGATCTGGGTTCTCACGTGGTCCATATGGTCGCAAGCGCTGCCCAAAGAAGAAAGGACTGTTGTATCAGAAAGAGGAGAGCAGTGATCTCCAAACACACCTCCTCCAGCTGTGGCAGCAATGGTTCCTAAAACAAGAGTTGATACCTGTCCCTGGCTGAATTCAAAAGCTAAGGGCACAGCAATCGGAATAACGATGGCATATGTTCCCCAAGAAGTTCCGGTTGCAAAGCTTATAAAAGCACTGAGCATAAAAACCAAAAATGGCAAAAGCCCAGGGTTAAACCAACCCTCAGTTACACTTATGACATACTGGGCAGTTCCCATTTCTCGGCTTACGCTATTTATGGCAAAGGCAAAAGCCAGGATCAAAACTGCAGGCATGACTCCTTTGATTCCTGCCAGCATCGATTTCATCAGCCCGCTCAGGTTGTCCACCTTCTGGAAGAACATGACTGCACCCAGTGCTGCTGCAGCCAGCATGAAACTATTCAGAACCCGAGCTTGACCTGTAAGGATGAAAGATCCCATGTTGAAAGCAATCACAATCAGCACTGGAGTAAAAAAATTCAGCCAGATATTAGGTCGCCCTTTTTCAGAAACCGGAAGGTTTGTTAGCTCAGAACTCATCATCGGCACAGAACCAGGACGGAGAACTTGACCTGTTTCCATGGCCCTGCGCTCTGCCTTTCGCATCGGTCCAAAATCAGGGAAAAGCTTCAGAGTAATCAATCCGACCATAACAACAGATATGATAGCGTAAAAATTAAAGGGAATAGATTTAATAAAAAGTGACATGGCAGCCTCTTTACTGGCCGCATAGCCTTTGTCCGCCAGAAGCCCGCTTATGAAAACAGCCCATCCTGTGATGGGAACTAATACACTCACAGGAGCTGCAGTAGAATCACAGATATAAGCCAGTTTTTCTCTCGATATTTTATGGCGGTCTGTCAATTTTCGCATAACAGGCCCGACAAAAAGAGGGCTAAAATAATCGCTGAAGAAAATGAACATCCCCAATATCCACCCCAGAAATTGCGTCTGCTTTCTAGTTTTTGTTATGGATTTCACCTTCTGGGAAAACATGTTCACTGCCCCGCATCTCTGGTAGAAAGCCACCAGTATTCCGATGCAGATCTCTATTAAACAGACCCACATGAAATCTCTATCCCCCAATGTTTTGACTAAAAGCTCAGGAAACCCACCTGCTCCCTGCCCCATCAGAAGAACTCCTGTCAAACAGGCCACTGCTAAGCTGAAAACAGGCTCTCGAGTGAGGAAAGCTAATAAAATAGCCAGAAGAGGAGGGATTAAGGAAAGCCATCCATAATTCATAGCTTCATTCCCATTTTAAGCTTTGAATCATGAATAAAATCATACATTCTTGGAGAATGCAATAGATAATTTTTTTAGCGGGTGGAATTTTTGAATCAGCAAGGAATGATTTTTTCTTATTATCTCATTCCTGTTTAAGGATTTTAGGGAATGAAGAGAAATTATGCTCTTTTTTTCAAGAACTTTTGCTACTTATCTATCTTTTTTTCCTGGATCTCCTGGACAAAACTCTGATGAATATAACCTGAGATGATAAGCCCCTCTTCATCTGGAGGAAGATTAACGAGATACCATTCTCCTGCTTTTCCTACTGCTTGAAGGGAGATTCCCAATTGAACTTGATGAATTACCTCACTTGTAAAATCGGGCTCTGCTCTAATGTTTGTTTTCTCCAATAACACCTGGATCTTTTTGGGGGATTCAAATAAAACTTCTTCTATCACCTCTAACTCTTTTGCCTGCTCTTCCAGCTCCTCTTTTTCTTTTTCTTTAATCTCAGGAACTTCATACATCATTTCAACTGCCGACGCATGGATAAATCCAGTGAAGTTGATAAATTTTCCTTCAGAATAGAAAGAAACATAATACCAGTTCTCTCGTATTTTTTCTGTTGAGAGGAGACTAAGCATAGCCCCCCTCTCTACCGTTTCAATTATAGGGCTTTCTACGTCCGGGTCGAGATAAATACCTGCTCTTACAGCGATGACCATCATCTTATCTTCTTGGGGCAATAATGGAGATAGAAAAAATAAAAATACTAGAGCAAGCATAAATATTGTTTTTTTCATTATTATCCCCTGCCGGGCGCTATTTGTTATCACTATTTACGAAGTTAAGTATAGCATAAAAAAAAAAGGAGTCAAATTTCGATCTTCTTGTGCCGTTTCGAGGACTAACTTCTCTCTTTTTTCTATCTCTTGTGAAAACCTTTTTACCCTGCGATTAATCGGCAAAACAGGAAAATCACCCCCCAAATCATCTTAAGAGGCGATTGATAATCTTGGTCTGCTGTGCGAATATTTGCTCGCCTTGTTTTCGCTGGCTGGGCAAGGTCAAGCCCACTAAAAAACATTCCATAATCCTCCTTCTGCTTATCTTCCCTAAACAGCCAGCATTTCCTCCCCATTCTAGACACAAAAAAATCACCCCGTAAATCACCGCCGGAGGTGATTGTAATTGCTAGTCTTTTTTGTCAACCTAAAAGAGCCTTGTTAAGCTGGCTGGACAAGGCTCCTATCTCCTCCTTCTCCAAACCTAAATAATCCTCAACAGCCAGCCTCTCTATATTAAGCATATTTTTCACGTAGATCGAGAATTTCATTCATTGAGAATTCTCCTTAGGCTCAACCGCTTTATTCTTTTTCAATCCACGATAAAAACTTTTGCACCTTTCTTTGTATTGGCACGATGTGGATTATCATCATCATCTGCAACTTGAAAACTTATTCCGGAATCCAGTTTAAATTCTCTGCCATCTTTAAGTTCGCACATTAGTTCACCTTCTAAAACGAGCAAAACATGACCACGACCGCACCAATGATCGGCCTTGTATCCGGGAGAATATTCAATCATCCTAACGCGGATATTGCCAACTTCGAAAGTTCGCCAAAAAGAAGTGCCTGTTTCTCCCTTATGTTCAGTAGGTACAATCTTACTCCAATCGGTTACAGAAAACGGTACGTCATGAATTTTCATTTCTCCTCCTTTCTTGTGTGGAGATTGACTAAATTGTTCTTTGACTTTTCAAAGTACTTGAAACTGTTTATTATATATTTTTTTACATTATTAAAATAGGAAGGCGGTCCAGGAGAAAGAATTGTTGAGATCGAAAAAAGTAAGGTGGACTTTGATATCCATTGTTATCATCGTGCCGCTTGGCCTATACAGTAAGTCTTACAGTGGCCAAGCTGCAAACTGGGTGAATGATTCTCTTGGAGGCGTATTGTATGTAATATTCTGGTGTCTTTTTGCTTTTTTGTTCTTGAGTAATACTAAACCCTGGAGAATAGCGGCTGCAGTATTCGCCATCACCTGCTTTTTGGAATTTCTACAGTTATGGCATCCTCCATTTTTAGAATTTCTTAGGAGTAATTTTGTGGGAAGAACAATTCTGGGCACAACTTTCACCTGGAGTGATTTCCCGTATTATGCTGTGGGAGGCGGAATAGGATTGCTGTGGATGAAAATTCTGCAAAAGCACTCTAGGAAAAATTAATACCAATCTCCTCACCCCCAGCTATCTTCCTTTTGAGTCGCTGATTCGCTCAGCTGTATATTTTTTAATGGGAGGCCGGGACAAAATACCTTTGGTTTCCTCTCGACCGTTCAATTCTCGAGAAAAACTCTTTCAATATTAATTTTTTTATCTATATATTTCTAATGAATGAAAAAAATTGATAAAAAAATAGATATTTTCAACTTTTATATTTCTGCTGCGACCAAACTTTCCTGGAGGGATTAAAAACCATGAGAAAATGCAAGTTTGAAGACCTAATTGATAATTATTTATTGAACAGATTAGATGAGGAAAAAAAGAAAAAATTTGAGGTGCATTACTTTAACTGCCCCTATTGTTTCGAGAAAATGGTGGAAAGAGACGAGCTTATTTCAGTCGTCAAGTACAAAGGGGATATGATTTTTCAAGATGAATACGTAGTGGAAGAGACAAAGGGCGTGACTTGGATTGAAAAAATCGTTTCTCTTCTTACTCCTAAACAGTGGGCAACGGCAGCTGTCTCGGCGTTTCTGCTCCTCATCATCTGCTGTCTTGTTTTCTATGTTATTCCTAATCGTGGGCCAACTCCCCCCCAATTCCCCTTAATGGATGATAGCGTTGAAAGAGGGGCACAAATAAAAATAAAAGTTATTCCCTCAAAAATTGAGTGGTCAAGATTAGGTGAAGGCGTAGAATACAAAATCTACATTTACCACAACCGGGATAAGCTGTGGTCAACCACAACAAAAGAAAATTTCATAGTTCTGCCTGAAGATGTTAAAAAACGCATGACATTGGGTGAAATATATTCCTGTGAGGTAAAGGCTTTTTCTACCCAAGGTCCCCTTAAAGCTTCCGGCAGGACTCAATTCAAGATTCGGAAAACCGAGTAGAACGCTATCTTTCCGCTTTCCCGTCTTGAATATATTTCTCTCTATTCTTCTTTGATTTTTTCTTTTTTCAACCTTTTCCAATCTTTTTCCAATTTTTGATCAACATAATTAAAGCATACACACCTGTCCAAAAAAGAACACAGTCTTCATAGAGATCCATCGCTCCAAGACATTTACCAAAAGCAGGAAGTGCCCATAATAAAAGTAAGATATAGAGTTTCTTATCAACCGTTGGGATTGCAGCTGTAAGGAGCGCGAGAGCGAATACAGTTGTTGGACAAGGCATTACCCCAAATGTACAAGCTTTAGGATAATAATGTCCAAGAGCATATCCAATTAATGGATATAGGAATGAGCAAAGGACCAGAAGGTAAGTTAAATACTTTTGCCAAGTCGTTTCAGGAAGTTTGAACTGGATTTTATTTGCAAATATATCCCAAGCAATTAGAATCCCTAAAAGGATAAATAATGGAATCCCTAAAAATTTTCCAGGAAGCTCTTTACCGAAAATTAAGAAAAATATTATACCATTCCAAATAAAAGTAAAAGATAAATAAGCCTTCACCATCTTATTAGTTTTGGGTCCCGGCTTGGCAAATAAAAAGTAAATTAATACAAATGCTACAGCTAGTACAATTATCTGCATTGGAAAAATCGCCTTATTGTAAGCGCCAACTTGGTTCCACCATTTTTCTGCATCTAACATGATTTCCCCCCTATTCTTTAAGCAGGTAGAGTAGAGCACTAGTACAGCAATTTAGTTTAATCCTGATGAATAGGAATTTCCTTTTTTGGATTGCAACAATTCTCTCCATTTTTGATCGAATTTCACTTACTGAGATATTTAGTATTCGTATATCAGTAAAGAATGAATGTCAAGATATAGCCTAAGTCTGTCTCACTATGGATAAGGATGCTCAAAAGGAAACAGGAAGGAAAACTTCTGTAAGTCCCTAATTTCGCAAGAAAACTGTATGCCGGAGGAGGGATTCGAACCCACATGGAACAGAATGTTCCGCTGGATTTTGAGTCCAGTGCGTCTGCCAATTTCGCCACTCCGGCACGTTCGGGGTCAATAGCGTAACCTTCTTATTTTTCTCTTTTTCATCTCCATTTTCTGTTTTTCTCTTTATTATCTCCATATTCAGAAGTTCTTCTCTAAAGTAATTAAGGAACATCCACCGCTGTTTATTTTTCTCTTAGTGTAGAGTAAATGAGTTGTTGAAGATTTTTTACAAACTCTATCTTTTCAGGCTTTGAAGGCCTAGCATTTTCAAAGGTTAACGGCGGCAAAAACTCAACCGTCAGACAAGGTTTCTTGTAGCCTTTTATCTTGAGTAGATTCATAAGCCATCTTATTGCCCTGTAGAAAATTATTCTGTCAGCAATATAACGCCTAAATGTCTTCTTATCAATCATCGGTCTCTCTTTGATAACACTAGGCACTATTTTTACTACCTTTCCTCGCTTGAAAAACATACTTGCCAGCGTGGGAACGATTGTCTGATAAACAGGATTTTCAATGCCTTCGTGTGTTTTGCCTCCGCTTGGCGCAATTGCTATAGGAATATTATTTTCCAGGCTCTCCATGCACTTTTTTAAAGCTTGCTTATTTGTCCTTTGCTTCTCAAGCCTTCCTTCTTCTGTGTCAGGTTCCTGTAAATTCACGACTATAGAATCAAGTCTGTTTACCTGGGCAATAGCATACCTTGCAATAAAATCGATCATCTTATTATAGAACGGCTTTGCCCAGGGCTTTCTCCTCATCTTTTTTTGAAATCTCGGATGAAACATTGAGTCCTCAATATCTTTTCTAAGGATTGGCAGGTATTTCTTGGCCGCTATCGTGATCTCAGCCAGGAATCTTATTTTAGGCTTTTTTGGAGCAGCTACTCCCAAATATATTGGTTCTCCTCGCCGGGTTGCGTGATTGTAGACATATATTATCGGACCATTTTTTGGAATGTTTTCCAATCCTACAGGTTTTGGTTTCGGGCAGACAGGAACTCTTTGTCCTAGATTTCTTAAAAAGGTATACGAGAAACTCAGCATCTTTCAGACAAAGTAACATACAGAAAAATCGAAGTCAACTGAGGGATATGTATGCACCAAGGCCACGTGATTATTTCAGATTTTCACCTGATAAGGACTTACAGTTCTTAGCAACGTAAGGAAAGGAAGGCAATGAGTGCTTGATTTCAAATCTTGCCGGCGAGCCTAAAAAACCTCTCTTCGCCTTCTTAAAGGCTACTTCTCGTAGGCTTTCATGAGGTCAATGGCTTTTATGGCCAAATCATAGAGGTGCTTATGGGATTTATGACCATTGGTCAGGATCGTAAATCCTGTTTTTTGATCCAGGTTACCTACCATAAACGCCGTATATCCGGGCACGCTTCCGCTATGAGCAAAGTAGGTATCACCTTTTCGCTGGGAGATCCACCAAGTCAGGCCGTATCCGGTTGATGCATTCAGCCAGCCAGCACTTATCGGCCCATTGAACTCGTTGTACTGGCGCTTCATAACCTGTCGAAACGTTTCCTCGCTTATAAGGCGGAGATCTTTGAAAATGCCTCCATTAAGATTGGCAATTAACCAATTGGCCTGATTTGTTACAGTTCCGTATACTATTCCAGCCGGCCAAATATCTGCCTTTAGACGAATAGTTGGCACATGGCTTCCTGTATTTTTATCTACAATATAGGGAATAGCCAGTCTCTCTTCCATATCAGGCCTTGGGGCAAAGGCAGTATCCTTCATTTCTAAGGGATCAAAGATATGCTCCTGGATATACTTTCTGTATGGCACTCCGGAAAATTTTTCGATCAGATAAGCAATAAGGGTGTAGGCCATGTTGGAATAAACGGTTTTGGTCATAGGTGGATTCGTGAGCTTTAGAGATTTGCTCAAGTAATCTTTTAATGAAGGAGGCACTGTATCACCCCATACCGCATGGGGACCAAAATCACCTGGAAGTCCAGAGGCATGGGTTAGAAGATGCCGGAAGGTAACGGGTTTTGAAGGATTCTCTCCCTGTATTTTAAACTCGTCAAGGTAATTGTTAACCCGGTCATCGAGCTTGAACTTCCCCTCTTCCATCTGCTGGAGCAAGGCAAACATGGACATGGTCTTAAATGTGGAGCCAATGAGATAGACAGTGTTGGGAACTGCTGGAGTGTGGGCCCACAGGTTGGAGTAGCCGAAAGCACCGGTCCATATGATGCGATCTTCGTGGACAAGAGCGATAGTAGCTGAAGGAATCTTTCCCGCAAGCATCATTCGCTGGATCTCAGGTTCAAGTTGGGCGATCAGGCGATCAATGTCGATTGACGCAGAAGCTCTGCTTCCCGTTGTAAACAAAACCAGGGCAATGACCAAAACTAAAAAGTATCTGGGAATACCCCTCGGATTCATCCTAATGACCTCCTTCTCCTTGCAGAGTTCACAATTACTATCTTGCTAACTCTTTATTTTACCCGTCGTTCCTCGCTCCGTTTATTTTATTTCATCCCACAGGGCGAGGAGCTGACAAGTTTTATCGCTTCGCTCAGAATAAAATCTGCGATGACGCTATCTCAGATTTTCACTAAGAAATGTCTCCATAGCTTATAAAACAAATTAAATGTTCGTTGTCAAGCAAAATGCTCAAAATGTAAAAAAAAATCAAAATAATTACGAAAGAAAAGAAAAGCTGGCAGCAAATTGCCAGCGTCTGGGTGCTTGCAGCCTTAATCTATTTGACCTTTTATCTCATTTCTGATAAAAATCTTGCCTGCGGTTCAGTGAATAAAGAAAAGAAAAATTTGCTTCGTCTTGTTGACGATTTCGCCCAGAAAAAAATAGCAGTCTGGGGAGACTTCATCCTGGACGAATACATTTTTGGGAATACACGGCGCATCTCAAGGGAAGCTCCTGTTCTTATCCTTGACTACAAAAAAAAGGAATTCTCCCTCGGCGGCGCTGGAAATTCTGTCCTCAATCTCAAAGCTTTAGGCGCAGATCCTTATCCTATCGGTGTCGTGGGCTCGGATGACTCGGGGCAGAAAATCCTCCAAATCCTTAAGCAGAAGGGAGTCTCCGCAGAATACTTAATCAAAGAAAAAAAATATAAAACCCCGATTAAAACCAGAATTCTAGCTGGCGAGGAAACTGCAAGAAAACAGCAAATTTTGAGGATTGATAAAGAAGGAAAAGTCCCTAACAGCAATGAGTTAAAACAAAAAATTCAGACAATTCTCAAAGATGCCCAAAAGAAGACAAACGCTCTACTCATTTCTGATTATAATTATTTTACCGTTAAAGAGGATCTTTTTAACCATATCCTTCCCAGCTTTAAGAAAAAAAATATCCCTGTAACCCTTGATTCCCGTTTCCGGCTCCTGAATTTCAAAGGCGTAACCGTCTCAACTCCCAACGAACCCGAAGTTGAGGGAGCCCTCCAGATCGAGATAAACGACGATAACCAGCTCCTTAAACAAGCAGGAAGGCTCATTTTAAAAAAGACACAGGCTTCAGCTCTGCTTATAACAAGAGGTTCCAAAGGAATGGTTCTCTTCGAAGAAAAGAAAGCTCCCTTTCCCATCTCCATCTGTGGCACGACAGACATAGTTGACGTCACTGGAGCCGGGGATACTGTCATAAGTGTTTTCACTCTGGCTTTAGCCTGTGGTTCAACTTTCAGAGAAGCTGCTCTGCTTGCTAACTATGCCGGCGATATTGTTGTCATGAAAAAAGGCACCGCCACTTTGAGTGCTCAAGAACTCAAGGAGAACATCGTTTCTTAAAATTGAATAAACTATACAAGCTTTCTCGGTTAGCAAAAATTATCCAAGAGCATAAGAAGAGGGGGCAAAAAGTTGTTCTGGCTAACGGCTGCTTTGATTTGATACATGTTGGCCATATAAGGTATCTGAAAGAATCTAAGAAAAAAGGAGATATTCTGGTTTTAGCTTTGAACAGCGATTCCTCAATCCACAAGCTTAAAGGAGAAGGAAGACCAATCCTAATCCAGAAAGAAAGGGCGGAAATAGCGTCCTCTTTTTACTTTGTCGATTACATTACCTTTTTTGACGAGCCGAATGTGGAGAAAGTCCTTCTTGCACTCAAACCTGATATCCATGCCAAAGGCTCAGACTATACAGAGGCTACAGTCCCAGAAAAGGAGACGGTTAAAAGATATGGAGGAACGATTGCCATAACAGGAGGGCCAAAAATAAAATCCACCTCACAGCTTATCAAAGAAATCGCTTTAAAAATAAAAGACAGAGAGTAAACCCTGAATTTTTCCATGGACAATTTCCTGATTATCCGGCTCAGCTCCCTGGGAGATATCATCCATACTCTTCCCGCTTTCTCTGCCTTAAGAAAAAGCTTCCCTGAATCTTACATATCCTGGGTTGTAGAGGATAAAGGAGGAGAAATTCTCGAATTTGTCCCAGGAATCGATAAGACTATCGTTGCTCATACTGAGGGATGGCACCTTCATAGAAAAAAATTCTGGACAGAAATTTCGCGCCTCAAAAGGGAGCTTAAAAACGAGAACCAGATAGTCCTTGACTTTCAAGGATTGGTAAAATCCGGATTTATTGCTTTTATCTCTTGCTCTAAAAAAAGAATCGGCTTCCATCGGAAAAACCTGAGAGAACCTCTTGCATCTCTTTTTTACACAGAAAAACTCGAAAAGATACCTGAAACCATACATGTCATAAGCAAAAATCTGAAGCTTCTGACCAGGATTGGAATACAAGAAGACAAATATGAATTCCCTCTATCTCTGCCCGCAGAGTTATCAGAGAGAGTTAAAGCAAAGCTTCAAGAAATAGGCTATGATGAGCAGAAAAAATTGATTCTATTTAATGTGGGCGCTGCCTGGGAAACAAAAAGATGGTTTCCTGAAAAATGGATCGAATTAATCGAGATTATGAAAACGAAAGAATTTTTTTCCCTCCTCTTGTGGGGAAATAAAGAGGAAAAAGCACTGGCTACCGAAGTCCACGAAAAGACTCAAATCCCCCTGGCGCCTTTCTTCTCTCTGAAGGAGGTTATGGCTCTGGTTAAGGAATCTTCTCTTCTGGTAAGCGGAGATACTTTTTCTCTTCAGGTTGCCTATGCTTTCTCCCGACCTGTTGTCGGCATATTCGGTCCCTCAAACCCCAAGAGAAACGGGCCTTTTGGCCCTCGTGATAAAGTGGCTTTCCATGAAATAGAATGTAGTAATTGTTATAAAAGGAAATGCCCAACTCTCGAATGTCTCAAAAAAATAACTCCGCAGGAAGTTGCTGCTTTAAGCAATCAATTATTGAAAGAGAATGCTTAAATTCAATATAGAGAAAATAATATATAGATGGAGAGTAAGAGCTGGCTCCGTTGGCCTTATCCTGGCAATTATTTTTGCCAAGCCCGATCTTACTTCGTTTTTGACCGGTTTGGGTGTTTGCTTTTTGGGGCTTCTGATCAGAACTTGGTCTGCTGGTCACCTCAGGAAGGAAAAGGAACTGGCAATATCCGGGCCTTACCAATACACCAGAAATCCTCTTTATTTGGGAAATTTCGTAATAGGAATTGGTGTAGTCTTCGCCTCTCGCTCATGGTGGGTACTTGGGTATTTTGCTGCCTATTTTCTCCTTTTCTACCCCCTTGCCATAAAAAAGGAAATGAAAAGGATGAAGGAGCTCTTCCCTCATGAATATGATGAATACAAGAAAAAAGCCCCCATTTTTTTCCCAGCATGGAAATCCTTTTCCTTCTCGGAAAATAAGTTCAGTTGGAAGCTCTTCCGGAAAAATAAAGAATGGAGAGCCTTAGTTGGAGCCGTTTCATTCTGGCTAATTCTGGCCCTTAAAATGACCTTCTTATAGATTGTAGGGGCTTGATTTATCAAGCCCACCTTTTTGATTGTATAGAACGATATGAATTTGGTTATGGCGTTTGCCACGAATCCCTCACTATTTCCGCAATTTCCTTCCGCTGACATCTTGATCAGAATTATCAAAGGAGACCCTCTTTAACTGAAGCAACGGAGGGATCCTGTATTTACTTACTAATTCTCTTCGCAATTATATTTAACCTTGGTATCCACAATAAAAAAACGATAATCATAATATTTGATAGTTACACTAGAACGATCGTAGATATATGAACGCTTGAGCTTCCCAGAATATATCGTATAGGATTCTTCAAAGATGGTCTTACTAGGGAACCTGATTCCGTTTTTTACCACTCCATAATGATGGACTATTTTGAATATTGGAGTTACCTTGTACCTGCCAACTCTTCTTCTACTCCCCAACTGCTCTTGGATTTTTTTCCTTACTTCCTCAAATCCAACAAGGGAGTCTTGGGCAATTTCAATTTTAAGAACGCTAAAATTTTCTTGATCCACCCATAATTTTCCGTAATTAGGCTTTTCTTTCATTTTTTTAGTAGGAACAGCTTCAATGACATAGGCTTTTCTTTCATCTATCTTGTCTTCTTTAAGGAGTTTATAATTGTATTGCTTTTGGGAATCCTTGTTAAGAAATCCTACAGGACCGTAGATTGATCTTTCAGAAAAAAACCTTTTTGTTTTCATGCTTGCTTCTTTTATGCTCTTTTTCTTTCCATCCTCTTCTATAAGAATCCGGTTTTCCTCAAATTTATCTCCTTTCCTGATTAACTGGTAGTCATATATGTAAGAATTTATTTCTTTTACCGCTGGAGTTATATTTGTTCCAATTCGAATTTCCTGCTTAATTACAATTTCTTCCTTAACTTTTTCGTTACATACATAAAAGAGAGCTGCGTTTTCTAGGATTTCACAGTTGAGTGCGCATCTCTGCAGAATCTCCTCTAGGACTATATTATCTACTGTGATTCCTGCGGTGGATATGTATTGTACGTTAAGAAGAAATAATCCAATTATAAGTCCAATGCAGAGGATATAAGTGATTCTTCTTTGCATTTTTCCTCTCTTATTGCCTCTTTTTATATAGTGCTCTCCTTAATCAATTTAGCATTACTGTAATCATTTTAGAACTGTTATAAAAGACGGAAAATGGATTTTGGCGCACGCTATGAATCGCTCATCAATTTCGGCAATTTCCATCTGCTGACACCCTAAAAAAAGCTTATCACGGCAGAAACGGCGGAGTCAACATCCACAAAATATCAAATTCACATTTTTGATTTTTCAAATAAAGCGGTGGGCTTGATGAATCAAGCCCCTACAAAAAATAAACACCGTTCATCCAAAAATAAACAGCCTTAATCCAAATAAGGTGGATTTGATAAATCAAGCCCCTCTTTAAGTTGACGAAATTCATCATTTGAATCTAGAATATTCACAAATGGTAAAACTTAAAATTTTAAAAAATGTTCTTCCTATTTTCATTGTTTTCTTAGCTACCATATTAATATCTTCCGCCTGGATGAAAAGCTGGGCTCTTCCAAATAGGCTCAGTTTTTCAAATAGATCTCAAGAATCTGACTTTCAAATCCTTATTATAGACTGTGAATCAACAATATATTCTGAATTGTGTGATTTAGCTGGCAATTTTTTTACCCAAGAAAAAGTCTCACATGTAATTACTAAGAGGAGATATGATAGCCTCAAGGATATTGTCAAATCAAAATTAAAAGATTTTGATTTATTAATCATTTCAGGGAGTAGCACTTTTTTCCCTGACTCTCCGGAAATTAAAGATGTAGCAGAACTCTTGCAAGCATCAATCGAACAGAACAAACACGCGTTTGGAATATGTTTCGGCTTGCAGCTCTTAGCTTATTTATTAGATTCGAAAGAAGGAAGTCTAGTCAAAACAGGTTCTTGGGATGAGGATGTTTTGATTCATATCTTAAAAGACGACTCGATTTTCAAAAGTGTCTGTCATAAAGGCGACTCATTCATAACTCGGCAATATCACAAATATTCAGTGCCATTCAATAATAAGGAAAATATTGGTGACGGAATTGTATTAGCAAAGAGCAAGGATGGAATCGAAATAATAAGAGCAGGTAATGTAGTGGCATCACAATTTCATCCCGAAAGTCGTTATGCCAGTCCAGAGGCTAAGCAAATATTTAAAAATTATTTGAGAGAATTTATCTTAAAAAAAGTTTTAAATTAGAGAGTTTAATTGAATATGAACTTTATCCAAATGACTTATTATCAGGAAACTCAATAGAAAGATTTGTATTCTTTAGAAACAAAATATTCTCTGGAACAGGGATTAGCCGGGCCAAAGATTGATAAAGCGGTAGAAGCGAATGTGAAAAAGGATTCTTAATAGCGTAAAAATAATCAAAACAGCAGAAAGATATACAGGCAGCATATTTTTTCTTTTTTCAAGAAATCGCATCAACTTGGGCTTCAGTCGAAGCAAAACCCAAACTCCCGCTAAAACAAGAAAACTATAGGCAGGGAAAATATATCGATCTGCCTTACGGTCAAAAAGGGAAAACCAAAAAATGATACAACCTGCACTGATCACAGATAATTTAAAAAGCTTATCTTTTAATAGCGAAACTTTTTCTTTTCTCCATTTGTAGGCTCCGTAAAAAATAAAAAAAACCCAGGGAGCTGGAAACCAGATAGCTCTTCCCAGATACCAGATAAGGTTATAAATTTTACGGAGGGGATTAAACCCCGTTACAACTCCCCGGCCAGACTGAAGATTTATGTAATTTACCCAAAAGCCTATTCCAGCTGTAACCTGTCGATACCAGAGTTCAAATAAAAACATGATTCCCAAAGCAAATAAATTGGCCAGCACAATGAACAGCAAAGTTCTTCTATTCCGCAAGAATACGATCCAATATACTAAAGCAAGTATAGTCAGAATAAATGCAAATATTCCCTTTACAAAAAAAGCAAAGATTAAAGATACTACAAAAATTACCTTGTATTTCCATGATTCTTCCGAGCGAACCAGACCATAAATTCCAGCAATCACTGCCAAGTTTAATGGATGCTCATGATTGGCTCTGATAAGATATTGTAAGAAAATAGGAGTGAAGGCGTAAGCGAAGACTGCTCCCCAACCTAGAAGAGGACCTCCGAAATAGCTTGTTAAGAGATAGATAAAATACAGAGATAAAAATATATATAAAAAGTTAGCACAAAATGCAGCAGAAGACTCGGGCACTCCAATTCGGATAAAAAGGGCTGTTATCCATAATGCTCCAGGGGGATGCTCTCGAAACAAACCATAATTATAGCCATGCCCTCCCCAATCCGGAGCACACCAAGTATTAATAGGCTGATAGGCGAGTTTTCGAGCAATGGAACTGTAAGCACTTGAATCCGAATCATGGATCTCGTAAGGAAACACACTAACAAATACGCAGAGGATAACGTAAGTAAAGAATAAAAAAAGAGTTATTCTTGAAGTCTGTTGCCCGAAAAGAGGTCTTCCCTCTTTATTGGACTGCAACTTTATTAAATTCATGCTCGGGTAACTAGGGAAACAGAATCAATCTAACATAAAAATTTATTAAGGAAAATACCTATGATTATAAGAATATCCTGTTTTGGACTGCATCCATCTCCTTCAAAATAATACTCTCCCTCTCACCCTCTCCTCTTACTTGACAATTCTATTCCCTGGATTTACCCTTCCCAGTGACATCAGGATGCGAAATGTATTTAAGAAATCAAAAGAATTGTTGCTCCCTCAAAAAGCAAATTCCTATCCATTCCATTATGAAAGGTAACCCGCCTGACCCGACTACTTTAATTAAGCGAACCGATTTAACCACACCGCTCATCGGTTTCTATGATGCGCCCGATCCTGAGCCGTTTAAGCCTTTGGTTAGACCCAAACAGAGAGACTGTGTTTTCTCTTTCTATAAGAGTTGGCTCAAAGGAGAGACTCTTCACCTCACAAGGAATCAATACGGTTGCGGAGGCGCAGGCCACTGGATGTGGGGGATAAGATCGCGCTCCAGAGAGGAATTCATCAAATTCTTGGTCGATGATGAAGGACTCAAAGCCTCCCATGAACTTATGGAAAAGTGGATTGACTCTACCAAGCCCTATAAAGCTAAACATTCACATCTTTTTGTTGGTCCGTACAGGAAAAATCTATTTGAATATATCAAAACCATCACCTTCTACGTCAACCCAGATCAACTAAGCACTTTAATGATCGGGGCCCAGTATCACAGTGCTCCGGATGATCCTCCTCCTGTGATTGCTCCATTCGGCTCTGGATGTTCTGAGCTTCAGCCCTTTGAGAACCTTGACATTCCCCAAGCCGCTATAGGGGCCACTGACATCGCCATGCGCCATTACTTGCCCCCTGATATTCTTGCCTTCACTGTCACAAAACCAATGTTCAAACAGCTCTGTGAATTGGATGAGCGCAGCTTTCTGTTCAAGCCTTTTCTCCTAAGATTAAGGCAGGCGCGGGATTTCCCCGAAATCGCTGAAGAATAAACAGAAGGAGGGGAAGCGCCAAAAAAGGAGGGATTTCTATGAAATGGATGAAGAAACAGTTCAGTTTAGTAATCCTTCTTGCTTTGGTTTTTTGTGCAGGAGAGAAAGAGCCGAAGAACGAAATGCAGGAGGGATTAACAAAAAAGGAGCTTCTGGGGAAAAAGATATTTTTTGACACCAATCTCTCCAATCCCCCAGGTCAATCATGTGCTGCCTGCCATGAGCCTTTGGTCGGTTGGACAGGACCTATTGAGGCGATTAACAAGTCAGGGGCTGTCTATGAAGGAGCTGTGGCCAAACGATTTGGAAACCGAAAGCCGCCTTCCTCTGCTTATGCAGGAAGGAGTCCGGTCCTTCATTTAAATGAGGAGGGAAATTTCGTCGGGGGAATGTTTTGGGATGGAAGAGCTACAGGAATGATCAAGGAGGATCCCCTGGCAGAGCAAGCGATGGGACCTTTCTTAAACCCGTTAGAGCAGAATAATACTGACGAGAAAAGTGTAGTGATGAAGGTCAAAGATTCAGACTATGCATATCTTTTCGAGGATGTCTGGGGCCCGAATTCGTTGGATTGGGAAAATGATGTCGATAAAACATATGAGAGGATAGTTAACTCTATAGCGGCTTTCGAGAGGTCTTCTGAAGTTAATCCATTCAGTTCTAAATTTGACATGTTCTGGCGAGGAGCCAAATCCGCAGGCAAAGATGTCACAGCCATAGATGAGCTGAATTGGGAAGATTATAAAAATTTAGAGTTGGATGATAATGAAGTTAAGGGGCTCATGCTTTTTGTTACAAAAGGCAAATGTGCAAATTGTCATGTGTTGGAGGAAAGTTCCGATGGAAAGCCTCCTGTGTTTACGGATTTCACATATGATAACATCGGTGTACCCAGAAATCCTGAAAATTCCTTCTATTCGATGCCTGAGGAATGGAATTCCGACGGAGAAGCATGGGCCGATAAAGGACTAGGAGGATTTCTGGAAAAGACAAAAGAATACGCCCCCTACGCCAAGACAAACTATGGAAAGCACAAAGTTCCTACCTTACGTAATGTTGATTTGCGGTCAGGAGAAGATTTCACCAAAGCTTATATGCATAACGGGTATTTCAAAAGCCTCAAGGATCTAGTGCGCTTTTATAACACCAGAGATGTTGAGAATTGGCCTCGGCCTGAAGTAAGGGAAAACATGAACAAAACCGAGCTGGGCAATTTAGGGTTGAGTGAAAGAGAAGAAGAGCTGATTGTCCTTTTCATGAAGACTCTTTCTGATGGATATACCACATCCCAGAAAAAAGAATAAGATAGAATCGAATAAGACCTAAAGTTGCTCTCTCTTTTAAAGTATATATAAAAAGTTGGCACAAAATGCAGCAGAAGACCCAAGGACTCCTATTCGAATTTACCGGATTGTAATTATATCAAATTCCTTATCGGGAAATTCTGGAAAACAGAATCAATCTGGCTCTAAACTTTTTAAGAAAATAAAAACGAATTTATTGTAGTGGAGTGATATTCAATTGTAAACACATTTTGCCTTTTATGAATCTGTTTGCTATATTTTTCTTGTGCCGACAAAAGAAAGAATGGAAAAAGTCAAGAAGGTTCTCTCCCTCCGACAGCCAGACTTGAGGGTTGTCCTGGAAGAGGTGAAAAACACCCATAACGCCAGTGCTGTGGTCAGAACCTGCGATGCAGCGGGAATTCTTTACTTGGATATAATATCCGCAAATCAGGAACCCTTTCCCGTAAACGAAGCTATCTCAACCAGAGCCGAAAAATGGATTCAGTTTAATTATTACACTTCAACATCAGAATGCCTTAAGCGATTAAAAAAGAAAGGATTTAAGATCGCTGCTACCCATCTCAGTAAAGATTCCATTCCTCATACTGCCCTGGATTACACGCAACCTCTTGCTCTTGTGTTCGGCAATGAAGCTGAAGGCATCTCGGATGAAGCTCTATCTCTGACTGATTACAAAATCAAAATCCCGATGATAGGCATGGTTCATAGCCTCAACCTCTCGGTATCAGTGGGGATAATCCTGTATGAAGCCATGATGCAAAGAAAAGAAAAAGGATTCTTTAAAAAAGAGAGAATATCTTCAGATGAATTTAAAAAATACTTGGATAAGTGGTTAGGCTCCTCCTCAAATATCTCATCTAACTCTGACTGAGAACATAAGAGCAAAAAAAAGGGAGGAAAAGGATTTCTTCCTTCCCTCCCCGTCGAGAAATGGGAACTAGAGCAGGTTATACTTTAATGCCCTTATGTTTCTTTAATGCTCTATTCAATTTCTCTGCAGATTCTTTGTAATTTTCGCCTATTTCCTCTAACTTCTTGTTCAACCTTTTCATTAGTTTTTCATAATCATCTGAGTTTTGCCACTTTTTATATTGTTTCTCCAGGTTTTCACTGTAACTATCCCAGGAATCAACATAATCTTCCCAATCTTTATAGGAGTACGAAAATCCTGACCTTTCTTCTTCAATTTCAACCTCAACAGTCCTCACTTTTTTATCCCTGAGAACCTCTAGCTTGATCTTTTCTCCCTTTTCTTTATCCTGTATTACTTCAGTCAAATCTCTCGCACGCTCAGTCCGGATTCCATCAGCTTTGACGATAACATCTCCCACTTTCAATCCCGCTTTTTCAGCAGGGCTATCCTCGGTGATTTTAGCTACCAGAAGTCCCCTGCCCTCTTTCACACCAAAATACTCGGAAAGTTCTCTATTGATTTCCTCTAAATAAATGCCGATATACTTTCTATGTTCGAGACCCCAGCTAAATATCTTGGGTTCAGGAGGCTCAGGGGATTTGGGGAGTTTTTGTAGTTCTGGTAGTTTTGGGATACCTGGAGGTATAGGCGGCTTGGGTGCGACAAAAAGCCGGGGGAATTTAGACACAAGCTCTAGCCTCACATCTTTCTCGGAGTATTCGCCCAATTTCACTTTGACATCTACTACTTTCTCATTTCTTTCGATTTTTAAGGTTATGGTCTCACCAGGTTTCCTTTTTCTTATTTCTCCCGCCAGCATTTTGGTGGTAGTAACTTTTACTCCCTCGATTTCGAGGACGACATCTCCTTCTTTAAGCTTTGCAAGTTCAGCCGGACTTTCTTTTTCAATGTCGACGATTACAACCTTGCCTTCCTCATTCTCATCTATATAGATTCCAAGCCATCCTCTTTCTACTCTTCCTTTCTCCTTTATTTCAGCAGTAACACCCTTTACGATATCAATTGGAGTAGCTTCTGCCATGCCAGATGAAGGGGCTTCTGCTTTACTCAAGACGATACCTGAACCAGCTATCTCCCTTTCTCTGAACTCAACGATGACTGGTCTGTCACTGGAATAAACTCCCCTGAGCAATCCAACCATGCGGCCTTTTTTGTCCACAACAGGGCTTCCACTTGAACCTTGCACAACCCAAGCATTCAACCGGACCTTTTCTGGAGAAATAGAGCTTACAATTCCTTGAGTTATGGCCGGCGTATTTTCGGGAGAGATGCTGATGACACCAATCCATGAACCGGGGGAAAGCTCCTTTGAGACTCCTAAAGCTATCGGAGTCAAATTCTTATCCTCAACCTGAAGGAGTGCTATGTGAGTTTCTGAATCCATGCCCAGAAATTTGGCTTCCATCTTTTTTCCTTTAGAAGTGACAACTGAGATTTTTTCTTCACGTGGATAAACGAGGGCAGTCGTGACAATGTGCCCAATTTTATCGATAACAACACCTGTCGCGACTCTTCTTATCCTGTTTTTGACTTCAACTTTAACAACTGACGGATAAACTTTCTTGGTTATATCCTCAATCTCCGCTTGACCGCTTAAGGCTGCGCTGGACTTTGCACTCAAGTTTGGAAAAAGCGCAAATAAAAATGCTGTTAGTACGAAAATAACTTTGAGTTTATTGGTCATTTTTAATTAACCTCCTTAATATTTGATTTTTGTGCTTGTACTTTCAGAAACCTGCTCCAGAATATATATTGTCTGAGGTTCCCGAGAAGCAGACTCGATTTCCCCAGCATAATCTACCGCTTCAATGATAGGGATGGTTTCTCCTCTTCTCGGCTCTTCTATCTTTTGGAACGTTGAAGGAGAGGCGAGGCCTTTTTCGAAATCAGCAACTTCTACAGAGCCCTTTTTAGGAAGGATGAAAACATTCACCGCAATAAAAAACACAAGGGCAGCACTAAAAGCACCTGCTAATGAGAGACGAAGGTACTTTATCCTCAGCTTTCTCTTTTTTCTCAAAGAGAGCTGAGTCAGTATTTTTTGTTCAAAATCAGGAGGGGCTTTAACCCTCTCTGACTTTTTCAAAAGATTAGGCACATCCATCTTGATACTCCTCTTTCTTTACGAAAGAATTTTCTGCGCATGAGGCTTTCTCTAATTCTATTTTTAAATAATTTCTCCCTCGATTGATCCTCGCTTTTATGGTACCGAGGGGCCTTTTCAAGATCTGAGCGATTTCTTCCTGAGAGAAGCCTTCTATATCTTTGAGAATCACTGGTATTCTGTAGCGGGGATGGAGTGAGTCCAATGCTTTTCTTAGGTTTCTGGTTAGGCCTGAATCATGGGGATTTTTTCTATAAGCCTCGGCTGGAAGGCTATTCTGAATCTCATCAAGGGAAATAACTGCATATTTTCGCATTTTTTTCATCTCTGTTCTGGCAAGGTTTGAAGCGATGGCGTATATCCAGGAAGAGAAAGGAGCTACTGGTCTGTATTTATTGGCTTTAAAATAAACTCTCATGAAAGTCTCTTGAGATAAATCCACTGCTTTCTGATAATCACCTGTGAGTTTGCAAAGGAAGTTTACTATCTTGTCCTTGTAAATTTTGACTACTTGTGCAAAGGCCATCTCATCACCTTCCTGAATTTGGCGTACCAGCTCTTGTTCATCCATCCTCACTTTCTTTAAACTTTCTTTCATCTGAAAAAGTTGCAAAATAATTTGATTTATTAATACAAACGCAATTATTACAGTGTCATCGCGAGGAGCGAAGAAGATTCCTTCGCTTTGCTCGGAACAGGCTAGGCGATCTCGTAAATTCATCTTAAGAGATTGCCACGCCCTTTCAGGGCTCGCAATGACATTGTAAAAATATATATTGCGTTTAGACTAGTCTATTGTATATCTACATATCTATTATATCGCATACGGGATATCAAAAAAAAATACTTCAATAAGGGAAAAAAGGATAAAATTGAGGCGCGACCCCTAAGTTTTAAGAAAAAGCAAAAATTGAGACCTGACCCCCATGTTCGTCCCCGCAAAAATTGAGACCTGACCCCTTATGTTGAAGGTTGAGATGTGGCCCCCATTTTTTACAATTTAGAGGAAAGAAATGATAGATGTTAAGATGCGAGCCTTATTCTTTATTCTTTTATCTCGAGCTCAATCAGGGGCTTCTCAGAATCGACCAGGTCTCCAGCAGATACAAAAATCTTCTTTACATAACCATCAATAGTAGATTTTATCTCGTTTTCCATCTTCATCGCTTCTACTACGGCTAAGGTTTGATTCTTCCTGACTTCTTCCTTTTCGGAAACATCGATTTTTATTACTTTTCCAGGCATCGGAGCTTTGACCATTAACTCATCTTCTCGAGATCTTACCTCATCTTTCTGTAAACCCTCACCACCCTCAAGAGGTTCTTGCACAGTGAACTGCTGTCCTTCAAGAGAAAGAAACCTTTTTTCTCTATCCCTGGCAAAATACACTCGGTAAGAACGCCCTTCGATTAGAATAGAAATAATATTTGGAGAGATAAAACGGATATCTGCCTCATATGTTTTCTCTCCATCGCTAACTATGAATATATTCTCCTTCTTTTCGAGGCATATTTTGTGTAACGTGTTGTCTACTAAGAACTCGAACTCCACTTTACTTCCTTCCTCCGAGTCGCCATTTCCCGAGTGTGAGCCAGGGAGAAAAAACCTCTTTCTCTGTGGCTTCAGCAGATCTTCTTACATGTGTTTTACCCAGACTATCAAAGGCTGAGGCTATCAGAGCCAGTTTCAGATTTTCATCTGTTTTCTTCTTTCCCTCTCCTTCATCAAAATACATTTTGATAAAACTGGTAGTGGTTTTTCCTGCCTTGAACTGAGGATGGCTAATGACCTCTTTAAGAAAATGGATGGTTGTTTTTATCCCCAGAACAACATAATCATCCAGGGCATTAATCATCCTGAGGCAGGCCATTTCCCTGTTTTCTGCCCAGACAATTACCTTGGCTAAGATCGGGTCGTAATATATCGGCACATCGCAGCCGCTGTAAATTCCGCTATCATGACGAACGCCAGGTCCTGCCGGTTCCTTGAGGAAAAGGACCTTTCCAGAGGAAGGCAGAAAATCCTGGTCCGGGTCTTCAGCATAGATTCGGCATTCGATGGAATGCCCCCTCTGGAGTATTTCTTCCTGCTTAAAAGGAAGCTTTTCTCCTGACGCGATCAAAATCTGCTGGTGGACTAGATCCGTGCCTGTTGTCATCTCAGTTACAGGATGTTCAACCTGAAGACGGGCATTAACCTCAAGGAAATAAAAATTCTTGTCTTTATCCAGGAGAAATTCGACTGTTCCCGCGTTATTATAACCTGAGACCTGGATGACTTTTTTAGCTGTCTTCCCCATACGAGCCCGAAGCTCTGGGTTCAGAGCCTGAGACGGAGTCTCCTCCACTATTTTCTGATGTCTCCTCTGTATAGAGCACTCTCTTTCAAAAAGATGAACTATATTTCCATGATTATCAGCCAAGGCCTGAAATTCCACGTGCCTCGGCTCCTCTATGAACTTTTCCAGATAAACAGACTCTTCGCCAAAAGCTGACATTGCTTCTCGCATCCCGGCTTCGAGAGAAGATTTCAATTCTTTCGGATCATGTACAACTCTCATTCCCTTTCCGCCGCCGCCTGCAGATGCTTTAATCATCACCGGATAGCCTATCTTCTTTGCCTCTGATTCATACTCTGCGAAATCCTTGGCAATCCCTTTCATTCCAGGGATAATCGGCACTCCAGCCTTCTCCATTGTCTGGCGGGAACGAACTTTGTCTCCGACAAGGGCCAGAGCTTTGGAGTTTGGCCCGATAAAAACAATCTTTTCCTTTTCACATCGACGGGCAAACTCTGCATTCTCTGCCAGAAAACCATAGCCTGGGTGGATGGCATCAGCACCTGCATTGCGAGCGGTCTTTATAATCCTGTCCATATCAAGGTAGCTTTCAATGGCTGGGGCGGGTCCGATACATACAGCCTCATCTGCCAGTTGAACATGAAGGCTCTCGCGGTCAGCCTCTGAATAAACAGCCACTGAACGTATACCCATCTCTTGGCAGGCTTTGATGATCCTGACAGCAATTTCTCCCCTGTTTGCTATTAATATTTTTTTTAGCATACTAGTTTAATCATCCCAAATAAATAAGGTGGGTTTGATAAATCAAACCCCTACAATGAATCAAGCCCCTACAACATCAAAACAATCCAAATCTGATAAATCAGCCCCTGCAACCTTATTTTGTCCACTTGGGCTTTCTCTTCTCCAAGAAGGATGCCATTCCTTCCTGGCCTTCCTCGCTTATTCTCAAATTGGCAATCATCCGGGCGGTGTATTCTTTTACTTCATCAAAACTCATCTCTGGGACTTTATGAATCAGCTCTTTACAAGCGGCAATGGCTTCTGGACCGGATGAGAGGAGAAGACTTGTTATCTCATTCACTGTTTCTTCAAGCTCTTTACGAGGAACAACTTCGTTAATAAGGCCTATTTCAAGGGCTTTCTGGGCTGAAATCCTTTTTCCTGTCAAAAAATATTCTCTGGCCTTGCTCTCCCCTATCCTGCGGATGACATAGGGAGAAATGGCAGCAGGGACTAGCCCGATCTTAACTTCGCTCAATCCAAATTTTGCCTCTTCTGAGGCTACAGCTATATCGCAGGCAGAAAGAAAGCCGTTACCTCCTCCGATGGCCGCTCCATTAACCATGGCCACAGTCGCTTTGGGCAGTAGGTAGATTTTGTGGAGGACTTCGGCCAGTTGAAGGGATTCCTCTAAGTTCTGCTCATAGGAATAGTCAATAATCTCTCGAAGCCAGTTTATATCGGCGCCAGCGCAGAAAGACTCCCCCTTTCCCGACAAAACAACAACTCGAATGGATCTATCTGCCTTGATTTTCTCAAAAGCATCATCAAGCTCTTTAATCATCGTGGAATTAAAAGAATTATGGACTTCAGGCCGATTAAGGAAAACTCGGGCAATTTTCCCATCCTTGGAAAAAATTATTGTCTTATAGGTCATTTTTTCATAATCAATGGTGGGCTTGATAAATCAAGCCCCTACAATCTTATTCTTGTAGAGTCTGATAAATCAAGGCCCTACAATTTGCAATTTACATCCTGAAAATCCCAACTTTATAATCAGCAATAGGGGCATTAAGGCTCATTGATATGCCTAAGGCAAGAGCTTCTCTCGTCTCTAAGGGGTCGAGAATACCATCGTCCCAAAGCCTGGCTGTACTGAAATAAGGGCTGGCTTCATGCTCGTATTTCTCCAGAATAGGTTTCATCATTTTTTCCTGGTCTGCTTTTGACATCTTTTCCCCCTGCTCTTTAAGCCTTTTAATTTTCACTGTTACTAAGACACTGGCTGCCTGTTCTCCTCCCATAACGCTTATTCGAGAATTGGCCCACATCCAGAGTAGGCGCGGAGCGTAGGCCCTGCCACACATGGCATAATTACCTGCTCCGTATGAGCCGCCTACAATTACCGTAAACTTGGGAACATCGGCATTAGCCACAGCATGAACTAGTTTAGCTCCGTCCTTGGCAATTCCTTCATGTTCATACTGTTTTCCGACAATAAAGCCAGTTATATTCTGAAGGAATATGAGAGGAATTTTGCGCATAGAGCAGAGAGTAACAAAATGAGCTCCTTTTAAAGAGCTTTCGGAAAATAAGACTCCGTTGTTGGCCAGTATACCCACAGGATAGCCCATGATCCGGGCAAAACCACAAACCAGGGTTTGGCCGTATAATTCCTTGAATTCCTGAAATCGGCTTCCATCCACTATCCGGGCGATAATTTCCTTCATGTCAAAGGTCTTCCTTAAATCCTGGGGAATAATACCGTAAATCTCCTGCGGATCATAATAGGGATCTTCAGGCTCTGCAACATCCAGTTGGAATTTTTGGGGAGGGTCCAATGTTTCGACAATATTCCGAGCAATCTCTAAGGCATGCCCGTCGTTGAGGGCATAATAATCTGACACTCCTGAAATGCGGCAGTGAACATCAGCTCCTCCCAGATCTTCATCTGTAACTTCCTCGCCTGTAGCAGCTTTCACCAGGGGAGGACCGCCGATAAAAATCGTCCCTTGTTGGCGGACAATAACCGTCTCATCGCTCATGGCTGGCACATAAGCTCCGCCGGCAGTACAGGAACCCATGACGATCGATATCTGAGGAATGCCAAGAGCAGAAAGGCGAGCTTGATTGTAAAAAATGCGACCAAAATATTCCTTATCAGCAAAAGTACCAGATTGATGAGGAAGAAATATACCCCCTGAATCCACCAAATATACACAAGGGAGACGGTTTTGCAGTGCGATTTCCTGAGCTCTGACATGCTTCTTGATGGTCATCGGGAAATAGGTGCCCCCTTTAACAGTGGCGTCATTGGCGACGACTAAAACCTCACGTCCGTGGATTAGACCGATTCCGGTGATTATGCCTGCCCCTGGAGCTTCGTTATCATACAAATCGTAAGCAGCCAAAGGAGTCAACTCCAAAAAAGGAGTGTTGCGGTCGAAGAGTTTCTCTATTCTTTCCCTGGGCAATAATTTATCTCTGGATTTATGAAGCTCTCTGTATTTTAAAGGACCACCTTCTTGAATCTTGGCTAGTCTTTTTTTGTATTCATCAACAACCTTCTGCATCTGTTCGAAATTCTCTTTATATTCTTTACTTTCGGTGTCTACCTTGCTTTCGATTCTGTACATAGTAAATTCTCCTAATTTAAAGGTGGGTTTGATGAATCAAACCCCTACAAAACCAAAACAATGTGGGCTTGATGAATCAAGCCCCTACAATAAAGGATTGATCCATATAGTGTAGGCGTTTGATTTATCAAACACAAATTTTTAATCATCCTAAATAAACAAGGAGGGCTTGATGAATCAAGCCCCTACAATACTATAGGTCCAATCCATCAAATCCCAGCATTCTTATTCTGGGACAAACTTGTAGCCATAGCAAAGTATGCCCGCTTCTCCCTCGTCGAAAATTTTTCGGAATTCTATCTTTACTCTCTTTCCGATTTTCAAATCCTCAAAATCACAGTCCACAATTTGGCCTGTCAACTTCACTCCATCATCGAGCTCCACTATCCCCACCGCATAGGGAGCCTGATCGACAAACTGATGGGGAGGAACCCGGATTACAGTAAAAGTAAGGACTTTTCCCTCCTCGGCCAGTTTCGTTTCCTCAAATTCTCTATTTTGGCATTGAGGGCAGATAAGACGCGGGGGGAAGGAGACGAATCCACATTTTCTGCACTTATTGGCTTCTAGCCTGTATCTCTGAGGAATTTCCCTCCAATATCTTGATGGTGTCGTCATTTTACCCTCCTTCCTTATTCTCTCTCGAAGATATGAACCACTGTACTTCCGCCGCTTCCACCCATATTCTGGGCCATCCCTATTCTGGGGTTCTTTACCTGTCTCTTGCCAGCTTCTCCTTGGAGCTGTTTCACGATCTCTATAACCTGAGCCACACCCGTTGCTCCCACAGGATGGCCCTTGGCTTTTAAGCCGCCGCTTGTGTTCACCGGTATCTTCCCGTCAAGATATGTTACTTCATCTTCTACAGCTTGTCCGCCTTTCCCCTTCTCTACAATTCCTAAGGCTTCGAGCACACAGATCTCAGCAATAGTGAAGCAATCATGAACTTCGAGAATATCGATATCCTCTGGTTTTTTATCGGCCATGGCATAAGCCCGCTTTCCAGCCTGGTAGGTAGCTTCAAGCCAGGTGAGATCTTTCCTTGAACTCAGAGCAATCGCATCGGTGGCATGCCCACTCCCGATGATCTTCACAACCTGCTTCTTCATTTTTCGGGCCATCTCAACCGGACAAAGGATAGCTGCTGCTGCTCCGTCAGTGATTGGCGAACAATCCAGGATTCTCAGTGGATCAGCGATAAGGACGGAATTCAGCACCGAATCTACTGTAATCTCAAAGGGAAACTGAGCCAGAGGGTTCTTGGAGCCGTTGAGATGGTTTTTAACAGCAACCAATGCCAGTTGTTCCCTTGTTGTGCCGTACTTTTCCATATGGGCTCTGGCTATTAAAGCATAAAGACCAGGAAAAGTGATTCCATGATAGCCTTCATATTCCTGGTCAGCTGCTGTTCCCAAAGCATAAGTCGCTTCATAACCGTTGACATCTGTCATTTTCTCTATGCCGCTGACAAGGACCACATCGCTCATACCAGAGGCGACTTCCATAAAGCCGAGTCTTAAAGCAAGACCACCCGAAGCACAGGCCGTCTCTATTCTTGCCGAAGGAACAGGAACCTGACCTAAATAATCAGCCAGAAGAGAAGCTATGTGTTCCTGACCAACGAAAAGACCTGAGGACATGGAGCCCACATACATAGAGTCTATCTTGTCAACACCCGCATCATCCAGGGCAAGGAGAGCAGTTTCCACAAAAATAGTCCTAAGGGATTTCTCCCATAGCTCTCCCCATTTTGTCATCCCTACGCCGATAACAGCAACTTCTCTCATTTTTCCCTCCTAAATCGCCTTTTTGATCTTTTGACGGAACTTGGCATACTCACCATATTCAAGGTAACATCTGTTATTATCCAGTAATTCTCTTGTCTTTGGGGCGAGGTCTCTTGCCTTATCTATTCTTTTTGTCACTTCGAAGATAAAGGCATCGCTTCCTGCCCCAGAGCCGTACGAAACGATAAGAATTTTATCCCCGGGCTTGGAAACATCAAGAATCGCAGTCAGGCCCAAGGGGGAAGAACCTGAGTAGGTATTCCCTAGCTTATTGACTAACCAACCCGTTTCAATCTGTTTTTTCTCAAATCCCAGCATCTTACCCACTCTAAAAGGGAATTTTCCGTTAGGCTGGTGAAAAGTGACATACTCGAAATCAGAAGGTTTCATCCCCGCCTTGTCCATTATTCCTTTAGCCGCTCCAACGACGTGCTTGAAATAAGCAGGATCTCCTGTGAATCGCCCTCCGTGCTGAGGGTAATACTGGTACTCGCGCCGCCAGAAATCAGGAGTATCAGTCATGTAGGAATAGGACTCTAGCGCGTTAGCAATCACGTTTTCATGGCCAAAAATAAAAGCCGCTGCGCCAGCAGCAGCCGAGTACTCCAGAGCGTCACCAGGAGCCCCCTGAGAAGTATCAGCTCCTACAGCCAAACCGTATTTGATGTCTCCTGTCTTCACCAGGTTCAAAACCACATACATCGCTTCTGTTCCAGCCTTACAGGCAAATTCAAAATCTGCTGTGTGAACTTCAGGAGTGGCTCCAAGGGCTTCAGCCAAAACTGTACCGCTCGGCTTGACCGCATAGGGATGGGATTCAGAGCCAACATACACTGCACCTATCTCTTTGGGATTGATGAGACATCTTCTCAGAGCGTTTTTAGCTGCTTCCACGGACATGGTGATGGTATCCTGATCAGGAGAAGGGACTGATTTCTCCTCCAGCATCAATCCTCTTTTGTAGCTCGGAGCATCTGCTCCCCAGACTTTAGCTATTTCCTCTACTTTGATCCTATTCCGCGGAATATAGGCCCCGTATCCAACAATACCTTCCATTTATTTCCTCCCTTTTTGGATATGAAAGAGTTTTGTAACAGACATGAATGAGAGTTGAAAAGCAAACCAAGAAAACTGAATGAAAATTACAAGCTATCGTGTCATATCTCGCTTCCTAAGTCAAGAAATTTTGAAA
>Ga0209427_10001125_pt1 | contig 30399 bp, 18 predicted proteins | sample DeeMarSWOR136_30_FD_187465 | JGI IMG/M metagenome (GOLD analysis project Ga0209427, IMG submission 187465) | Marine sediment microbial communities from White Oak River estuary, North Carolina - WOR-1-36_30 (SPAdes) (version 2) | ecosystem: Environmental > Aquatic > Marine > Intertidal zone >...
GCACACGGTTACAATTTAGTTAACGGCTGTGAGCATCAGAAGCAGGCAGTCAACACAGGGCACTGGCCTTTGTACAGATTCAATCCACTGCTTCAGGAAGAAGGAAAAAATCCCTTGCAGCTTGATTCGAAAGCTCCTACACTTGACTTTGAGGAATATGCTTACGGCGAAAATCGATACAGAACGCTGAAGCAGTCCAAGCCGGAAGCAGCGGCGGAATTGATGAAACTCGCCAGCAAAGATGCCGCTGAAAGGTTTGCCTTGATGGAGCAGCTTGCGAAATTGACCTGCGGCCCCAAAAATGAAGAGTAATGTCGAATATGAGATATAAAGCAATAATGAGGTAGGGAAGTAAAATGATTAATTGGATTTCAAAGACAATGTGGATGGTTCTTGTGATGGTTTTGACCGTCGCAGGGTGCGAACAGCAACAGAGGCAGGAACACGACAGGGAACAGACAGTGCATGTTCCAGCTTCACAACGACCTTATATATCTCAGGCAATCGAGGCGACTGGAGGACCTAAAGCCTGGTCCAACACGAAAAAACTTGAATTTGATTGCGTTGTTTATTTTTACGAGCTGGATGGCAGTTTCTATCTTACTAAGCAGCATCACGAGGTTTACCCGGCGTCCGGTCTAATTCGGGTTTCAGCTCAGGAACCACAGGGAAAATTAGTGTGGGAATATTCACCCAATGGGATGAGAGTAATAGAAGGAACGAAGCAGCCGGATTTCCTGCCGATTGGACTTGGAGCCGAAGATTTTGTAAAAGCAATACTCGATATCACAACGGCGCCGATGCGGCTTTTAAAGAATAAAACTGAATTAACCAAGGATACCACCTCGGTAAAAATAGAAGGAAACTGGTATTATCCAATTGGACAGGCCCGGCCCGAGCAAACCGTTACCGAACCATATCAACCTAAATTTGTCTTCTATCAGAACAGGAATAATTCTGTAGTTGATATGCTGTTGTTTTTAGGTGTTGACGGAGGCACGACATTAGCTGTTCGCGGCTATAACTATCAGGAAGTTGAGAAAGGCGGTGTTGTTGTTCCTGCCAAGATTGAGCTCTTTATAACAGACGTTAGCTTGGTTATGCAGCATCGCTTGGTGAAAATTGATTATCACAGGTTAAAAGCCACAAAATAGCCGGCAAAGAACCGGGTTTTACTGTCCACTGTAACGGCTGATGCTTTAGGTTAATTTCTACTATTACTTTGTTGCTTCTGACGAGCCTCGTCCCTTATCGATCTGTACTGAACAAGTCCGCCTCATAGCCTTCACCGCCTTCTTCGCCATCGGCGCCTAAGCTTATTATCACAAACGGCTTACCGCTCTCAGGATAAAGCTCATAAATAAAGTCGTTGCCCCAGCCGTCTTTAGGTATTTTCGGAGTGTTTAAATATCCACCAGGTTCCCAAGCCACCTTAACATCGGCCGGCTTCTCAATCAATGCCGTTAGCCCTTCCTCTTCGGTTGGGAATCGGCCGGTGTCCATCTTAAATTGGAGAACTGCGTTATGAAGGATTCGCAGGTTTGTCTTTGTGGTTATAACACGAGATTCTTGCGTCTTTTTCGGTTGCGTTATCGGTTTACGCATTTTCCAAGACTCATTTTTAGCTGGCCTCTTGAATTTAATCTCCGGCATCTCTCTACCGAGTTGTGTGTAAGTTTCTTCAAGTCTCTGTAAAAATTTCACCGGCTTCATCCACTCGCAGTGGCCATCCAGAAAAGCAGCACAAATCCCATCGCTGCAAAATGCAGGATTTTCGTAGAAAATAATAATCCTTGACACATCACGCATTTGCATCTTCAGCCCGGAAACGTATATGTAGCTTGGGCCAATAAAATCCTTCGGCTTACGAGGCGATTCGAGGATTTTTGGATTGCGATGGTAAGGATATAATTGCTCTAAATTATCAGGGAATTTGCCTGCATGGTCGTCTGCGTACATTATGCAAGCAAGCGCTATCTGCTTTAAGTTGTTGAGAGAAACAGCTCGTTTGCCCTGCTCACGCGCTTGATACAGAGGTGGTTGAAAGGCGGTTATAATCTCTTTCAGATGCTCTTTCGGCAAAGCAATGTCAATGGTCATTCTGTTGTTACCTGCCTTGCCCGCAAATACAATATTGCTCTTGGTTGGTATATCCATCTGTGCCATAGGCATCGGCATGGGCATGAAGGCCCCGGCCATGGCCCCCGCCATCTTGAACCACCGCGGAATGTTATATGTCCCCATAAAGTCGGCTTTGCCTGCGTCAGGCAGTAGTGCTAAAGCCGCCTTCATTTCATCGGCTATTTGCATCGGCCCTCCTGCTTTGACCTCATCAATCAGCTTGCGTATGGCTGAATCCACATCGCTGCCAACGGTAGAAACACACAATCCGTCGACTATCGCCAATCTATACTCGAAGCCCCCGCCGTACATCGCATCTATTATCTGCCCTTGTAACAAATTGGGGTCGGTCGACTTCATAACAAGCTTTGCTGAATCTATGGAAACACCCCTGTAACTGTCAACGCCGCGCTTTATTGTAAAGCCCATTTCGATACCCAGGCTTTTGTAAAATTCAGCAATACCTCCTGCGTTCATAATCTCCCCCGCTTCATCGAGGAATTTATTGAACTTGTCGGCATCCTTGACCTCAAGAATATACTTAAAAACAAAAGGAGGCTTGCTGTTCGCATCAATAGAGAATGAAAACGCAACTGCCCCGCCGAGAGTGCTGATTCCATCTTCGGTCAGCCTCTTCATTTTGGTTATATCCTCTGCGGTCATACTCTCACCGGCAATCGCTGTAAGCAAATCTATGCTTTTGAGATTCATCTCCTTCCAGAAAGGCGTATTCATCTTGCCCGAAAAATTCATCATCGCCCCGTCTTCCAGATAACCTAAAAGTCTATTCTCCTTTACTGTAGAGGTGTCGGCGGCAAATATATTTGCTATTTTTGTTCCGGGCACTGCCGAAACGTTCATTGTTAGGTGGCACACATTTGCCCTCGGCCTCACAGTCAAGCTCAAAGACTTTGTCTCCTTCATCAGCGTCTCAAGAATAGAAATATACATTTCTATTGCCTTCAACGATGGTCCCATTGGCATTTGTTTCTCCGACTCCATTCCCTTCATCATTTTCTTCATTTGCTCAAGTTGACCAGACAGTAATGAACCAAACGTCTTGGATACCTGCTGGATATTTCCATACATCCACAACGGTTCTTTCATGGCCAGTTCGGCTTCAGCAGCATCGAGAACACTATCCAGCGATGCTGCCTGTGCGGACGCACTCGTTTCAATTCCCATCAGTTTCTTATACCACAGCAGGCTGTCATAGTAGTTCTCCGAACTTAACAATGCGTAACTGCCAAGCTGCGTAACCAGCAATGTGGGAGTGCCATCGCTTGTGATTTTTGAAACTCCATTCGCGTCCGGTGGACTCAAGTTAGGATTGCCATCAATAAACTGTTTGTAATCTGTAATGGGCATGAGTGCACCGATAAAAATATCTGACGGCTTGGGGCCTTGCGGTTTTTCGGCTGCTGTTACCCCAAATAAGGCAAAACTGCCCGCCATATTTACGCCGTTTAATTCCGGACTACCCAGTATCTTTGCGAACTGCATTCGCACAAGCATCGACACCCCCATAGGCATCGGTGAGACGCCGGTTAAAAACTGATCTACCATACCAAAAGTGTCGTTGAAATTATTCAATCGCACACAAAAAAGACTCTCGGCCGGCAATATCTGAAGAATTTCATCATTTGTTGACTTTGGTGAGATTTCCGCCTTCGCTAATACTGCAAAACTGAGCAAAACCAAAAACCACGTCACAACTGCATTTCTCGAGTGTTTTGACTTAATCATTCTCATTACCTCCATAAATTAATGCCGCAAAACTCAATTCTCAAAAACCTTACGCATACAATATTGTATCAGAGTGTTTCGAAAAAACCAACAATGTAGATACGCATTATAATCCGCTATACGTAACTTCTGCTTGAGGATTATTTCTGATTCCCATGCCGATAAAGCTTCTATTCACCATCCATGCTAATATATTGACAATTATCGGGCCGCACAAAACAGCACTTGTTCTGTAATAATATATGCTCAACGAAGGACTTTATTCAAAATCTTTTGGGAATATCCTCTTATCGCCTTCTTTTTGGGATTATGGGCGAACAAATCCTGTATTGACAGAGTATTATCTATTTATTGACTGTTTTTGCAAAGCAACCAGGCCTCCCACTCTTTAGGCAGGCAACAGGAGTTCTTATCATCAGGGCCCATTTTACAGTTTATTGCGATTAATATCACCCGTAAATGCTTTGAATGTATACAGTTATGACAGATTAACTCATGAATTGTTTGCTGATTATCCATAATTTAACAATAATCATTAATCCACGGTCTCTTAAAAGTTAAGCGAAAGGGGTGTTAAACCGATAAAATTCATAATAAACAAAGGTGTTTAGACGTTTTTTTAGGGCCTTGGAACTCTCCAAACGTCCTTCGTTTAATACTGCTTGGCTCAGGAATGTACGCCTGGCTTAATTGGGTTTGAAGTATCTGAACAGAATTGAGAACACCGAGGTCTTTTTGGAATTTTGACGATATGAATCCCATTAGATATTTGGCGGAAAACAAAATGGATTACTATTATAAACGACCACATCAATATCAAAATTTTTATAACAGATCGAAAAAAACACGTACTGTAGCAATTGTATTTCTTGTTGCACCGCTTTTATTTGTTCTTAGCGCTTGCCTGGTGGGTTGCGGCAACAAGTTTTTTGACCCGACTGATACAGGCAGATACAGTCCTATTCCTGCGGTGAATGTGATACTGGATTCTCTGGGAGTGGCCGAAGAGACTCCTTCAGCCTGGGCCGATGCCGAAGAGCCAAAACCGATAGATACTGTAGTGTTTGATACTGATTATGCTTTTGGCCCCGGTGATATTGTCAGGATAACCATTTTCGAGCTGTTCCAGGAAGGGGTCGTGTTTACAAGTGATTATGTTGTTACAGAGACCGGCAGGATATCAATACCGGAAGTTGGAGTGGTTGAAGCGGGTGGCTTTACCGAATCGCAGCTTGAGGAGGAGATAAGGCAGATACTTTCACCAAACATATTAAAAGACCCGTTGGTTACAGTGACCTTATTGAATTCGCAACAGAGAATGTTTTCAATACTGGGTGATGGTGTGCCTGGACCCGGCAGATATAATATTCCGCGAAGTGCATTTAAATTAGCTGATGCGGTTGCAGTAGCAGGGGGGATAAGCCAATTTAACATAAGCAATATTTATGTTTCACGCTCTGTTACGGGAAAAGAGCAAATAGCTGAGCCGAAGCAGCAGATGAAAATTTTACAGAATGAAAGGCAGATGTTGGACACAATTGCGCCTTCAGCTGAACTGAAAAACGTCCCGAAAAAGCAGCAATTGCTTATGGCTGCTTCGGAGATGATAGCAGATAAGGAACTCACCGATGTGGCTTCGCGAGAGACGTTAAGCAGGTCAACAAAAGATAATAAAGACCGTGATGAGTGGATTTTCCGTGATGGCAAATGGATTCTGGTTCAATCAGGTCGGTCGGAAAAAACCGAGCCCGTGATTAAAGTTGAGACTGAGAAACCGGCCGGTCAGCTTGAAGAAAAAATGCCGATGGGCTTTGAGTGGGACAAAGTGGGGGCGGCGACAGGGCAGACCAGAGTCATAAAGATTCCGACCGAAAGGCTCTATGCCGGTGACACTCGGTATAATATTGTCATAAGAGCTGGTGATACTATTTATGTGCCGGTTGACATTATTGGTGAGTTCAGTATTACGGGAAACGTCAACGCTCAGGGATTTATCAATATTACAGGCCGGCCGATGACCTTGAAAATGGCTATTGCTGCTGCCGGTGGATTGGGACCGCTGGCTTGGCCGAAACGCTGTGAAGTCATAAGAAGGATCGGAAAGAATAAAGAAGAAATCGTTATGGTTGATTTGGATAAAATCGCCAGCGGTCAACAACCTGACTTCTTCATCAAGCCAAACGATTTAATCAGGGTCGGAACACACTCGACTGCAAGATGGCGGGCCGTTTTGAGAAATGCCTTCAGGGCAACTTATGGCTTCGGTTTTATTTATGACAGAAATTTTGCGGACAGAGATTACGCTACTCGCAGGCCTATTCCAGACTTGTTTTAACAGAATTGTTGAGTTATGAAGGAAAATAGTGCTTCCTCTATTTCAAACAGGCCAAATTATACAAATAATACCCGCATGGAAATAAAGACAAAAGGTTCGAATGCAGGTGTTCCCGTTTTCGACAAGGTACAAAATGCCAATTCGGAGAGGTCAAGATGGCGAGAGCTTGGGCATCATGGTTATATCAGGATGTTGATAATTGCGGGCCTTTTCTATTATCTTTTCCACAATGAAGTTGAGCGTATTGTGTCAAGATGGGTAGAGCCTAATTGGTCACACGGAATTCTAATCCCGCTTTTTAGCTTATATTTCATTAATCAGTATAAAAAAGAGATTGTGAATCTTCAAACCAGGCCCAATTACCTCGGGCTGGTTTTTCTGATCTTAGGAATTGCCTTTTATGCCCTCAACGGAGCCAGCCCTTCCGGATATGCATACCTTCAGCCGATTAGCATGATAGCGATACTCGGTGCGATTGTCTTATTTTTAGGGGGGTGGCGACTGGTTAAATATACGTGGCTGCCGATTGCTTTTTTGGTTTTTGCTGTACCCTTGCCCCGGAGATATTATGTTGCCTTTACCATGCCGATGAGGCATCTGGCTGCCGAGATATCGGCGGTTTTGCTGAATTTCCTCGCTGAACTGGAAGCTTCGGCCAGTGGTGTTGTCATAGATGTGATTTATAAGGGCCGGCATTTGGAGCCGCTCAATGTGGCTGAGGCATGCAGCGGGATGCGCCTGCTCATGGCCTTCCTGGCTTTGGGCGTCGCTATGGCCTACCTGCATTACAGACCTTTATGGCAGCGATTTGTTTTATTGGCCTCCACAATACCTATAGCGATTTTTTGTAATATCGTCAGAGTCACAGTCACAGGATTTATTTATGTGCTTATACACCCAAAGTATACTCAGGGTTTTTTTCATGATATGCTTGGCTTGGCAATGCTGCCCTTGGCGTTTGCTTTATATGGTTTTATCGCGTGGTTTATGTCGAGATTGTTTGTCGAGGAAAGCGAAATGGTTACTGAGGATATTGTAATTCGCAGCAAACAATAAAAGGATAAAAAACGTAATAAAATAATGAAAATGCTTAGTAAAAAGCACAATACTAACAAAGTAATCCGAAGCTATTTACAGCCCGCCTTTTTAATATGCGCGGCCGTACTTGTGGTAAGCGGAATTGTTATGCCCAAGCCGGTAAAGAAGGAAACATTGCCCTTGAAGAAATCTTTGGAACTTTTGAATGAAAAGGCTTTGGCTCCGTACAGAGTGGTAAATAAAACCGAAATAGAAAATCAGGAGGTGCTTGAAAGCCTTGGAACCCAGGATTATATCCAATGGATACTTGAAGATACCGATGTCGCTGTCGATAGCGCTGTACGTAGATGTCAATTGTTTATTACTTATTACGGTCTTTCGGACCGGGTGCCGCATGTGCCGGAAGAGTGTTTCACGGGCGCCGGCCATCAAAGGTTAACGTCTGACAGCGTTATATTCGAAATAAATATAAATAACACCAAAAGGAAAATTCCTGCAAGATACTTGGTCTTTGCCAAATCAAATGCCAATTACTGGGGAATGAATACAAGATTTCCCGTGCTCTACCTTTTTAACGTCAATGAAAGTTATGCAAACAGCAGAGATGAGGCCAGATTCGCTCTTAATAAAAGAATCTTTTCGAAGTATTCGTACTTTTCCAAGGTCGAGTGGAAATTTTTTAATATAAAGTTCAAGAAGCCGGTTTATCCGGACAAAGAAGAAGCAGTTACAGCAAGCAAAAAGCTCTTAAATGTAATCTTGCCGATTTTAGAGAAGGAACATTGGCCCGTTCTGAAAAAAGGAAATGCCTTGGAAGAGTAAAAAAACTAAGACACATAATGAAAGTATAACTTAGCCTTTTTGAGAGAGAATGTTGGCTGGCCGGCCAGGTGGTGAATGATGTATGGTAAAGAATCGAATCTGATTATGGAAAATCATATTCAATATGCCGGTGCGATTGTCGGACTTGGTTCATCCAACCCGGCAGAAGGGAAAATGTATGGCAAAGAAGAGATTAAATAAAAAAGTCGCCCTTATTGGTTCGGTGCTTTTTGTGCTTTTAGGGCTCGTTGTCATTGGGACAATTTTTTATTTGAGCAGAGACCCGGAAAAGTTTATCAACGATGGCGATGCGGCAATAAAGACGGCGAGGGAGATGACAGATGAGAAGATTAAAGAAGAAACGTACAAGAAGGCCGAACGCAATTATCACAAGGCACGAAGCCTCGCAAAGACCGACTCGCTTAAGATAGAGATACTGTTCAAACTTGTAGACCTTTATATCGAAACAAACCAATGGCGATTCGTGCTGGGCAGTTGGGACAGAATAATCCGTATAGATCCTGTGAACGTGCAAGCTCTGTTGGGACGGTTTCAGTATGTCTACATAGTGGCTGATGGTGGTGTTGATGAGCTTTGGCAGGAAGTTGAATCACAAGCATCACAATTTATAGAGGTGGCCGAAAATGCAGGCCTGCTTGGGGAGGATATAGCCAGGTGGCATACCTCAGGAATACGAGAAAGAGGCGCCAGCCAGAATGTAAGACGGTGCTTAGGTGCATACTTGTATTTGAGAAGGGGCAGAGCAAACCTTGAACTTACACGCCTTGGAGCAGTGACGGAACCGGACGAGACACTTGTCAGGGTAGTCGATGACTTGGAAAGAGTGCAGGAAATTGAACCTAATAATGTACAATCATATTTGTATTTGGCGCAAGCGGCCAAAACAAAAGGCGATATCCTTGCAGCAAGGGGGAGTATAGAGGAAAAGGATAAAGCTGCCGGAAGAGCCATAGAAATTCTAAAGCAGGCCGTCAAGGTCGCACCTGATGATCCCATTGCATACATTAACCTTCTAAGGGAAAAGTTTACTCAAGGCAGCAGTTCTTCACAGCCAAGAGAAAAAGTTCAGGTGCTCGAGGATGAGTATTTGGCACTTGTGAAACAGTTTCCATCGAGTGCACGGGCGTATTTGGCGTTGTCTGAGTTCTACCGGATTAATATCGAAACTCTTAATAAGGCGGTAGAGGCAATCCAAAAAGCCACCGAGTTGGATAAGGAAAATGTCGGTTACGCAATATATCTGGCCAACTTACTATATAGCAAGTTTTCTTTTTATAACCAAACGCAAGATCTCTATAGAGCAATAGGCGTGGCAAAGAACGCACTTACCCTGCCGGATGCCCAGGAAGAAACAGGACCGCGACAAGGAATAAATCTTGATAATAGGGCCGCATTATATGTCTTTCTTGCTAATTGTTATATCGAGCAGGTGATTGAGCCATGTGAGAAAAGAACGGAAGCTCAAACAAAAAAATGGCTTAAAGATGCCGAGCAGACGGTCTACGAAATTGAGCAACTACTTGGCAGCGGCGAGGATGTAAGGATTGTCAAGTGGAGGGGAATGCTTCAACTTGCCAGAGGAAATCAAAACGATGCTATAATGAAACTATATAAAGCTTACGAGGAACTTAAAGCACTTAGACCGCCTGAGCCGCCCTGGCCGGCGGACATCGAATTTGCACAGCTTTCGTATACCCTTGCGAAACTGTTTAAGAACACTTCTGAAACTGGGGCGGTCGCAGAATTTCTCATAAGCGCTCTCTATTCGGGTATTACTTGGGTAAAACCAGAAGCACGATTGGATTATGTTGAGGTTCTTTTGAAACTCGATTACTGGACCAGAGCAATAGACAACTTAAATATTTATGATCAGTATTTTAAGGCCAACGCCAGAAGCAAAACACTTCGAATTAACGCTTTATTTGGTGCCGGACAGTTTGATGAAGCCGAAAAAGAGTTGGCCAGGATGGTCGCTACGTACCCTGATGACCCGAATACGATTAAACTTAACCTGGCATTAGTACAGGCCAAGATAAGGCAGGTTCAAAGAGCAATCGACCAAAAGAAAATGGAAAGGATTTCAACTGTATTTGTTCGGGACCCGAATGCGACAGGAGAAGAAACTGACACCCCGAAAGGCCCGGAGCAGTTAATGGAAGATGAGTTGAAACGGTACTGGATTGAGGCGGCCGGACTCATAGAAAAACTGCTGCCGACAGATCCGGAGAATACAACGCTTCTGGTACAAAAAATGATGCTTTCTGAGCCGGAACCCCACAGGATTCCCCAACAAAGGCGCAGGGAATTGGAAGAACAGGTTCTCTCTGGTATTGCCGATCCGATTCAAAGGGCTGTGAATCTTGGCTTGTTTTATCAGAGGCATAACGAACTGGATAAAGCTGCTGTAGAACTTAAAAAGGTATTCTCGTCGGATGTCGTGCATGACGAGTATCGCAGGGAAAAAGATAAACTTGGTGAAATACACACTACGCAATATGAAAAAGTTGCAACTTATCTCTTTGATATAGCGCTTAAAACCGAAGATTGGCCCCTGGCAGAGCAAATAAAAGAGACCGCACAGAGCGAAAATCTCGATGGATGCGGAGGTCGGTTTTTTTCAGCCCACCTGTCAGTGGCTAAGGAGCAATATCAGGATGCGCTGGCGGAACTCAACGAGTGTCTGAAGCAAAAGCCTGTCTTTTCACGGGCCCTTGTACTCAGAAGCGCGGTAAATTCCGCTCTCGGATATGAGCATGCATCTATCGAAGATTCTCAGAGAGCGGCATATTTGAATCCGTTAGATCCTTCTATCACAAAAACATTGGTCGGCGTGCTGTACCAGAGAGATAAAAAGCTCGGACAAAATGTGTCTTCTGACCAAATTATAGAAACCAAAACTACTTTACACAGGGCTTTGAGAGCAAATCCGGGTGATATGGGATTGCTTAGCTTCTACGCTGAATATATAAGCAATGACGAGCCGTTAAGGGCGCTGGCGATTCGGCAGAATCTGCAAAAAGTCGCCCCGAGCGTACAAAATGCCGTGCTGCTGGCGAGGCTGGCAATGAATATGGCGATTCAAGAAACGGATGATGAAAAAAGAGATGCGCTGTTGGCTATTGCCGATTCTTCTTTCGAGCAGGCGCAAACTATGGCTCCGGAAAACAAAGCCGTCACTGAAGCCCGGGCGGAATATTTACGCCGAACCGGACGACTAAAAGAGGCAGAGCAGTTGGTAGCGAATGACAAAAGGCTGCTATGGAGACATTATTTTCAGATTGGTAAACTTGACCGGGCCGGGACGCTTTTGGATCAGTTGTATAAAAGTCAGCCCAAAGACATTGATGTAGTGAAAGGCCTTTTGCTTGTTGCAGAGAGGCAGGCCGACGGGAAGGCCGTGCAGAGATATTCTGAAGAAATTTTGTCGCTTGAAAACACCGTAGACAATCACCTTATGCAAATTCAGACCTTCCTTAAGATGGGGCTTGTCAAGGAAGCTGGATTAAAATTGCAGAGCTTTAAGGAAAAGTATCCAAAGGAAGGCCGGGCGCTGCTCCTTGAGGCTTGGTTGGCAATGAGGCAGGGGCAACTCACAAAAGCATTGCAACTGACAAATCGAAATCTTGAGAGCAATCAGAACAATGCACAGGCATGGCGGTTAAGAGGACAAATAAATCTTTTGATGGCGAACTATGGACAGGCAATCAGCGACCTTAAGCAGAGCAAATCATTGTCGGATGAACCTGTTGCTCGCATTCTTCTGGCGAAGGCGTATCGGCAATCTGGCAGATATGAAGATGCTATTATCGAACTTAAAAGTACGATTGACATGACCGATGCTCCTATGGAAGGCAGACTGTTGCTCGAACAAATTTATATACAACTTGGCAGGAAAGAACCTCTAAAACAATTCTATAACGACACCCTCCAGAAAATTCCCGATAGTGTACTGTGGTTTAACCGAGTCGGGGCTTTTGCTTTGGACGAAGGTCAGTTCGATAGGGCAGAGAAATTCTATGCTCAAGCGTGGCAAAAAAGCAGGAACAATGGAAATGGTGACGCTGCAGCATTGGACGGATATTTGCAGGCTCTTCTCTTAGGTGCAGGAACACCCAATACGGACACTTGGGAGTCTGGAATGTTGGATAAGGTCTTTGAAGAGGGAAGAAAATATGTTGACGGCAATTTTGCTAACATAGCATATTTGAGGATGGCTGAAGCAAAAATGAAACTCGGCGATAGAGATGCTGCCATACAATACTGCCGAAATGCAGTTGATAAAGCGGGGACAAATGAACTTGTCGTTGCTAATACTTTACAGAGGATGTACAAGCTTCTGGGTGCGAAAGAGGCGCTGAAATATTGCGAAGAAAGGCTTCAGGAAAATCCTGATTCACTTGCTGCTAATTTTTCTATCTTTAATTTAAAAAAGATTAACGGCGAGTACAACAAGGCGGTGGATTATATTGACAAATGCCTGCTGATAGTTGGAGATGATAGTCCGAAAAGAGTCAATTATATAATGGAAAAGGCAGAAGTCTTAACTTTGGCTTATAATAAAACTTCCGATAATAATTATCTAAAAAAGGCTATCGCTGAATACGAAAGTCTATTAGTTGAAATGCCGAATAATACGAGTGTCTTGAATAATTTAGCATATATGCTGGCCAATATAGGCGATAGGTTGACCGAGGCCCTTCAGTATGCTGAGCGTTCACTACAGGAGAGGCCAAATAATCCCGACCTCTTGGACACTTATGCTTATGCGTTACATAAAAACGGTAAAGATTTGGAAGCGGCTGAATCTTTGCAGGCCGCTCTGCAACAGTATGAGTCCCGGCAGGTGCCGGTACCTGCCGAGGTATATGAACATATAGGTATGGTAAATGAAAAGCTGGGAGAAAAAGGTGAGGCCATTGCGGCCTATAAACAGGCATTGCAGATAGGTGCAGATAATTTGCCGAAAACAACTGAACAGCGGATATTGTTAGCTATTGAAAGACTTTCAAAGTAGAAATGGGTAGTGAAAATTATGCTCCAAGCCTGTTGAGTCAGAAATCACTCAGCAGGGGCGCGGTGTTACGAGATACATAACATGGTAGAACAAAAAACAAAGGCTGTAAATAGAATGACAGGCCCGACTACACTTAGACGCCCGGCAGCGGCGGTGACGCTGACACCAAAGGAAGTTGTTTCCGTATTACGTCGCCACTTATTTCTGATCATTCTGCTGACTGTATTGGGTCTTATTATTGCAGGGGTCACATGGTTTCTTTTGCTAAGCTATCTTCCAAAATATACCGCCGAAACGTATATTAGGGTGCTGACACCCATACAACAGGATCCTAAGGATATCGGGACAACAAGGGCCAACAAGGACCTTGAATATGGCTATCGTGTTTCAATCGCTAACCTTATAGGGCAGCAGAGTACTCTACAGGAATTGATTGACAGAGAAAAGGTACAGGAAACACAGTGGTTTAAAAGTTTTGCCAAGCCATGGTTTAAACGTTTTGCTGGGTTTGATGATAACGAAGAGATTACGAATAGAGAACAATGTATTCTAAGGGCGTTTAAGGATTTGAAAAAGCATTTCAGTGCTTTTCCGCACAGGGATGCCGAGTTTGTTATACTCAAAATGACCTGCCGCAATGCTAGAGAAGCGGCGGACATAGTCAATGAAATGGCGATTTTGTTTATTGCTTCGTATGGAAGTACGAAACAATCAGAGGTTAAAGCAAAGCTAAGAGAACTTGAACAGCGGCGAGTGAGTGTTTACAACGAATTGATCGCTGCCGAGAAGGCGATGGCTGAGGTGGCTGATAGTTCTGGAATCACTGATCTTGAACGCCCTTATGGCCGTAATTTCCAGCACATAATCGCATTACGCTTGAATCAGTTGGAGTTTGAGCAAAACGACCTGACTCTGATGATAAAGCAGCTCGAAGCTGATATAGGAAATCTTAAGAGATTAGCGGAAGAAGATGTTGGTGTCCAGGTTGAACGTCAGGTAGAGGTTGATCCTGTTATGATTGTCCTTGCACAGCAGCTCGCCTTATTCGAATCTGAGCTTGCTGGCCAGCGCGCAAAGTTTGGCGATAATCATAAAGCGGTCCTGAGAACACGAGAGCAGGTAGACAAAATCAAAAACGAAAGACTAATCAGACAATCTGAAATTGCAGAACAGGTCCGTCAGGCGAATTTGAAAAATGCTCAGGACCAATTGACCGTTTTAAAGGGCAGAAATGAGGAATTAAGACTTTTACGAGAGGAAGCTCAGGCCCAAAAGGAAAACCTTGATTTGTCCCGTGTACTGTATGCCCAGCGAATGGCTATAAGAGATGAGAGAAAGGAAACGCTTGATGGAATCAAGGAAATGATAGAGAGCTATAGGATAATAGCCGATGATCCGGAAACTCCCAAGGTCCAGAGAGTAGGAGTTGCTCTGCAGCCGCTCGAGGTTAGTTCTCCGAGGTGGGAGTTTTATTTCCCCGGAGGGACGATATTGGGCTTAATATCCGGCATAGGTCTTGCCTTGGCTTTAGAATTGCTTAATGACATGGTACGAACACCGCGGGACGTGGCAAGATTTCTGCACATCCCGCTTTTGAGCGTTGTCCCGGATGTAGCAGAAGATGAGCAGGTTCGGGATATTGAAACCTGCCATATTGTTCGTCAGGCTCCGTATTCTATTATAAGTGAATCCTATAGACGATGTCGTACCAACATAAAGCTGTCCGGTTCTGATGGCTCCGTGAGAACCTTGCTTGTTAGCAGTGGGGCGGCAGGGGATGGTAAAACCTCCGTCGCGGTCAATCTGGCAGCATCTTTTGTCGCTGAAAGTAAAAAAGTCTTGCTTATCGATGCCAATTTCAGGAGGCCGGCTTTAGAAACAGTATTTAAAATGCAAAAGGCTGAGGGCGAGCAAATCAAACAATCTGAGTTTGGATTAAGCTCTCTGCTTATGGGCCTGTGTAGTTATGAGGATGCAAAGAGGGCCAATGTTATCGAGGGTCTTGACATAATTGTTTCTGGACCATTACCTTCTAATCCCGCAGAGCTGCTCGGAAGTTATCGTATGGAGCAGTTGATTAAGGATCGGCGCCAGAACTATGATTATATCATAATTGACGGCCCGCCCGTGCTGCTTGTCAGTGATGCTAAGATCCTGGCAAAGATTGTTGACGGAACGGTATTAGTCTTCAATGCCGTCTCTACAAGAAGAGGAGCAGCACAGAGGACTATTCGCGAACTGAAAGCTGTTAACGCCACTATAGTGGGATGTGTACTCTTTGCTATAAGGGCCCTGAAAGGCGGTTATTTCCAGGAACAATTCAGGTCTTATCGGGAATACCAGAAGTTACAGCTTGCCCACTCAACATAATCAGCATATAGTGTTGTTTTACTGCGCAAGCGGGAGTCTATGTGCTGTTCAACATAGTCTCCGCTGATTCATTTTGTGAAAGGATTCTTAGATGGAGAAATTTTTAGTAACCGGCGGAGCTGGTTTTATAGGTTCAAATATCTGCAAAAAACTCGTCTCAGATGGCTGCTTCGTAAGGATTGTTGACAACCTCCTCACAGGCAAAAAGAGCAATCTGATAGATTTCATCGACAAAATTGAATTTATTGAAGCCGATATGGGTGATGAAGAAGTCGCCCGTACTGCGATGAAGGATATTGATGTTGTTGTGCATCAGGGTGCATTGCCCTCGGTGCCGCGTAGTGTGGATGACCCCGCCGCCACACACAAGCATTGTGTCGATGCTACTTTCACTCTACTTGTAGCTGCACGTGATGCCGGCATTAAGCGTTTTATTTATGCGTCGAGTTCATCAGCTTATGGGGATACACCGACCTTACCCAAGGTTGAAACGATGCTTCCTCAGCCGCTTTCACCTTATGCCGTGGGTAAGCTGGTCGGTGAATACTATTGTTCCGTCTTCTATAAGGTTTTCGGCCTTGAGACCGTCTCACTCCGCTATTTTAATGTCTTTGGACCGCACCAGGACCCCACGAGCCAATACGCAGCAGCTATACCGGCTTTTGTAACGGCCATATTGAAGGACACTCCACCCACTGTCTTTGGTGACGGTTTGCAAAGCCGTGACTTCACTTATGTTGAAAACGTCGTCGAGGCCAACCTGCTTGCAGCACGTGCCGAACACACTGCGGGTGATGTCGTAAATATCGCCTGTGCCGAGGCTGTTACCGTCAATGAAGTTATCGAGTTAATTAACGATACTGTAGGCAAAAACATAAAACCTCTCTACACGGAACCTCGCCCGGGTGACGTAAAACATTCACTTGCCGATATTACCGCAGCCGAAAAAATAATCGGTTTCAGGCCGAAAATATCATTCAAACAGGGCCTTCAGCTCGCAATAGACTGGTATCGTGAAAACCTTCTTTAACTGATTTGAGCATATTTTAATTGGCGTTATGGTCCTTCATGCCTCTTTATTTCGAAAGGGATACTTGAAAAGCGGTGGGAAAAAATTTGGTTTTAACTGTTGGTTTTTATCTTTACAACAGGGATATCCAGTTTCTCAATTAAATGATTCAAAAATTCAGGTTCAATGCCGAGAATTCTTGCGACACTGGACTTGCGTCCCTGGAAAAGTTCAAGGGCCTTGAAAATAATCCGTCGTCGTGTCTTGTCAAGGATGGGCTGTATGTCTTTTGGATAATTCTTGGAATCGGCGAATATAATTTTGTAAGGCAGGGCGTCCGGGTGAATCACCCGGCCTATCGTTAATTCATGGGCACGTTCCATCGCCTTGGCGAGTTCGCGGATATTGCCCGGCCAGGAGTAATGCAAAAGAAGCTTTTTTGAATCTGAGTTTAGAATTTTATCCTCCCTGTTGTAGAAGTTGGCCTCCTTTGACAGGAAGTGTTCAGCCAGAGAAAGAATATCTTTCCTTTGCTCCCGAAGTAGCAAACCATCGCTTTCAAATACGTCCGGTCGAAAGTCTAAGTCGGTACTAACTTGTTCCAGCCGGTCCATCGGACTTTTCAGCCCCCCCATAATGGTGAACACCCTCAAGGAATCATTGTTATCTTCATATATTCCCCGATGGATTGTGGCCTCACCCGTCATCTCTGACAGAATATGAAAGGCATAGTCGATATTCTCCTGAAGGCCTTTGACTTTAGCCATTAATTCTCTGCCGCCGACAACTATGCAGCCGCATGATTTGACTGTAGATAAATCTAAGTCGCCGGCAAACAACGTCTTCTCCAGGTTATTTTTCACTGCCTCAGATATCGAAAAGGGATCATCAAGTTTATCAACTTTAGTCCGGCCCATTGCTAAACAGCCGCCGCTCTCGATTACATCAAGATAATCCAAACGGTCAAAAGAAGTATAAGGACTGCCAAGTGCACTGACCTTGTTGAAGAAATCAAACAGGCCCGCGACCGTTCTGTTTATACTCAGATGCAGCGGTCTTGTCGCCATTTTTGGATACATCCTGCTGATCTTGTCGTTGTCCACAATGGTTAATGGCGATATTTCTCCTGCATCGGCCATTTGACTTAATTTATTAGCCACTTTATATGCGTTTTGAGCTGCCATCGGGGAACCGGTTTTGCCCGCAGCAGGTAAAGTCATAATTACCCCCACACTTTTACGTGGATTCTTATGTCCAATAAATCGGGCATATCCTTTGGCGAGTTCAATCAGTTCGAAAACGCTTCTACTACCTATGCCTCCGCCTGCACCAAAGCAGATCATTATATGGTTAACTTGAGTGCCGAAAGTTTGTTGGGCAAGGCGCAAAATATCTTGCCTGTGTCGTTGAACAGCTTTTGCGCCTCTTTCCATTTCACCCTCATTACTCTCCTTACCTGTATTTATAAGGAATTTTTGACTCTGAGGAATAGCGAGCAAATCCAGGTCCCGGCGGATTGTATTCACGGCCAAAACCTTCCGGTAGCCAAGGTCGTAGAATGACTTCACTAATTGTCCGCCGCACGCACCGGCGCCGATCCAGCCGTAGCAGGTAGAACCTTTGTTCTTGTCCGCAACGCCCGTTTCCCTCTTGATATTGTGTTCGTATTGTTCTAAAGCTAAAGTGGGCAGTCCATGATTTTTGTTTTCGAATTCACCTGTCGCATCGGAAGGATTTTCCTCAATAGCGCAGCGACCACTTTGCACTTTGGGCTTTTGAACAAACGGATTTTGGATTACTGCTTTTTCCATGATGCGATTGATGTCCGCCTCTTTTGTTTCCACACCGGTGACGCTGATATTACTGGTCTCGTTTTCTTTTTGGATAGGTTTTTCTGCCATTTCTCTCATGCTGGTCCTGACAATTGCTTGTTGTTAAACACCTGCCGTCAGCACTTGAATCAGTATCTTTTTTATATATATACAAGGAATCGGAGCCTTTTTTAATGAGCATCAACAGCGGTGAAGCTTTTAAGTTCTTCCAGCCGGCTGGTTGGACTATCAAGACCTCCGATAATTGTATACACTCTTAAGCTTTCTTTGTCGTCTTCATATATCCCGCGATGGATAGTGGCCCGCCCGGTTATCTCTGACAAAACGTCAAAAGCGTAGTTGATGTTGTCCTGCAAGCCGCTCGCTTTATTCATTAATGTTTTTCCGCCGACAGCTATGCAACCTGCAAGTTTGGCTGTGGTTAGATCGAAGCCGCTCGCAAGCAATGTCTTCTGCAGGTTCTGTTTAACTGCCTCCGATATTGCATACTTCTCGTCAAATTTCTTGACTTTTGTAAGACCCATTATCGTGCATCCGCCGGACTCTATGATGCTGTGGTAATCTACTGGATCAAAAGCCGTATACGCGGTGCTCAGATCGCTGATTCTGTTGAAAATGTCGAACAGGCCGGCGACAGTGTTGTTTATACTCGGCCAGAATGACTTGACCGTCAAGCCCGGGTACATCTTGTTGATTTTGTCATTGTCAACTATGATAAGGGGCGATATTTCTCCTGCCGAAGCCAGTTCGCTTAAACTTGTCGCCGCCGTATATGCGTTTTCAGCTACTAAGGGAGAGCTTGCTTCACCCACACTGGGTAAAGTCATAAGTACTCCAACTCTCTTGTTTGGATCTTGCAATCCGATATATCGGGCGTATCTTTTGGCGAGATTGATCAATCCGATAACGCTTCCGCTGCCCGTGCCTCCGCCGGCGCCAAAGCAGACCATAATGTGGTCTATTTGAGTGCTGATTATTTTACGGGCAAGGTGAAGAATTTCTTGCTGATACTGATGGATTGCTCTCTCTCCTCTTTCCATGTCCTTGCCCGCTCCCAGTTCACCTATGTCCATTAAAAGCTTTTGACCAACGGGAATCTCCAGCGTATCCAAATCATGGTAGGTCGTATTCATCGCCAGCACCTTCTTATAACCCAGGTCATAGAAAGACTTTACCAGCCTCCCGCCGCATTGGCCGCTGCCGAGCCATGCGTAGCGTGTAGAACCTTTGGTACGGTCTAAGACACCAATCTCTTCCTCGATCACCGGTTCGTATTGTTCCAAATCCAAAGTCGGTATCTGTGCCATTTTCATCTCTCCATCTAAAATATTATTTCGTTATTTTCTTCAGCTAATTAGTTGACAATAGTTACCTGTGAGCCTTCGATGCAGCATCAGGTGCTCCCGTTTTGCGGCCTGTTTGCAAAACGGTAATACCTTTATCTATCGACTTGCAAACTGGCTCACATAATCTCTTTTTTGATGTTTTGATTCTTCTAATCCAAACGCCTATTTATCGCCCGTCTCGCAGGCAAAACAGTGCTGTACTGAATTGGAATCGACCTTATGTCCGAATTAAGGCCGATAATCTCATCTCGATAGTGGTCTTGTGTTTGCGCAGAGAACTTCCGAGTCGATGGTTAATAAGCCGGTGTTTTTGGTTAAACTTGTGCCTTCAACACTTATGTGGTCAGAATTAGTTCTTACCTATTTGGTTGGTAAGAGCAATTCGGTTCAATTCTTCACCCTCCAACCGCGCAACAACAGCCGTTCCGCACGCATCCCCCCAAACATTTACCGCCGTCCGCAACATATCTAATATCCTGTCAACCGCTAAAATCATGCCGATTCCTTCCAGCGGCAGATTAACCGCCCTTAGCACTATAACCATTGTCACAAGCCCGGCCCCGGGTATTGCCGCCGCCCCTATGGATGCTAATGTCGCCGTCAGCATAATAACTAATTGCTGACCGATATTCAGACTAATGCCGTATGCCTGGGCGATGAACATGGCCGCAACCGCCTCATACAAGGCCGTCCCATCCATATTCACCGTTGCGCCCAACGGAAGTACGAAGCTGGCGACCTTATTCGATACACCGGTATTCTCTCTCAGGCATTCCATAGTAATAGGCAGAGTCGCCGCGCTGCTGGCCGTGCTGAAGGCCGTTGCAACAGCGCTGAACATGTCTCTTATAAACTTCAGTGGTGAATATTTGCCAAACAGACTCAACAGGACCGGCAGCGTTATAACCGCATGGATACTCAAACCTAAAATCACCGTCACCATATAGACCGCCAGCGGCCTCAAAACTGACAGGCCCATTGTCCCTATCGTATAGGCTATCAGCGCAAAAACACCAACAGGCGCAAGCAGCATAATCCAGTCTGTAATTTTCATCATAACGGCGTTGAAGCTCTCGAACAGAGCCGTCAGCGCCCTGGCCTTTTCCCCGATACTGCTTATGGCAATGCCTAAAAGCAAAGAAAAGAATATGACCGAAAGCACCTTGTTCTCTGCCATGGCTGCGAACAAATTTTCCGGAATTATATCCTCGATTATCGAGATTATTGAGGGTACCTCTCTACCTGTCATATCTTCAACTGCTTCGGCTCCCATATCAACGCCGACTCCCGGCCTCATCAGGTTCACTAACACAAGGCCGACTCCAACTGCCAATAGGGTGGTGGCCATGTAGTAAACGAAAGTCTTCAGCCCAATCCTGCCCAATCTGCGAACATTACCGAGGCTTACAATACCCGCAACCATCGAAGCTAATATCAATGGAATGATAATCATCTTCAGTAGCTGAATGAACATATCACCCAAAACCTTGAGATGAACGGCCTTCTCCCCCAGCGCAAGTCCGACCACTGCCCCTGAAACTATCGCGATCAAAATTTGTGTGTGAACCTTAAGTCTCAAACACAACCCCTCAAATCAAGTCAGCCTTCCTTCGACAAATACCCATAGCCGGCAATATCGTCTCGAACAACTTTCCGCTGATTTTTCCGGATTCTTCTTTTCAAAGCTGTTTTTTCAGCTCCTCGGCTTGATGGATTAGTTCTTTTCGGCTTATTTCTTTTTTAGGTTCAAGCTCAAACGTCCATTCGTACTCATCGACAATTCTGTCCGGATTGAGTGTGCTGGCAAAGAAATCGAATGGAAATCCGTCATACCAAGGTGCTTTTAGCTTGCGGTGGGTCTTTAACGTCTCATATCCCTCTTTGCGGATTGCGACATTGTAATCACCGTACCATTCAAACGAAATGGTAACCGGTGAGTTGCCTATTTCCTCGTCGTTTAATATGACCATCGCCCCTTCAGGCTTCGTGTTGATTGTCAGATTCCGTTCGACGCATCCGCTAAGGATTAAAGCGGCAGCTAAGCCGGCGATTGCCAAAACGAATAATTTGAGTTTTACCATAACAGAAATCCCTGTTTTATTTGGGCCGATTTAACAGTCCTAATTATATGGAGAAAGCAAAAAGATGAAAGGACAAATTTCAGCCTTAAAATGTTTTCTATCTGCCGACCCGTTCTACTGCCGTAAGAGGATTTATTAGTCCGCCGGGACACATCGGCCATCGGCCCAGGCACGAAGACACTCCACACTTTCAGCCATTGTCACCGAAAGCGGCGGTGAAGTTCGCAGCGCCGACAGTATCCCATTTGTATTAAGGTCGGTTTCGCCGGCATACGCTTCGTGCAGGGCCGAAATAATCGCCTGTTCTATTTCCGAACCGCTGAAACCTTCGGAAATCCCGGCCATTTTATCCAGATCTAATTGCTTGGGATCACGATCTCGTTTCCTCAAATGAATAGCGAATATTTCCTTGCGCACTTCTTCAGTGGGAAGGTCAACAAAAAATATTTCGTCAAAGCGGCCCTTACGAAGCAGTTCGGGGGGCAAGGCCTCGATGTCATTGGCGGTGGCAATCACAAATACGGGTGCCTCGTGCTCCTGCATCCACGTTAGAAGCGTCCCGAACATCCTCTTGGAAAGACCGCCATCGGTACTTTGGCTGGCGGCGGAGGCAAATCCCTTTTCGATTTCGTCTATCCACAGGATGACCGGCGCCATTGCCTCTGTCTGCCGAAGTGCATCACGGAGATTACGTTCGGACTCACCAATATAACTGGCATACAAAGCGCTCGGATCCAGTCTCAATAGCGGCTGATGCCAGGCTGTTGCTATCGCCTTTGCGCATAAACTCTTGCCCGCGCCCTGGACACCCAGCATCAAAACTCCCTTCGGTGCCGTAAGCCCGAATTCTTCGGCTTCCGATGTAAAAGCGTTCTTACGCTCTTCAAGCCATTTTTTCAAACGCCTCATGCCGCCGATTTCGCTCAAATCCAGAGGAGTTTGAATGTATTCCAGCAAACCTCCCCGCTGAATAATGCGCCGCTTGCTCGCAATAATATCATTTATATCATCATCGTCAAAGCGCCTGTCTTCGGTAATTGTGTCGACAATAATCTGTTCGGCCTGACGGCGCGTCAGACCGCTAAGATTGCGAACGATTGTGTCGAAACCCCTCTGTGAAATACCGACCTCGATGGGCCTCTTACGGTGGAAGCGTTGCAGCGTCTTGCGAATAATTTCTTTCAATTCTTCCTTGTCGGGAAAAGATATCTCAAAAGGCCTCGCAAAAGACCTTATAACGTCCGGCAATTGGTCGTCTTTGTCAATCATCACAAGCGCGCTGCCGTTCTTCTTGAAAAGCTCTATAATATCACGCAAAATTCGCAGCGTCGCCCCACCTTTAAGATATTCGGCAAGGTCCAGTGTTAAGCAAATGGAGCCTTCTTTGGCATTTGTAAAGTTACGAAGACCGGCCGCGGGTGATTCCGTATCGGCTATGAAAAGACTCTCCGCCAGCAGGCCGTCTCGAACACCGCCGGCAACTGACCATACCCACAAATCTCGGTTTAATCCAAGTGCAACCTGGCGCACAACCTCAAGCGCATATTGCTCCTCATAAGTGACGATGGATATGCAGCAATATCCACCTGTGACTAATTTTGTAAATCGCTCGATGTCATCCATTGAACATCTCCCCACGCATTTATATGGTTTCGATTGTCCTCACACATAATATTCTGAAGTTGTTACCGGTTCCGTTTCTCCCGTAAAATATTCTCTTATATTTATTAAATAATGATTGGAGCAGACATGACAAAAATAACCGCTGATCCTTAATCACTTTTAGTTGGTCCTACGAACTCGATAATATTACCGTCCGGGTCCTTCACCAGCGTCAGGTAGTTGTTGCCGCCGAGTTGGTAAGGCTTTTTCACAATAACAGCACCGGCTTTTTTGGCACGATCTACCGATGCGGCCGTATCTGAGACAAATATCGTCAGGTAGCTATAGCCAAGGCTTGAATGAATAAAGCTGTGATCAACCTTTTTGCCCGGTGCCTGGGGAAATTGCATAAGCTTGATTTTGGTCGCTGTAGGTTCATCGCCCAGTACAAATACCCGCACTTTGAACGGCTGGTTATCAGTCAGCCCTGAGCCGCCTCCCATTTCTGCTGACACATCGAAGCCCGGCACCTCCGTAAAGCCCAGTGCATTTGTGTAGAATGCCGCCGATTTTTCCACGTTACTTACCACAATTCCTACGTCGATTGTAGTACGGGCGAATGCACTTTTTGTACCCGCAGCACTCTGGCTCGTACAGCCGCTAAAAAACAGACTCCCAATCAAAATAACAACCAACACAGCGAACAAACTTGATCTTGTCATAACATGTCTCCTTTACTTATTGAATACCGATTTATTGCCATATTATAAGGAAAACGCTGCTATATAACAGCCCAAAGTTGTCTATCACCGATTTTTATAACCACGAGGGCTGTTTTAACGTTCACTTATCTGACGTTTCGCCGCAGAAAGCCATTTCGGATTGACCGTTACACCCCAGCCCGGGCCGTCAGGGAAGGCTACCAGACCATCACGTACCTGCAGCGAGGGATAGTACAGGTCTCTGATCCAGTTCGTCGGCTCTATGGAAAACTCTATATGGGGACCGGCGTTCGGTATCGCTCCAAGCATGTGGAGCGTAAAAACGGTAACCATCGCCAGGTTGGCCGAATGCGGCACACAGGGCATGTTTGCCTTCGCAGCCATCGATGCTACTCGCAGCGCCCGCGTCAATCCGCCGATATAGCAAATATCAGGCTGAACAATATCTACGGCACGCATACGAACCATACGCCGCCACTGGGCAAGGTCGTTGTCCTGCTCTCCACCGGCAACAGGAACATTAATCGCCGCCGTCACCTTGGCAGTCCATTCCAGCTCCCAGTAGGGGCAGGGCTCCTCTAAGTGGCAGACATTGTTATCTTCCAGCAATTTACCGACCTCAATCGCTTTAGCCGGAGTATAGCAGCTATTTGCGTCCACCAGCAGCGAAACATCATCGCCGATAGCTTTACGAACGGCTGGAACAAGCGCCTCGGTCCTTCCCGGCCACTGGTCCTTGTCGTGACCGCACACACTACCGATGCGAATCTTAAATGCGCGGTAGCCCTTGCTGTCCCTCAGGCGAACCAGCCTCTTGGCTTCGTCTTCCGGCTTTATGTCACGTCTCATACTTGAGCCGTAGGCGGCTATCGGCCGGCACTTACCACCGAGAAGCTCACAAACGCTTTTACCTTCCCGTTTCCCGTGCAGGTCCCATATCGCCGTGTCAAGCCCGGCTAACGCCCGGCAGACAAACGACCAGGGATATTTGTAATTGGCCTCGATACAAAGGTCAACAATGGCATCGATATCGGCCGGGTCCTTGCCGAGTGCGTGTTGAACAATCTTGCGGTGCATAATCATCGCCGAAATATCCGCGTCATACGTCGATATCTGCCCGTACCCCTCTCCTCCATCGTCGGTGCGAAGGCGAACAATACTTACATTCCCGCTGGTGAAGGTTTCGATACTCTTAATTTTCTGGCCTCTCTTCATACCTGTTACCTGGTGTCCGCTTTTTAGCCTGCTTCGACTTTGAGCTTGCCCTTTTTGCGGTTGTAGCAACTGACTTGACGTTGCACTCAATACTGCAATGGATTTAAGGAAATCACGCCGACTGTTCTTCATATTCGTTCTCCTGTTTATACGAACTGTCTTTTATACCTTTTCCGGATACACAGTATATCCGTTTATCAGGCATGAATCAAAATAAACATTCAAAAGCGTTGACAGAAGTGCTTCTGACAGTTATGTTATTGCGAAATTGATAGTTTTTTGGGTACTTTTCTTATGAAGGTTTCGCTGAATTGGTTAAGTGATTATATCGAAACCGGGCTTGACACCGAAAAAGTCGTTGAGGTTTTGGGAGATTTAGGATTCCCTTGCGAAGGAATGGAAAATGTCGGTGACGATACGGTGCTTGATGTCGAAGTAACAAGCAACCGGGGCGATTGTTTAAGCCTGCTCGGTATCGCAAGGGAGTTGGCTGCTGCAACCGGCAAAGAATTAAAAATACCGGAAGTCTCGCCCAACGAATCGGATAAAGACGTTACGGAATTTGCCGCCGTTGAGATAGCCGAGCCTAAATTGTGTCCCCGTTATACCGCCAGGATTATTGAAGGTGTCAAAGTTGGACCTTCGCCGGATTGGCTCTGTAAACGAGTCGAAGCCGTTGGCCTGCGCAGTGTCAATAATGTGGTTGACGCCACCAATTACGCAATGATAGAGACCGGTCAGCCGCCGCACGCCTTCGATTATCACAAAATCAAAGACGGTAAAATAATAGTCAGAAAAGCTGTTTCGGGAGAAAGAGTAGTAAGTATAGACGGTACAACGTGTGAACTGAAGCCCGATATGCTCATTATAGCTGACCCGGATGGACCTGTCGCTGTGGCTGGTGTTATGGGTGGCTTGGATACCGAGGTCGGCGATGCAACGAAAACCATTCTTTTGGAAGATGCTTACTTTGACCCCGTAAGCATCCGTACAACGTCTCGAAAACTCTCTCTTCCTTCAGAAGCGTCCTACCGCTTCGAACGAATTGTAGATATCGAGATGATAGACTGGGCCTCGAAACGCACTGCTCAGTTAATTACGCAGGTAGCGGGCGGCAGCGTGGCAAAGGGCGTGGTTGACGTTTATCCTGAAAGGAAAACGCAGAAACAAGTGACCTTGCGGCTGTCGCGCTTGAGCAAGCTCCTCGGCGTCCAAATACCCTCTGAAGAAGTTCTGAGAATCCTGTCGGCGTTGAGTTTCAAGCCGCAGTTGAAAGAAGATTTGATAGTTTGCACGGTGCCTTCATGGCGAAGCGATATTGAGCGCGAGGTCGACTTGATTGAAGAGGTCGCACGCGTATATGGTTACGATAAAATACCCACCGAGAGCAAAATCAGCATCGAAGTAATACCCGTCGACAATCGCCAGAAAATGATAGAATCGATTGGAACTTATCTTAACGGCTGTGGCTTTTACGAAACAATTAATGTCGGTTTCGTTGACAGTTCGATTGTCGCACTTTTTACACCCGGCGATGTCAGGGAACATTTGGGCGTAAATGATGTTACTAGGAAAAGCGCGAATCTGCTTCGCCAGACCCTAATCGCCTCCTTGCTGAACGTCCTGAAAACAAACGTAAATGCCAAAAACCTGCCTTGCAGGATATTTGAAATTGCCGACACTTTTGTCCCTGCCGATAAAAAGGGCGCACTGCCAATCGAAAAAACTAAGCTAACTATGGTCTGTGACAGCGACTTCAGAGACTTGCGAGGTGTTATTGAAGGCCTGATTAAAAGTATTGACAGAGAAGCCCAAACGGTTTTTGCCCCTGCGGACTTCGTCTGGGCACAGACTAGCGCCAAAATCCTGGTAGATGGCAGCGAATATGGTGTTGCCGGGATTGTCGGCAGGGCGGTTAAGCAAAAATATGATTTCACAGAACTCTCACCTTGTGCTGCGGAGCTCGACTTTGAGCGGCTCTTATCTTTGCAGCGAGGCGCCGTCAAGGTCGAACCCATTCCCAGATTCCCGGCCATACAGCGTGACTTATCAATCATTGTTGACGAAAAAATCACTTGGGCTGATATCTTTGACGCAGTCAAAATCAAGGCCTCCGATGAGCTTGAAAACATTCAATTTGTTGGGATATATCGCGGCAAAGGAATTCCGTCCGGTAAAAAGAGTGTTACCCTTTCGCTCCGGTTTAGAGATGACGATGGCACATTGACACATGAGACGGTAGACGGTTTTCAGACCGATATTGTCACCAATCTCGATAAGTCCGTCGGGGCAAAACTGCGAACCGTGTAATTCTTATTGCCTAATGTGAGAGTGTGCGTGGTCTCTGGAGGGCCTTCAAACCGCTATTACCCCCGAATCTTATTGACTTTTAGTCCAAAATTGCGTATAATATAACAATAACCGGCTTTGCCGGGAGACAGGAGGTGGTGAAAATAGCATTTTCATTATCCCTGCTCAGCTAAGTTTTTCAGGAAAAAAAGCGAGCACAAGGTGCGCCACGAAATATTGAAATTCTTCAAAAGGAGATAAAAAATGAAACGGTCGAAAATATTTACAATTTTCGTTTTGGCTGTAGGCCTGATGGTCTGTCCGGCTCAGTTTGCAGACGCAATTCCATTCGGTACGGCTTTTACCTACCAGGGAAGGCTTATAGACGCAAATAACATAGCTGATGGGCTATATGACTTTGAGTTTAGGCTCTTCGACGACCCCTGTACAGGCGCCCAGCAGGGAAGTACGAATGACGTAAACGACCTTGATGTAATCGAAGGCTATTTCACTGCGATATTGGACTTCGGTGGCGTCTTCGACGGCGATGCCCGCTGGCTCCAGATTAGTGTAAGGCCCGGCGACAGTACTGGCAACTTTACCACACTAAATCCGAGGCTGGAAGTCATGCCGACTCCATACGCAGTCTTTGCCGAGAACGCAGGTACGGACAAAGACTGGATGCTCTCTGGAAATATGATGTATTCGATCCCCTCAGGAAATGTCGGAATCGGTACAACCAGTCCTGGCGCCAAATTGGACGTGGCGGGAAGTATGCTCTGGGGAAATGCAGCTGCGGCGCAGGGAATGCTCGGATATGGTACTCAAATCAGCATTGGATCATACACTAATTACAACCTGGAATTGAGGACTAACAATATAGATCGCATGACGATTGATACATCAGGCAATGTCGGTATTGGCACGACGAGTCCATCTTCGAAACTTCATGTAGAAGACAATACTTCTAATTTAACCGCAATGATACACAATCTGGATAACACCGGTTCTGAGAATCTGTATTTCGGTACGAACAGTACAAGTGATGCCGGTATGTCCGTATACGGTTCGTCAAACACGGGTAAGCAGGGGAAATGGGAATTTTTCAATAACAAAACTTCCGGGCATTATGATTGGATAACTGCCGGTTCTACAAAAATGACACTTACAAATCAGGGTTTGCTCGGAATCGGATATGCATATCCCTATGCGAGATTGTTTGTTCAGGAGTCGGGTGGTTTTGATCCATTTCAGGTCCGGGTTTCGGGCAGCACGAAGTTAATTGTTAAAAATGACGGTAAGGTCGGCATAGGAACGAACCTGCCGGATGAACAGTTGACTGTCGCAGGCAATGTAAAAATCGACGGCAATCTCAATATCTATGATGGCGCAAGTAAGGTAATGGAGCTTGGTGCCGGTCTTGATTATGCCGAAGGTTTTGATGTTTCAGCCAGCGACAAAATCGGGCCCGGTTCCGTTCTTATAATCGACGCTGATAATCCCGGCAAACTGGCCCTTAGCAATACCTCCTATGATACAAAGGTCGCAGGTATTGTAGCGGGGGCAAAGGGTCTGGGCTCTGGTGTCCGTCTCGGAGCGGGGCAGTTTGACTATGATGTTGCTCTGGCCGGCAGAGTCTATTGCAGGGTGGACGCGACCGAAGAACCTGTCAGGCCGGGCGATTTGCTGACTACATCTTCAACACCGGGCCATGCTATGAAGGCCGTAGACTATCCAAAGGCCCAGGGCGCAATCCTCGGAAAGGCTATGGAATCTATGGACAAGGGCAAAAAGGGACAGATATTAGTGCTTGTGACACTCCAGTAACTTCAGGAAATAATGAATATGCAAAAATTTAGAAATATAATCCTTATTGCCATGCTGCTAATTATAGGCTTGACAATACCACTCCGGGCAGAGAAAGCCACTGTCAGCGATGCCCTGACCGTGGCAAACAACTGGATTAGCCTGATCATAGAGAAAAAAGGAACCTGGGGCGATGCAAATACCGCTTACGTGGAGGATATACAGGAATTCAAACGTGGTCAACGAACGCTTGGTTATTTCTGTCGGGTAAGACCGAAAGGCTACATCGTGCTCTCCCTTCACAAACAGCTCTCACCGGTCAAGGCGTATTCAGCAAACAGCAACCTGGACCCGGAAGCTGAAAAGGGTATGACCGACTTCTTAAAAGACCGTATGGACGGGATTCTTGGCCGACTTGACGAGTGGGCCAGAAAGCTAAAGGCCCCGCCTGACGATGTAATGGACAAAGTCCTCGAACTCAACTACCGGAATGCCTGGAATAAACTGCAAGTCGATGAGACCGTTTTCCTGCAGAAGCTCGAATCTGACGTTGAACTCTTGAACTATCAGGAAGGCCATATCTTGCTTAGCTCATCCTGGCACCAGTTGGATCCTTACAACCGGCAGTGTCCGCTTGCAAGTGGGACCTGTACCGACACACACTGCACAGTGGGTTGTGTGGCCACGGCGGGCGCACAGATTGCACGTTATTGGAACTGGCCGCCTTATGGCGTCGGCAGCCCGTACGATGACGCGTACGATTGGCCGAATATGCCCGATAGGGCAACGGGAAGCTCAACGGCTGCCCAGATCGATGCTGTGGCGGAGCTGTCAAGCGAGGTCGGCATCGCAGTTGAAATGAACTACTGCCAGCTCGGCTGTGAGTCAGGGGCCTTTACCTACGATATGGAGGGCGTATTCGAAGATCATTACCGTTACCACACCAATTGTGAGATACGAAATCGCAGCGACTACACTCCTGAGAGTTGGTTTAATATGATAAAAGCCGAATTTAATGCGAACAGGCCGA
>Ga0209427_10001130_pt1 | contig 30192 bp, 29 predicted proteins | sample DeeMarSWOR136_30_FD_187465 | JGI IMG/M metagenome (GOLD analysis project Ga0209427, IMG submission 187465) | Marine sediment microbial communities from White Oak River estuary, North Carolina - WOR-1-36_30 (SPAdes) (version 2) | ecosystem: Environmental > Aquatic > Marine > Intertidal zone >...
CAATCTGGCAATAAGCTTTCAGCCGGTGTTTATTTTGTAAAACTAATATCTGGAGACAAATCACTCACTGGGAAAATCGTAAAACTGCGCTAGTTGGTGCTGAGCGCATAGGGCAATGAGCATAGTGATTCTTGCTTGAATGTAGGAGATGTATTGGTTTCGGCGTTAGGCGTATAGCATAAAGCGTCTTGCGTAAAGCGTTAGGCGTCCTGCGTTTATCTGCGTTTTATCTTAAGAAACTTATGTTTCCCCGCCCTCAGAATGATTGGGTTTTTCAATTTTATTACAGAGGAGATATCTTTTACACGTTTGCCATCAATGTCAATGGCGCCCTCTCTGACCTTTCTCTTTGCCTCGCCTCTTGAAGCCATTAACCTTGTCTTTACGAGAAGATCAATAATATTTATCTCTTTATCTTCTAGTGTGAATTCTTTTATATCCTTGGGAAGTTCCTTCTTTGTGAAGACATTCTCAAAGTCAGCAGCAGCCTTTAACGCTGCCTTCGGAGAATGATACATACGAACGAGTGTCTTTGCTAGATTAAACTTGGCATCCTTGGGGTTCAGTGAACCTTCTGCCAATGCCATTCGATACTCTTCCACTTTGTGAGGAAAGACATCAGTCGTAAGGTCAAAGTATTTGATGATCAATTCATCGGGAATAGACATAATCTTGCCAAATATCTCTTTTGGTGATGCGGTAATACCGATGTAATTGCCAAAGCTCTTGCTCATCTTATGCACACCATCAGTCCCCTCTAATAAAGGAAGCATCACGACAACCTGCGGCTTCATTTTAAACTCACGCATCAATTCCCTACCAACGAGCAGATTGAATTTCTGATCTGTACCGCCTAGTTCAACATCAGCCTGTATTGCTACAGAATCATATCCTTGACATAGCGGATACATTATCTCATGCATATATACAGGTGCTCCTTCATTGAGTCGTTGTGAGAAATCGTCCCGTTCCAGGATTCTTGCCACTGTGTATCTTGAGGCGAGGTCAATGAAATCATACATAGTCAATGCACCAAGCCACTTGCTGTTGTAGGTAAATTCTGTCTTCGCGGGATTGAGTATCTTGAAAATCTGTGACTTATATTTTGCCATATTCTTCTTCACCTGCTGCTTTGTAAGTTTTGGCCGAGTTTTTGAGACACCGCTTGGGTCGCCGATCATGCCGGTGAAGTCTCCAGCTACCATTACTGCAGTATGGCCTAAATCCTGAAATTGCCTCAGTTTTCTCAGGACAACACTGAAGCCGAGATGGATTTCTGGACCTGAAGGATCAATACCCAATTTTATCCTGAGATGTCTTTTCGACCGTAGCTTTGAGAGTAATTCTGCTTCAGAGATTATCTCTGCGACGTTAGATTTTATGAGTTGTAGTTGCTTTTCTGGGGCCACGTCCATTTTTGTATACCTGCTGCCAGATTTGACTTGTCCTTTTCTTCAATTCTTCATCGTATTCAACCATCTTCTTCTCATAACTGGGGTCATGAAGGATCTCTGCTGCTCCATCATCTCCTGGTCGCGCATGCGTTTCAAGAACAAACTGCTTCGCCATTTTGTAGTGGTCTCGGATAGGGCATGGCCGGAGCAAGTCGCCGTCTTTCCAATATCTAAATTGCCAGTTTCGAATACGACAGTAAAGAGGAAGATTGATTAAATCGTTTATAGTACCATCTTTTTGATAGATTTCTTTCATGTTTGCAGCAGCGTAGGGAAAGAATACACAAGGATACACATTTCCTTGCCAGTCTATATATAGATATCCACCCGGTCTGGCTGAAGAGATACACCCGTCAGAGACTGGACCATGATTCCAGAAATCAACATACATAATCTTTCTATTCTTAACGATGTCCCACGACTTTTCCCATAAAAAGACCCTCTGGTCCGGAGTAGGTATTAAATCAGGGTCAACATCTCTGCCGATCGGCATGTAGTGGAATACCCATGCATATGCTGCACCTAATTCTCCAAAATAGTAATCAATAAATCTGTCCGAGATGATTTCTTCAGAATTGTATTTGGTCGCAGTTATGGAGATACCGAATGTTACGCGATGTCTCTTTAAGATTTGCATTGCCTTTGTAATTTTCTCGAATACACCTTTGCCGCGTCTCTGCTCAGTCACCTTACGCAAACCTTCTACAGATATCGCAGGTGTAATATTACCGAGGTCATACATTGCCCTTGCTACCTTGTCATTAATTAATGTTCCGTTAGTATACATGAGAAAGAGTGAATCAGGATGCTCTCCAAAAATATTCATGATGCATTTTCCATTCCATCGATACATCAATGGTTCGCCGCCCGATATTACCACAAAACGTGCACCCCAATATTCACGCATCTCTCCGATCACACGGGTAAAGATTTCATAATCAAGCTGGTCTTTTTCTGATGCAGAATTCGCATAACAGCCACGACAACGGAGATTACATCGTTTGGCTGGAGAAATGGTGAGAAAACCAGGGGGATCAAATCCAAACTGTGTGCGGAATATAGCTTCTTTTTTCGCCCTCAAATCACTTAAGATCGCCTTATTAACGATTGTGTTGGCAAATTTCGAAGACGCACCAACGCGAAGCCCAGAGTAAACCATTGCTCTTAACATATAATATTTATCTTCTTTAACACCAGGAAGGGTAACCGGACCAGGCACTCGCTCAATGGCGCCCCTAATTCCTTTTTCTACAAGGGGAAATATGAATTGTTTGAATAACGGTGTATCAGCACTCGAAAAAGCAAGTTTCAACAATCTGCTTACTATAAGATTATTTATCTTTACTTTTTCTTCTGTGGTCATAAAAAATTATATTAATTATTGACGAGAAGTCAATGACACAATTTTACTTCTCTTAAACTTAAGTCCAAACATACTGTTTGTCTGAAGAATGAAACACGACAGACTTCAAGCACAAAGTGTTAGAAAAACGGTATGTTAAACAGTGAATTCTTTTTGGTAATTTGGATTTGTCCCGCTATGCGAGGATCCTTATTTTCGAAGTTTCGGAAACGGGATTTAGTATTTCGATATTAGGATTTAGGATTTTGGCTACTCTGTTTTCCCTCTCATCACTACATTCGTTACATACTGCCGTGCAACTTCTTGATATTTTCGTAAAGCTGGGTAGTATTCGGCACCGAGCTCTTTTCTGTATTCTTCTCTATACGCATTTTCAGGAACATGCGCCTGTAATGCCCATTTCTTCGCACCACTTATTACAGTACCAATTTCTTCGACAGTCTGCTCATTTATTATTCCCGGTACACACGTTGTGCGGAATTCATAATCAAGGTCATCATGCATCAAGATTTTTATTGATTCTTTTATTTTTCCAATATCTATATTTTTGCCGGCTGCGATGTGATATCTCTCATCTAACGGTGCCTTTACATCCATCGCTACATAATCGATAAGCTTCTTATCGACTAATTTATGAAGTGTTTTCGGATATGCACCATTGGTGTCAATCTTTATTTTCATGCTTAGTTCTTTTAATCCTTGAGAAATCGCGAAAATTTCTCTTTCATTCACAAGTGGCTCACCGCCAGTCAGGACTACACCATCAACCCAGCCCTTTTTCTTCTCCAGTTTTTCTTTGATTTCTGCAAATTGAATTACAGGATATTTCTCAGGATGTAGTATTAACTCCCAATTCTGACAAAATGGACACCTAAAATTACATTTATCAAAGAACAAAACTGTAGTAATCTTTCCATCCCAATCAATTAACGATGTCTCAATAATTGCACGGATCATAGATATAAAATACCTAGATGCCTAAACACCTAAATCCAGTCCGTCATGGAAAGGCGCGGTAAACACGTAGAATCAAATGTCCGTTTATCGGTTCTCGGTTTGGAAAAGCGATTTTCCGCCTCAGGCGAGAATCCTCGAACTCGGGACGTTGCTCGGAAATTGTCTTCGTATTTTCGAAACCGTAGCGCTTTTCGCAACCATTAAGCGCCATACGCATCTTTTTTGCCTTTTTCCTTACTTTTTTCCTCGATTTCTCGGACAATACCATCAACCACTATTGGAATGGTCTCTTTTACTGCTTGGGTACACTCTTCGCTAAACGATGTATTATCCTCGATCTCGATTGCAAGGATATCAATTTGTTTGGGCATCTTATAGCCAAACTTCTTGCCTAACTGCAATGCAGTGATAAAATCAATGCCATGCGACACGGAGAGTGGGGGTGTTGATTTGAGCGGGTGTAATGGGATTCTGTAGACTTCACCCGGAATACCATGCTGGGTCTTTACTGAATCGATAAAGAGAACTTTCTCAAATCCAAGAATCTCATCAAGCAGCGCCAGTCCATCGATACTTCCGGACGTGACTGTCACATTTGGACTCTTTATTCTTTTCTTTACCTCTTCTGCAACCTTAATCCCTACTGCATCATCACAGCGAAAAGGATTACCGACTCCGTAAATTAGAATTTTTTGCATTTAATACTATAGTGAGGTAAACTGATAAGTCAAGAAATGAGGATCAAAAAGCAAAATGAGTTTTTCCTTAATAGATAAAGGCATCCCGCCCCTCATAGAGGGGCGGGACAATCATCGCTCAAAGAAAGAACAGCATCCGTCACTTAATAAGTGGATCAATTATGCAGCGTTTTTATAATCTTCCTGTCGGCGTCGTAGATATCAATCTTGAGTGGAACGCGTCCATCGATTGTATGCGTAGCACAGGCGAGACAAGGATCATAGGCACGGAATGCCATTTCGACCATGTTGAGTAATCCATCATTCACCTTACCGCCCTTGATCAATCCCTTGGCTGCTTTTTCAACCGACATGTTTATTGCGGCCGAGTTGTTGACCGTGGCGACAATCAGGTTTGCCTTGGTCAATCTACCCTTGTCATCGGTCTCATAGTGGTGGAAGAGTGTGCCCCTTGGTGCCTCAATCACACCAATTCCTTCTTTGGGAATCTGGAAATCCATATTTCTGATATTTGTATCCAGAATCTCAGGGTCATTAATGAGTTGCACCATGCTTTCTGCTGCCTGCATCGCCTCAATAAGCCGAGCCCAATGGGTTGCCAGTGTATTGTGAACAGGTTTGCCGCCCAATGTCTCATAAAATTTCTCGTAGTGTTCCTGTGCTAAAGGCGTTGCCATTCCGTCTGAGGCATTGAGACGTCCCAATGGTGCAACACGATAAACACCGCTCTCCTTGCCATCGACAAATCCTTTCCAACCGACATTCTTGAGATAGGGGAATTTAATATATGTCCACGATTCAACGCCCTCGGCAATGTGGTCGAGATAATCGTGCACCTCGAACTTTGCGAACTCTTTACCATCCGGGTCAACAACGCGGATCAATCCATCGTAGAAGTTCAACTTGTTGTTGTCATCGACCAATCCCATGTAGTAGGTTCTGTGCTTATAGATGTCACCGACAATCAGGTCTACATACGTCTTGTTCTTTAACACAATGTCATTAAATGCCTGGAGACTGAATTTGGCGAATTCCACTGAATCTGCAGCTGTCTTTTTGAATTCTTCGACTTTATCCTGAGGCATAGGTTTTGATACACCGCCAGGTAGGCAGTGTACTGGATGTACGACACGACCACCCATGGTCTGGATGATGTCCCTTGTGCGCTTTCTGATATCAATAACCTTTTTGCCGATATCTACACCAACCTTGGCAATAACACCGAGTACATTACGTTCGGCTTTCGGTGCATCGGGTCCTACAATGAAATCAGGCCCGCCAAGAAAATAGAAGTGCAGGTTGTGGTCTTCGAACATAAATGCATTATAGACAAATTGCCTGATCTTCTCTGCTGCTGGTGGAGGTTCAACGCCGTAGAGGTCATCAAGAGCCTTGCCTGAACAGGTATGATGCGTGGTTGGACAGACACCGCAGATCGTTTCGGTGATACGTGGCATCTCCTCAGCAAGGCGACCAATTGCAAAGCGTTCATAACCGCGTAACTCTGGTACCTGGAGGCAGGCGTGGGCGACATCACCTTTATCATCGAGGAATATCTCTATCTTACCATGTCCTTCTAATCGAGTGATTGGATCTATCTTTATTTCTTTATACATACTATACCCCCTGTTTCCTTCTCAAGATTGAACTCGGTAATGAATACATGTAGAAGAGCCCAATTGGGTCCATGACAGATTCAGCAACCTTCTCAATCTCTTTTTCATCTTCAATATCTATGATCGAGGCAAGGCTTGATAAGAATTTTGCACCCATGTCCTTCACCTCTTTGGTTGGACCAAAGCACCCACGGCACGGCATATTGGCATTAATACAGCGTTCACCGCAACCACCGCGCGTTGCTGGACCAAGACAGATAATACCTTCAGCAAGGAAGCACTTCTCTGGATCATGGATAACTTCTGATATTCTTTTAACTTCTTTGATCGCCAATTTGTCAGGCTTGCTCTTATTTAATGGACAGGTTTCACACAATGCCTTGTCTACCGTTAATACCGCACCTTTTTCAGGTAGTTTACCTTCTAGAATCGCAGTTACTGCCTTCATGATGAGATCTGGCGGAGGTGCGCAGCCGGGAAGATAGTAGTCTACATCTATTGTCTGATCGAGTGTCTTGACTGTATCATAAAATTCAGGAAGTGTCAAATTTCCGTATTTCGTTTTTGTTACCGTTTGTGGGTAAACACCTTTTGGGTTTACTGTTGTGTGGGTTAACTTATATGCAGTCTCAAATATCTCTTTCTTATTTGCTACATTAGCCAGTCCTGGTATGCCGCCAAGATGGGCACAGGATCCATATGCAACAATGAGTTGCGATTTTTGGCGTAGCAGCTTGGCAATATGTTCCTGTTCCTCGTTACGGATCGCGCCGTTGATAAAACTGACTGCAAGCGATTTGTCTGGCATTGCCTCTACGTCCGCGTATTTGAAGTCCATTGCCACTGGCCACAGCCTGAACTCGACTGCATCGGCAACCTTTAAGATGTCCTCAGCGAGGTCGACAACGGATTCCTCACATCCGCCACACGAGGCACACCAGTAAAATGCAACTAATGGCTTCGCCATTTATTTCCTCCTTTCGAATGACAGGTTAACTTGAATTTATTGAACACACAAATAGATACAAAAATTGATTCTAAATTTTTTGTTAAACAAATTTCTCCGTTACCCCGACTCACCTTATCACCGTCTCTTTCCGCCTTTGGCGGAATTATTCATTTCCTTCACGATCTCTACAAATTTTTGTGCTTCATCTTTACCAATCCACTCTAACCTCACGACATTCTTATCAAAACCTAATAGGTCTAGATTTAACTTCAAAATCTGTTCACGTGCCTTGGCGCGGAAATTGCCTTTGGCATAGTGGCAGGCATTAGGATAACAGCCACCGATGAGCACGCCTTTTGCACCATTTTCCAGTGCATCCATTACATGGGATGGATCCACGGCGCCACTGCATGGAACACGAATAATCTTGACATTTTCAGGATAAGAATATCTATCATATGCTGCCTTGTCTGTAGCATTATACGCAGACCAACGACATAAGAGGGCAAGGACATCGTCTTTTTTCACCAGTGTCTTTATCTGATTACTCAATCCCCGTGGATTAAAGCCCTCTAACTGACTTGCATACGCCGGACAGGTAATGGAACAGATACCACAGCCCATACATAATTCCTCATTCACCTGAATCTTTTCTTCAACAATTGAGATGGCATTATATGGGCAGGTTCCGATACACATCCTGCACAGACTGCAGAGGTCTTCGTCAATTAATGCATTAGGCTGTTTTGTTTCAATCTTATCTTGCTTAAAGAGGTTGAGCACTGAAAAACTTGCCTTGCGTGCATCAATGAGTGTCTCTCTTACACCTGCGGGGAATGTTGCAGAACCAGCGGTAAAGATACCACGAGGCAGTTCAGTATTACCCAGCACAGCATTCTCAAAAAGAATCGGAAAATCGCCATTCAACTTGATACCCAACTTGTCAAACGTCAGTATATCAGCAACAAAGCCTGCACTCAATACTACAGTATCCACCTCGATCTCCAATAATTCGTTTGTATAGAGGTCTTCAGTCCTCACAACAAGATTCCCATCGCGCTTGAAGACTTCAGATGGTTTGCCTTTGATAAACGAAGCACCCTTTTCCCTCAAGGTATTATATAAATATTCAAACGTGCCATAGCTCCGCATATCCATTGCTATGACGTATACCTGGGTGTGAGGGTAACGGTCGATCACAAGCTTTGCCTCTTTGAGGCCAAGGAAACAACAGATCTTTGAACAATAGGGAAGATGCTTTGAATCACGTGATCCAACACAATAGATGATGGCAACCTTCTTCGGTTTCAAAGCACCAGATGCGACAGCACGTTCGAATTCGAGCGTGGTCATTACATCGGGTAGGCGATAATAACCGTATTCTTCAACCTTGCTCACATCATACCAATTCAAACCAGTGGCAACAACGACCGCGCCTGCATTAATCTCTTTTTCGGTAGGTTTTTCTTCGAGTTCTATCTTACCCTGACAGACCTTTACACATTCTCCACATTTGGTGCATGTGTTAAAATCGATTGCATACATATCCGGGTACGTTGGCACATAGTAGATCGCCTTTCTCTTTTTTCCGGCGTCATTCACTTCTACAGGGCAGACGTCGACACATTTTCCACAATTGCTGCACTCAATAACACCACGTGGTTGTGTCTCAAGTGTGATCTTATAATTACCGACCTTGCCCTTAATTGCCTTGGCTTCGGTATTGAAGAAGGAATTAATATTCTTATTTTCAAGCATCTTACCAATCTGCGGCATAAGGGTGTGGCTGTAAGGCGTACCTTCTGGATAGAGACGGTCAAGCTGTGCAACCGTACCACCGAGGAAAGGAGTCTTCTCAATGAGATTCACATTAATACCATTCTGAGCGAGCTGAGAAGCAACCTCAATTCCTGCAATACCGCCGCCAATCACCAGTGCACTTTTGTCTTCGATGGCAAACACTTTTGGCTTCACTGGAGTAACAACCTTCATCTTTTCAACTGCGGCGATTATCAAATCCTTTGCCTTATCCATCGAATGTCCCATGAGCACTATGTGTTCATGCAGGTTCACGAATTCAGCATTAACGTTTGGAAATAATCCTTCCATCAGACTTGGACTGCAGCCGGCAATCACTACCTTTTCGTCTGGACCGATGGCCATCTTTTTCTTACACAGGTCTTCGTGCTGTTCAACGGTAATATCAGGACCAAAATCAATCTTCGGTAATTTTATTGCACCTTTGCATGTACATACCAACACTCTCATAATTCTCCTCTTCTATAAAATACCTTCAATTATTTTAATGATCATTTCCAGCATCCAAACCTTATTCCTTAACCTATTTTTTCGAGCAACGCCTCAGGCCTTACTCGATTAAACCTCATGCCAACCGCATTCTTATCCAGACCAAAACTCAGTCCAAGAAGTTGGGGATAATAGAGTACTGGAATGCCGTATTGCGTCTCGAACTGTTCCTCAGCCTTACGCTGGTTGTCTTCATACATTACCGTGCAGAATGGACAGATAGATATGACCGCATCTGCGCCGTTGTTTTTTGCTATATGCAACTTGTGGTTAGCCATAGTTACCGCAAGTTTTTCATCTATTCCCAATACCGAGCCGCCGCAGCACATTTTCTTGTCGACATATTCAACTGATTGTGCACCGGTAGTCCTTATCAGTTCATCGAATGTGTGAGGGACTTCAGGGTTATCAAATCCATATAACTGCGACGGTCGCATATAGTGGCATCCATAATGTGCGATGACCTTGAGTGAACTCAGTGGTTTTTTTATAATTTTTTTTATGGCGTCTATTCCAATATCTTCATACAGCATACGGACGAAGTGCTTTACGATGACCTCGTGTGGATATGAAAATCCTAATTCTTTATATTTTTTATAAAATTCCTTATTCTTGAGCTGCATCTGCGCATCAGAGAGCATTGCGGTGCAGGAATTGCAGAGCGTCACCACATTGAGATTCATCTTGCTTGCAATACTCAAGTTTCGTGCGGCAAGAAGGAGTGCTGTTTCGGCATCTACCGCCTTCAAGGGAAATCCGCAGCACGAGGCGCTTGCCATTTCAGCGAACTCAATATTCAGTTCTTTGGCACAATTGCGGGCACTCAGCTCGTAATGTTGTGCCCTGACAGGAACTGTACAGCCCAAAAAGAGCGCGTACTTTCTCATTTTTTCACCACCTTTTCTATACCAGTATGTTCAAGGATTTTTGCTACTTCAGGAATAGTCTTATCGATTGGAGGCAAACCGAGTCTCTGTCGCTTTTTTAAGTCGAAGTCTTCCACTTCATACAGCCTGCCCAGTTTTTTCAATAGATCGAGCTGCACCTTATACCCTTCAGGACAGTATCCCTGTGTTACAGCATAGTTTTTAATCGCATTGATTAACTCAGCGACCATGATACCCTGGGGACACCGCTCAGTGCATGCGTGACAATGGGCACAGAACCACAAAAATGGGGATGATAAAACTTCTTTTTTCATACCAAGAAGGGTGAGACGGATGATCTTTCGGGGATTATATCGTTCATCAAAATAGCGGACTGGACAACTCGCGGCACAATCGCTACACCCAAAGCACTTAAGTAATCCTTCGCCACCCTCTTGTTTTATGATTTCATATTTAAAATTTGGATCAGCATTCTTCAAATCAATCATGATTCTCCTTTATCTGCTCCTCTGACCTACATTTTTCTTTTTATTGAATTTACGTGAAATATGCAAATAGAGACAATAACCTCCTATGCAATTATGAAGACCCCCGCTTTTCGTCTTCATTTCAACGCTCTAAAGAGAACATATTATATTCAAATAGTCTATCGTGTCAACAATCACAACATATTCAGGCTGTTGTTTTTTTACTTCAATGCAGTCTCCATTTCACCCAGTCACCGTGTCTCCGTATCTCATTTCGCCTCTATGACCGTCTTGGCAAAATCCTCTGGCTCGACCCCTGGTGATTCAATCTTCTCCTTATCGTAAACTCTCTCAATCTCCTTTTTCACAACGTCCTCTTTAAAATCCTTGTCTTTCAAAGCCTTTTCTACGGCATTGAGGCCATTTTTCGGAAAGAGATTAAAATCGCCAGAAACAGCGACTTCTTTGATTTTCTTTTTATTTTCAACCTCTTCGGCTGTTCTGATAAGACCACCCTTTGCCTTATAGAGTCCGTAGAGTATCTCAATACCTTCTTTTATCTTCACACCGTGAGGAATACGTGGTGTCTTCTTAAAGAGGAATTCGTCAGACATAAACCACTCCTCCAGTTTTTTCATCTTCATGATGGTGTTGTAATCCAGTTCAGATGGTTCAAACCTGCCGGTCAATTTCTGAAAATTTTCTACGAGTACATTCTTGATTTCTTCTCTCGGAGGTATCTGGCCGAGCTCCCGTTTTATCGTGGTGAGATTCTCCTCCATGCTTTTATATATCTTATCGCGGAATTTCTCATCAGGTACCTTCAAGACCTTACTCATTGTCACGTAGTCAAAATCAAGGAGAATGCCGCCTACAAAGACCATGGAATCACCAATATCGCCACCGCCCTCACCAGCAATCTTTTTCCCCTTGTCAGTGATAATGTCATTTTCAGCACGGAATGAGGCTTTGATGCCAAATTTCTGGTATGTCTCGCAGGCAGGCTGTGAGAGCAGTTCAAAAATCTTTTTTATATTACGTGGGAATTTTGGATTGTTGTGATTCCATATCATCTGATAGAATATCTGATTGCCATCAAGGTAGGTTGCGCCGCCGCCAACCTCTCGACGCATCACTGAAATTCCTGCTTTTTGACAGAAATCTAAATCAATCTCTTTTGCTGCGTCCTGGAAATAGCCGACACTCGCCAATGACTCCTTAGGTGAGACAATCACCAGTCCTTCATAGCCTATTCGTGCCAGGACATGAAAGATCAACATAGAATCCTGACCAGGCAGTCTGTCTAGTTTAATCAAATGCATCTAACTCCCTTCTTGGAAAGCTGCTTACAGCACCGAAATGGTGTAACGGAGAAATGGTGAAACGGGGAATAATCGTCGTATTCGTGATCCGTGACACGTGTTGGTGTTTTGAATTTTAGATTTGGATATTCATTTGTCATTTGATATCTCCGAAAAATACGAAATCTATGATTTTGTTTATTTCTCGAGAATCCTCGAACTCGGGACGTTGCTCGGAAATTGTCTTCGTATTTTCGAAACCATAATACGAAACCGTAGCGCTTGTCGCAACCGCTGAACGCCCACAAATCTTTTTCAGCTCCAATTGCCTTGCGATTTTTGCCCAAATCTGCGATTTGGCTGCAAAATTCAACATCCCGTTGCACACAAGTGCTATAGGGATAATTGCCACCAATTGTCCTCTTCTGCCTTCAATCGCCTCGAATCGCCTCATTATTTCTTATCACGGTAATCTATCCTTTTATCACTGTAATCGATCAAACCTGCAGGTTTGAAAATATTTTTCCCGGATTGAGAATATTCTTCGAATCAAATATCTTTTTTATTTTTTTCATTATCTCAATTTCTGTCTTGCTCAATGCCATTTCTAAATATGGAATTTTTGAAAGCCCTATACCGTGCTCAGCAGTAATCATCCCGCCAAGCGACAAGGTAATCTCATAAACTTCTTTGCATATCTTATTAATAAATTCGTCACTGTAATCAAATTTTTCTCTATCTCTGTCATCAGCCATGCTGATGTCTGCATGTACATTGCCATCACCTAAATGACCGAAGGTGTACAGATGTGCGCCATACCTTGCCACACATTCTCTCAATTTCTTGATTAATTCTGGAATTTTATCTTTCGGAACGACCAAATCTTCACGTGATACAAGCTTGGTTAGTTCCTTTAATGCCTCACTCGTATTTTTCCTCGGTTCCCATATTTTCTCTTTATCTTTTTCACTCTCACCGACAAATACATCGAAGGCACCGTATTTGAGCGCTATATCACCGATCTTGCCATAGTTTTTACGGAGCTGCTCCATATCATTGCCATCGAGTTCCACAATAATGTGTGCATCTGCCTCCGTAAATGGTAACTTTCTGTCCAGATACTGTGCTACGAGTCTGTAAATATCACCATCCATAAATTCTATAGCAGCAGGCATCAATCCTGTTTGCAATACTTCAATACTAAATCCCACTGCATCTTCTATACAGTGAAAAGGAACTAAGAGGTCAATGATGACTTTAGGCAGGGGTACGATCTTGAGCGTTGCTTCGGTGACGATAGCCAGTGTGCCTTCAGAGCCGACAATGAGGTCTACGATGTCGTATCCTGTCACATTTTTTAGCAACTTCCCACCAAATCTTATGATCTTTCCATCGGGTAGCACTGCTTCAATACCTAAGACATAATTTTTCGTTACTCCATATTTCATTGCCCGAGGACCGCCTGCACACTCGGCGATATTGCCGCCAATCATGCACGAATCAAGGCTTACTGGGTCAGGGGGGAAGAATAGGTTGTGTTTTGCGAGTTCATTGCCCAGTTGTTCAGTAATAATTCCTGGTTCTACCACGACCATTAGATTCTTCTGGTCGATTTCCTTGATCTTGTTCATCCGTTCTAACGAGAGGACAATGCCTCCATAAACAGGCACAGCACCAGCAGACAGGCTCGTGCCGCCGCTTCTTGGTGTGATGGGTATGTTGTTTTCATAAGCCAATTTCATGATGCGGGAAACTTCTTCAGTCGAGGATGGTTTTACAGCAGCCTCAGGCATTGCCTTGTAAATGGGCGTCTCGTCATGAGAGTAATTCTCTAATGCCTCCTTGTCTGTAATCACATTCTCTGGACCGACAATTTGCCGTAATTTTTCAATGACTGTCTCGTTGACTTTGTTGTATGGCATAGATGGTAATTATAGCAAAAAACAGCAAAATATCAAGCAAAAGGAGTAAGTGTGCGTCTTGACTCTGTGCAATACGTAGATAAACTTTCATGATGGTTTTGGCAAAACTTTCAAAGCAGGGAATTCTGTTTCTCCTTATAGGAGGTGAACTACCATGATAAAAAAACAAGAGACTGTTCAGTGTCAGATCTGCAAGGAACAAAAGAAACTGAATGATGTCGTTCCTGCAGGAGTCATCCGTGCACCTTTAGTCGAGACGATTCGCAGAACATATCCTGATTGGTCATCGAGCGGTTATATCTGTACTACCGACCTCAATCGTTTTAGGGCACAGTATGTCCAGGATGTCCTCGAAACGGAAAAGGGTGAGCTCTCCACATTAGAAGAGCAGGTCATGAAGAGTCTCAAAGAGCAAGAGCTGCTGTCCAAAAACATAAACATTGAATTTGAACAGAGACTCACACTGGGAGAACGCATGGCAGACAGGCTTGCTGAATTTGCTGGAAGTTGGCGCTTCATTACTATTTTCTTTTGTCTTCTTTTTCTGTGGATTCTCATGAACTCTATTGTGTTACTCTTGAGACCCTTTGACCCGTACCCGTTTATTCTTCTGAATCTGGTCCTTTCATGCCTTGCTGCGATTCAGGCTCCTGTAATAATGATGAGCCAGAATCGCCAGGAGGCAAGGGACCGCATGCGTGCTGAACATGATTATCTGGTAAATCTAAAGGCTGAATTGGAAATTCGCCATCTTCATGAGAAGATCGACCACCTGCTCCTAAATCAATGGCAACGGCTCCTCGAGATTCAAGAAATGCAGATGGAACTGATGGGCGAACTCCCTCATAAAAAATAGTGAGTGAGGTTTTGCTATACCTGCATTGCAGAATGTCACAGCATAAAGCTTTGGCGAGAGTCATGTATCTCTGAACTTTCAGAGCATTATCCCAGATTATCTCTGGAATCTAATAGTGTTCAATATAAGGTCTTTGTAGAGTACTAACCTTCTTGTAGTATAGTCACCCATGAGCTGAAGTGCTCTTATCGTGGGGTACGCCTCTTTTTCTCTCACTCTTATGAGAAATACAAGACTTATGAAACGGATGGTCGAAGCTACTATAAAGAGAAAGTGATAGTTGATGAGCGTGAGCCCCATGATGTGAACCTTAATACCAGCAAGTACTTGTGCAATAAACCCTCCCATGAGTGCTGAAATAAATCCAAAGATGCCAGAGATTGAGGCAAAAACTGCGAAATAGCTCTGCTTTAATCTCTTTTCTTCAGTGAGACTGAAGACAATATTGAACAGACTCAAATTTATGCCAGTCCAGAATATTCCCGTGAGAAATGCATCAATCCAGATTGGTGTGAGAAAGTCTTTGTTGGCAAAAAGCCATATGAGCGGTAGAAACGCGGCACAGAAATAGTTGATGGTAAGCACTGGTTTTGACTTATATCGGTCAATTGCCTTTCCCCAGATAATCTGGAACACAAGGCTTGAAATTCCAGCAATGATCGAATAGAGCGCGACCTTGGAATAAGCCATATTGAGATTGGTGAGCATGTGGACGAGATAAAAAGGCGCAGCAACACCAGCAAGCAAGTACCAGAACGATACAAACCTGAGTAATTTAATAAAGTCTTTGTCTCTGAAGGGTGTGAGAAACATCTCTTTGAATGGTGGTTCCTCAGATTTTATGGGCGGCTCTGGCTGCATGCTCAATACTCCTGCTGCAATGGTAGATGAGGTTGAGGCACCAACAAAGAGCAGTCCGAGTCCGCGGGCGAGTGCACCTGCAGCTTTGTAAATATCAAGGATGTGTCCGCCAATAAGGTTTATTGCCATACCAATTAAATTGAGAATGGTATTTCTGATGCCAAAATAGCTACCGCGTGTCTGTTTGGGAACCAGATCACTCATCCACGAAAGCCAGGCATTACTCGCGAGATTCATTAAGATGTTGTGAATAATGACGACCATGAAGAAGACCTCATGGCTTATATGCTGAGTAAAAAACAACAGTGCTCCAATAATCAGAAATACACCACGCCCCACGCCAGAGCATAGAACGCAGAGAGTACGGCGATTTCTAAAAATTCTGATGAGATATATGGCAAAGAACGTAAAACCTGTAAAGAACGCCGGTATTGCAGAAAGAATGCCTATCCCGATATTATTGAAACCTATGTAGAGGGCACAACTCGTTAAGAACATGCCTGCAGTGAGGTTAATGTGAATCTGGGCAAAGACACCTTCGATGACTGAAATCCGGAGTCCGCGATTAATGTTATCCATTGTCGTTCATGCGTGGATACTGTGTTTCTGCGGATTATATTCAGACTACATGGTAAGTCAACATTGAGCTTCTCTTGGGCACATAATGTTCCCTGGGAATCAATTTTGTCTTTTTTGTGGTCTGTACTACTATTGACACAGGCACCGAATTTATTATGATAAAAAAGTGCTCGGCATTGCTTTCTTCATCTTATTAATTTCTTTGAGTTCACACGAGAATATTGTCTGCGATGCAGACTCGGATTGTTTTTATGTGCCTAAAGACTCAGTCACTTCGGTTCATTCGGCCCTCATAGTCCTGAGTTGCACAGGTGCAACAGCAGAAGACCTTGATTCTGTCCTCTTTATTGCTGACAGCCTCGATATCATATTGTCGACATGTCATAAAAGTATGAACCGAAGGGGTGTATACTTGAATGACGAAGACATTATGAGAACTTATGAGAAGCTTATCCGTGAATATCCAGTCGATGTATCACGTGTTTTCCTGTATGGCTTCTCAGGTATGGCTGTACAGGCACTGGTCACATTATTTTGGCATACGCCACAGTTTCGCGGTGTCATTGCAGTCTGTGGTCATAGAGGTGCGATGCAATTTGCTGAGTGGCGAGAACTCAGCGACAAGTACATATATCTCATTTCACGTGAGAAAGATTGGAACTTAGGAGACAATCAATTAATGCATAGTCAATTCAGACACTGCACAATCGGAGACACGTTGATAATTACGCACGGCGAGCATATGCCAGTAACCAAGGAGGAACTGCTCGACGCATGCATCTGGCTGCTCAAAAAGACAGAGCCTTAGTTCACTTTGTCTTGATTCGAATGTGCTTGGTTGGCACTTTTAACATAGTATAATTCGTTACTGAGAAAAATCATAATGAGGAGGAGACAATGAACAGAAAGGTCTTGTTTGTATTAACCTTATTGTTCGTTTGTACGTCAGCGCAGACACTGCCTGCCAAACTGGTGAGAACAGAGTGGTTGGCTGCCAATCTCACCAAGGAGAATATCAGGGTAATTGATGTCAGGGATGACATTAGGGGTTACTGGCAAGGTCATATACCAGGAGCAGTGTACTTCAGTTCCGATGCAATGAGATTAGCAGACCATGGTGTTCCAGCAATGCTTATACCACCCGAAGCGCTCGTGATAATGTTGGGAAAAATGGGAATCCATAGAGAGACGATGGTAGTGGTATATACAGAACAAGGCGATTATAAGGCGGCTTATCTCATCTGGGCACTCGACTACATTGGACACGTGCATTCAGCGATGGTAGAAGGAGGATTTGAAAAGTGGAAGAAAGAAGGAAATGCCATCACACAGGACTATCCAAAGATTATACCGGTGAAGTATGAGTTACCTTCCACACTCAATCACAAAGTGAGGGCGACATTGGAAGAGGTGAAGGAAGTCGTCACAGATGGAGGCGCTGTACTTCTTGATGTGAGGCCAGCGCAATTGTATACAGGCGAGAATGGGATGTGGAAGAGAAAAGGGCACATCAAGGGAGCTATCAATCATTTCTGGGGAGATGACCTTAAGGAAGACGGCACGTGGAAAAACGCAGAAGAACTAAGGACAGTGTACAAACAGCTCGGTGCTACTCCAGATAAATTAATAATCGTTTCGTGTGGTCAGGGATTGATGTCAGCCCATGCATACTTTACGCTCAAGCACGTTCTTGGATATCCCAGCGTGAAGAATTATGATGGCAGCTTCAACGAGTGGTCTAACATTGATGAGCTGCCAGTGGAGACTGGACCAGAGTAGATTGCGTATTTATGCAAAAACATACGAGATGTGCATCTGTATCATCCGCTGTTGACCATAATTTCTTTTTTAGTATAATTGACACATTTCTCTAAAGGAGGAAAAGAATGAAGAAATTGCTTATCGCACTCATTGTCATTGTACTATTTGCAATGATGCCAGCATATGCATTTGGACTCAGCAAAGGCATCAAAGCAGGGTTCTGTTTTGCGAACCTTAATGGTGATGATGTCTCAGATGGTGGGAGTTCGAAATCAGCACTCTGTGGAGGTGTTTTTGCCAATTTCGATTTTCTTTTGATTGAGATACAGCCAGAAATCTTGTATACTCAGCGGCGCATAGATTTTAATCAGGATCCATTCACCGGCGTACAAATGGAGGTACCTTACCACGTAAAAATGAACTATCTCGAGATACCTATTCTTGCCAAAGCAAAGATGCCCATGCCAGGTGTTATTAAACCTAATCTGTTTGCGGGCCCGTACTTTGCGCTAAATCTTACTGCTCAAGGGCATTTTGACACTGAAGACCCAGAAGACCTGGAGTTCATCAAAGGTACGGACTTTGGAGTCGCTCTTGGTGTCGGTGTGGACGTTAGTCTTGTTGTTATGAAAGTCACCCTTGATGGTAGGTATACCTTTGGCTTGAACTCGATTCATGAGGAGGGGAATGACATTAAGAACAGTGCATTTGCGGTAATGCTCGGCATCGCCTTCTAAACAGGGTTGGTCGCGGCGGGTCTCGACGACTACTGATATTATTTAGCTCATAGCTGTTAGAGTGAAGGAATCTGACTATTTATTTCGTTTGAATAAGACTTAAGTCTTAACAAATTTTTTGCATTCATTATAATATTGCAGATTCGGTTTTCAAGGAGGTGAGCAATGATTATGTCATCGATTTCGCAAGAAAGACATGAAATGGGCGAGGCTCCTCTATCTATGTTTAAAAGAGTAGTAACCATACTATCAAGGCGTTGGATTCTGTCTGTCTGTTTAGTTTTGTGCATATCGACTGTCAGCAACACGTGTTGGGCACGACTCTTCTTTACGGGTCCTAATCCATTCTTCTCTTCTTCACACTTTCCTCAGGATGGACTCCTCTTCGAGGGATCAGGAAGTTTCGCATTCATCGACCACTATCCTCGAGGTTGGTTTGGCAATCTCGATGACCCAAAGAAACTACCCAGCCCTAACTATACCATGACCAGTCAGAGCCTGCATCTGTCCAATCCTCAATCTGATTTTTCGCTTCATGGAACCTGGACTCAAAATAAAACAGAACTCGTGCCTTATTATTTCCAGTCTCATGGATTTCATATCCAGTCTCTCCTTTCATACACACTCGAAGATCTCTACATGAAAGCCGATGGAATCGCGAGGTCCTATGACGATACGCTTGGATGGGAGCAGGTGCCTTTTGAGGCATTACTCGAGAGGCAGAATAAGCAGTATGGAACAGGAATAGCCGTAGCAAAACAACTTGGGAGTGTGCCCTTTGGAATAAGGGTAACCATAGATCGTAGCAAATGGGGAGAACCAAACGGTTATCTTCAGAAATCTGTAAATGGTGCAGAGGAAATCTATAATCGCTATACGTGGGGCTGGACAACTCAGCAGAGTTGCAATCACATCTTAGCGAGTCATGCCAACATAGATGCCTGGTATCAGGACGGCTACTCTATGGCAACTTCATGGCTTATTAATACTGTTGTTGGTGCAACTATCAAGGAACATAAGCTCGCTCTTCGCTACCGTCACTTTTCTCAAGATGCAGACGAATACGAGTATGATTCGGATCGTGATGGGTATGTGAGAGATGGTGATTGGACAGAGAGGACGTCTAAACATCTACTCCGTGGATATGGACTCTTTAAGATATTGAAGTTAGGTCAAGCCGATCTCTACCTGCTTGGATTTGCAGAGACCCAGAGGAGTTGGATCAACTATGTCGGTGCAGGTGATGCAGAGAGGCTTGATTGCATCTATGAGAAGAAGGCAGATTTCGAGATAGTACCAGTAGTTGCTTCTTCATTGGGAAAAGGTTTCTTACGTGCAGGCTTCGATATTCTCTGGGGATGGGCGAGTTTAAGTAATACCGATGTCTGGGGTAGGCAAAGAGTCTACAGGGAATCTTACCCATATACAGGTTGGACACCTGATTGGGAAAAACCCGGTTATGCAAATAGCTTTTTCATCGCAAACCTTTCAGAAGTCGATGTGGAGTATCCTATCCTTCAGAGGCCAGAGATAGTACTGAGATTAGAATTGTTCCGCATGCAACAGTGGACCTATACCACCGGTTACTTTGGTGAGAATGAGAGCAGCAATGGTGGATATGTCTTTGAGGAGAATGCGGTTCGCCAAGACAAGCGGAAAGAGACCTGGATGGGTGGTTCTCTTGGTATGTGGACAGGCTTTGGCACGGTGTTTGCGGGATTTTTTGTCGACCTTCCCATAACCTATCATTCAGTTCTCGATACTAAGGTTATTGATAATGATGAAGGGGAGACATTCTCAGATAGCCGCTCGAATTTCCCTGCGGTTCAAGATCCGACCAGACTAAGAGTTATTATTGGTAAGAGGTGGTGAGAAGGATACGACAAGGTTACTACTTCTGTCGTCATTACTAGTCCGCCATGCGATGAGGCGGACGAAGCAATCTCAAAACACTAACGAACATGCTCAACCCTTGACTTCAATTATTCCTTTCCTATACTTGAACAGCTAACGACAGTTTACAGTGCGGCGGACAGAGTTTGTTCCCTCTCCCTTTGATGGGAGAGGGAAGGGGTGAGGGTGATGTTTGGCGGGGGTCGAGAAGTCGCCTGTAAACAATCGTCTCTGTGAGTCCCTTTAAATAAACACAGAAATCATGTAAACCTGTTATATGATTTTCAGACAAAAAATTATTGCGTAAAATTGGGTTTGTTCATTATCTAGCGGGACGAATTTGCCTCAAACATTCCCCAGTCATTGCGAGCCCGTTAAATAAACATATGACTAATGTAAATCCAATCATATAATCTGTAGATAAAACATTGAGTGTGCCCATTATTTAACGGGGCGTGGCAATCTTATAATGGCTAAATAACCCATCACGAATTTCGAGCATAGCGAGGAAAAAACTAATCTGTCATAAAAAAATCTTCGTTTTAAAATTATCAAGCTTGCCCACCCTTGACACATTACACTGACCAGATATGCTATTATCATGTTTTATGAATTAAATGACAAGCCAGGAGGTAGGTCGGGAAATAAATTAATCAGTGGTTATAAAGAGCACCAGAAATAAGAAGGAGGATTAAAATAATGAAAAAGAAACTGAGCGTAGAAGAACTCCTTGCCAAGGCGAAACAGCCAAGCGAAGATGCTATGAGGTTGCACCCCTTTTATCGAGGCAAGGTAGAGGTAAGCCTTAAATGTAGGATCAAAGACTTTGATGATTTTGCAATCTGGTATACTCCAGGAGTTGCCGCTCCCTGTAAGGATATAGTGGCGCATCCTGACAAGGTATTTGCACATACAAACAAGGGGAATTTCGTTGCCGTGGTGTCTGATGGTACAAGAGTTCTGGGACTCGGTGACATAGGTCCTCATGCAGGGCTACCGGTAATGGAAGGAAAAGCGATTTTGTTTAAATATCTTGGTGGCGTAGATGCTTTTCCCATATGTTTGGACACAAAAGACCCCGATGAAATAATTCAGGCATGTAAGTGGCTTGAACCTACATTTGGTGGTATAAATTTAGAAGATATCGAAAAGCCCAAATGTTTCTACATTTTGGATAGACTTCGTAAAGAGATGAACATCCCTGTATGGCATGATGATCAGCAAGGAACTGCAGCCATAACACTTGCTGGATTGATAAATGCGCTTAAGATTGTTAATAAAAGCAAAGAAGATGTTTTAGTATCTATGGTAGGTGCCGGTGCATCAAACATTGCTATCTCGAGAGTGATGCTCGCTGCTGGTTTTCCTCCGGAGAATATTATAATGGTGGACTCAAAGGCTATTCTCCACAAAGGGAGAGACGATCTTAAGACGCCTGGCAATGAAGAGAAATGGCATATGTGTGAGATATCAAACAAAGAAGGTAGGACTGGTGGCATACCTGAGGCTATGAAAGGAACTGATGTCTGCATTGCCTTATCAAGACCTGGGCCAGGTGTTATAAAACCAGAATGGGTAACATCAATGGCAAAGGACGCAATAGTTTTTGTCTGTGCTAATCCAGTTCCAGAAATATGGCCATGGGAAGCAGAGGAGGCAGGAGCAAAGATAGTCGCCACAGGTAGGTCAGATTTTCCCAATCAGGTAAATAATTCTTTGGGTTTCCCTGGGATATTTAGAGGAGCCCTTGATGTTGCTGCACGGACAATTACAGATGAAATGTGTATTGCTGCTGCCGAAGAGCTCGCCAAATGCGCTGAAGATAAAGGACTGTCAGAAACGTATATTGTACCGAGAATGGATGAGTGGGAGGTATTCCCTCGTGAGGCTACTGCTGTGGCAATGAAAGGAATTGAACAGGGCGTTGCCAGAATAACCATGACCAGAGATGAAATTTTTGAAAAGGCGTCCAAAACCATAAAGAGAGTAAGGGATGCTACAAAAATGCTTATGGATAAAGGATTCATTTCAATGGCAGACTGAGAAAGAAGAAAAATGAGCAGTAGAATTACAATAATCCTTTTGATAGTAATCCTCTTCGCAATACCATCAGCGTATGGACAAGGACCGAGAATAGGTGTAAAGGCTGGTTTTAATTATACTGATCTCTATGGTGATGCTGTCGGGTCATCAGAACCACTTCTGCGATTATGCATTGGCACCTTTGCCAGTTTCCCTATCTCGGATATATTGAAATTTCAACCAGAGTTCTTGTATACTCAGAAAGGGACAGCATGGGAAGTCTACGATCCCATCAGGGCTAGAGTCTCGAGGACATGGGTAAAACTAAGCTATGCAGAGATTTCAGTTTTGACTAAAATACTATTAACAGCAAAGCGAAATTGGAGACCACATTTATTTATTGGTCCGTACCTCAGTGTGAACCTGGCTGCCAAAGGGAGAATTAAACAAGACGGAATGATGGAAAGGATGATTATTGGAGATGTCAATGACATTGATTTAGGTGCCATATTTGGTGCGGGGATGGACATCGGTCTTGGAAAGGGTGATGTTGTATTTGATGCACGATACGTATTGGGATTGACCGGTATTGATGAAGATGGAGAGGACGTGAAGAATAAGGTATTTTGCTTTATGCTCGGCTATAGTCTACGACTGTGATGCCAGCGATGGACGACTAAGAAACAGTGATGGGGAGACTCGGAGAAATGGGGGGCTTAGAGAGTGAATACCGAGATTACATAAAGATCCTTCTCCGTTGATACTATGGAGGACACAGTTGCAGTGATAGGAAAATAGAAGACTAATTTAGGGTAAGGAGGGATAATGAAATACATGAAAATTGTATCATTAGTGACATTGGTAGTTGCGTGCTTTATCATCTTTGAGACTGGTTGCAGGCGTGATAAGTCACCTGTTATTGACCGGTACCCAGCACATATTGGTAACTCATGGGAATACTCAAGGACATTTTATACTGTAGTTTTTGATACAGTTAATAACGACACTACTGAGCATCTTCTTACAGATAGCCTTCATGAAGAATTTGAAATTATGGATACGATGGCAGGCTGGGAATGCTATAGACTCGTGCGTCTACTCTATGAACAAAGCAGCACCTATCCTCAGACATGGTGGTATGCTCATCCTGATACAGCACTCCTATGGATAGCCTCTTTCCATGGCGCTACATTAAAGAGTTCTGCAGGACCAATGTCGAATGTACGCTTCGGACTCGACGGGAGAGTATTTGATTCTCCACGTGCTCTTGCCGAATATCTTGATTGCAAAAGGAATATGGGATTTGTGATATTAAATTCCGATACATTTTACTGGTCGCCTCCAAAAAAGCTATTTGTTTATCCTCTTAAAGAGGATATATCTTGGATAGCAATGACTGATCCATGGCTTGAAGAGCGAGAGATTGTGGCAGAGGAATCGAAAAGTGTGATTGCTGGCGACTTTTCTACCCTGAAAATGAAGATACGTTCTGATTGGATGACTGAACACGATTTATGGTACATTTGGATTTCAGAAGATGGTATAGTGAAAGATAGTGTACATGTTAGAGATGTAGCATTAGATGCTCAGGGTGATCCAATCGGTTATTGGGATGCTGACGATATATATGAGCTGCTAGATTTCAATATAGAAAGATAATGCGGCACCTGACAATGTCTACGAACTGGTTGAGTTTCAACCATAGATACACGTTTTTTCTCATTTCACTATTCTATTATTCCATTATTCTAGAATTATCGAACAATGGAATAATGGGCAGCAATATGCTAGGAATTTCAGTGCCTCAGTACTGGGCACAATGAAAGAAGGGAGGTGAAAATGCCGAAAGTCTGTATGATTCAAATCGGTGTGAGTGATTTGGACAAAGCCATTGACTGGTATTGCAAGATCTTAGGGTTTGAGGTCTCGAAAGAGCATTATCATCATCCAGTGGCAGTGGATTTAGTTCATGAAGGATGTCGTCTTATTCTCCACATAGCAGATAAGCCGGCTCATATAGATTACCCAAGTGTTGCACAAACGTTGATTTGTATCGAGACAGATGACCTGGCTGCGACTATGAATGATTTTAAGAAGAAAGGAGTCGAATTCATCCACGAAACGCCTCAAAAATTCCCTGCCGGTGTATACATAGCCTTCAAAGATCCATTCGGCAATGTCCATGAGCTGGTTGAGTTTAAGTCTTAGATACACATTCTTACTTATTTCATTATTCTATTATTCCATTATTCTAGAATTGTCGAATAATGGAATAATTGGTGGAATATGCCGGGAATCTAATGCACAATTCTGGGCACTTTAATTACGCCTTAGAGGCGTATGATTACAGTAATGGACGATTAGGAAACTCCGTCTATGACGAGAGCAGGCGGTGGTTGGGGAGACTCGGAGTACTGGAGAACTTAAAGAGTGAATACTGAGATTAAAGGAAAATTCTTCTGAGCTGAAACCATGGAGGATACGGTTACAGCGATAGATTAAGATTATAGCGTTTTTCTTTTGATTCTTTTACAGCATTGACTTGTGAGCGTTTGTAAGTAGAATTGCTTTATGTACCAGAAAATAGTACCTATGTTTCTTGTAGAAGATGTTGATGCGGCTCTGCTGTGGTATCAAGAGACATTTGGAGCAAAACTACAACATAACTTACCCAGAAACCCGCCCTTTGAATGGGTCTCTCTTTTAATTAGTGATATCGAGATTATGTTTTCTCGTAAAAAGTCAGCACAGAAGTGGTATTCGGATAAGGTCAATGTTTGTGAAAAGCCAACTAATTTCATTTCTTATATCTATGTAAAAGACACTGCTTATCTGTACGACCGGATAAAAGATAAAGTTACAATCGTAATGCAGCCCAGGGATCAGTGGTATGGGATTCGTGAATTTGCTATTCAAGATCCTTTTGGATTCATGCTAATTTTTGCACAAATTATCGGATAATAAATCGAGTATTATGGTAAACAAAAATCTTGCAGGCAGATGTGGTCTCTATTGCGGAATCTGCGAAATCTATCGAGCATACAAAGATTCGAAAAAGCTTCAACAGGAGCTCGCAAAAAAGCATAATTGTTCGCCGGATGAGGTGAGATGCGAGGGCTGCCAGGCATTAGACGTCTATGCATGGTCTTATGAGAAAGAATGGGGGACGAACTGCAAATTTGTGAAATGTCTGAATACTAAGAAACTGAACTTTTGTTTTGAGTGTGCTGAATATGAGACCTGTCAGAAATTCGACAAATTCGTAAAGATCTGTACAGGAATAGGAATAGATTTGAGAAATAATCTAAAAATGATAAAAGAAGGGAAGGTTGAGGAATGGATAACAGAGCAGGAAAAAAAATGGCGCTGTCCTAAGTGCGGTAAGCCAATTATCGTTTCGTATAGTTTTAAAAATTGTCATATGTGTGGATACAGACTCCGAGAGTAACTATGAAAAAAGCTAACGAAATTGCTTTTGTGGCTACTGTACCCAGAAAAAAGGGCTGGCGAATCCCCGTTTAGTAGGGTTTTTGTTTATTTAATCATTTTATTATTTTACAATTATAAAATAGTAAAACGATGGAATGACCACTATGCTGGGCATTTCAAAAGATGATTACAGTGATGACAGATAGATTACGGCGATGATAATAATAATTGCGCCTGTCAGATATATCAAGAAGGCATTAGATCTTGGAAAAGCAAGTAAAGAAGTCAAACTGCTCTTGAATAATTAGCTTATGGTTATCTTAACTGGAAAATTAGTGCGTGGAATTGGAGACTTTTCTTTCTGGATTGGGAAACTGCAAGATTATTATTTCAAGAAAACAGGAATGAAATTGTTCCCGGGTACTCTCAATATACAGCTCGATAGACCTTATTCTCTTCCGAAAAAGGTTATTCGGCTAGAAAAAGAAGAATATGGCGGGACAGTATCTGTCAGTATTGTTCCTTGCAAGATATTTGCGACAAAAGCCTTTATTATGAGAACAGACAAAAATGAAGCAGGACTAGGACGTTATCCAAAGACCATAATTGAAGTGGCATCTGCTGTCAAACTGCGTGACAAGTACAATCTCAAGGATGGCGATCCTATAGAAGTAGAAGTCGAAGAATGAAACGGATGCAGTTTGATCAGGCTCCTTTTAAACATGGGGTCGGGTCCTCTAAATCCATCACACTGCTTGGTGGATTCGATATAAGCGAGACTATTAGTTTGACATTTGATAACTTATTCATAACTTCGTTGAGGAGGCCATGGAATTCCAATCAACATGATTACAGTGATGGACGACTAAGAAACTCCCTCTAGGACGAGAGCAGGCGGTGATCGGGAGGCTCGGAGTAACGGAGAACTTACAGAGTCAATACTAAGATTACAAGAAGATTCTTCTGAGTTGTAACTATGAAGGACACAGTTACAGCGGATTTATTACCAAGGGCTGTATTATTACAGTGATGCATCGAAAGATTGCTATTATATTTTCTTAGGGTTGATTTGTGTTGATTATTGTATACCATAAGGATGTAAGAGACACTGAAACGTCTCTATACAACAGTCATATACTTAGAAAATGATGCTCAATAAGGTTCCAAAAGGGTTTTTGAATTTAGTTATTTCTAAAAATGTCCTTCCAATTATCATATTTATCATTGCTTTCTCAATAAGGCTTGTATATCTTATCGAACTCACAAATAATAGCCCCTTTTCCAGTTATCTCTATCTTGACGCCTTGCGCTATGACAGTTGGGCGCAGAGTATTGCCTTCGGGATAGAACACGTAATAGAGCCTGCCTTTCGTGCGCCACTCTATCCTCTGTTCATCGCCGCGATCTACAAAATCTTCGGCCACAATCTACTCATTGTCAGACTTGTACAGATGTTCTTAGGTGCATTAATCTGTGTTCTGATCTATTATGTTGCCTTGAAGGTATTCAATAAACGAGCCGCAGCCATAAGTGCGTTCATCGGTGCATTCTATGGGCCATTTCTCTATTGGGCAGGTGAAATGCTCATTGTCACGTTTATTGTTTTCCTTGACCTTGTGATGTTACTCACCCTGTTACATGCGATCGAGAAGTCAAGCGCATTGTACTGGATGCTCGGCGGTGTTGTATTGGGTCTGTCCAGTATAGCACGGCCAAACGTGCTCATTTTCATTCCATGGGTTATCGTGCTTATTTTCTTAGTGCATAAATTAAGAGAAACCAGTGTAACCAAGAAGTTAAAATTCGTGTACGTGCTCTGTTTTTTGGTAGGAACCTTTGTCGTGATTTTGCCAGTGACAATAAGGAATTACGTCGATACCAAAGATTTTGTGCTAATATCATCACAAGGGGGGATTAATTTTTATGTCGGTAATAATCCTGATGCAGACGGTAGGACAGCACAGGCACCAGGAATTGCGGAAGCGCATGGCGAATTCCTTGACAATATGTGGTTGGTGTCTGTGAAGCATGCAGAAGAAACTACGGGCAAGCGTCTCATGCCTTCACAGGTGTCACAGTTCTGGTATCGACAAGGTCTTAGGTTCATCTTCGAGAATCCTTGGAAATGGTTTAAACTCATGTCTAAAAAATGCACACACTTCTGGACAGGTGTCGAAATTACCAATAACGAAGATGTCTATTATTTCACACGATTCTCGACCGTGCTTAAGGCGCTCATGTGGCACAAAGGATTGGCCTTTCCATTCGGTATCATCTGTCCCCTTGCGCTGGTCGGCATCATAGTCTCGCGCAGATATTGGCGCAGGCTTTTGCTGTTCTATGGATTCATGTTTTCCTACATGCTTTCGGTTGTGCTCTTTTTTGTATGTGCACGCTACAGGATGCCTGTTATACCGATTCTTTTGATATTCGCAGGCTATACAATACATTATTGGGTTAAAAAATTAATGTCACGCGATTTTAAGTTATTTTTGTCCAGTCTTGCCGGTACCATTCTCATTGGTATATTAGTTCATATTAATTGTGATGGTGTAACTAACATAAATCGTGCGCAGGCACATCTCTTTGCAGGTAATGCATATGAACAACACGGGAATTACAAACAGGCTATTGATGAGTATCTGAAGGCAATTGAGTTCGTGCCAGCCCATAGTATGGCTTATCACGGACTTGGCACTGCGTATGCGAAGATGCGCGAATACGACGCGGCGGAGCAGATGTTCAGAAAAGTGCTCGAGATAGAACCATTCAATACTCGGGCACATTTTAATCTCGGTACTGTGTATACTGCACAGAGCAAATTCACAGAAGCATTACATGAATACGAGGTTGCGCTCGAGATGGACCCACATTATGAACTTGCTGCATATTGGGCGGCAGTGCTCTATGAGCGGTTAGGGCGGTGGGACGAAGCCCTCGCGAAATTGGAGAAGGTCTTGCAGATCAATCCCTATAATGAGCGGGCACAATCAAAGATGAATGTCATAAAACAGAAACTAGAGAGCTCCACCAATAAAACATCGCCACGGTAGATTGTTGGTTGGATGAACGATATGGTTAAAATGGAGGTGATCTGATGAAGGTACGTATCACCGTCAAGGCTGGTGAATGCCGTGGTAAGGTCCACAAGATTGGACAAGAATTCACTTTTGAACACACTACGCCTGGAGGGATGTGTCTGGGCGCCTGGAATGCCATTGCCCCGTATCTTATTACGCTGAGTTGCGGTGGCAATTTTCCATGGGAAAAAGAGAAGGGTGTTGCAACCATTCGTTGTCCTGACCCGGATGCTGGTATATTGCTTGAACTCAGACGAATCGAGGAAGGAGATGAGTGGACGTCGGCTACGTTGCATAACGAGTGAGGTCACATCATGTCATTTACAGCGATAGTTTGAGATGACGGGGATTTCACCTCGTTGAAAGTATGGAAATCAAATACCTAAAAGATTATAAAGAATGGATACCCAAAATTGCTGAGTGGTTTTACAATGAGTGGGGAGACATGCATCCTGACCTTGATGTTGATAAAATTATAGCTCGTTTACACAAACGCACAAATATAGATAAGATTCCATTAACCGTGGTAGCAGTTGAGAATGAAATGATTGTCGGAACTGCAAGTCTAAAGGAATTTGATATGGATATTAGGATGCAGTATTCACCGTGGCTGGCATCTGTATATGTGTGCGAAGGTTGGAGAAAAAAAGGAGTTGGCGCAAGACTTGTAACAACGATAGTTGATAAGGCAAAAATGATAGGTGTAGATACTTTGTATCTGTATACACCCGATGCGCAGGATTTTTACGCGAAACTTGGCTGGCGTGTCTTAGAGAATACAGAATACCATGGAAAGAATGTGACGATAATGGTGAAAAATCTACGATGATTTTACGCATGCGAGGCGCAAGAAAGTTATAAAGTTATGAATAGAATATTCATTTTAGCACTCATATTCGTCTTCCTTACCATCTTTGTTGAATTCGTCAATTTACTTCTCCAATCAAAGGGCAGAAAGTTGACTCGGTGGTTTGGTAAGCATGCCTTTAATTTTCATATGACTATTATATTGATGTTATGGACGATTACATTCTGCCTGATAGGCATCTTACA
>Ga0209427_10001131_pt1 | contig 30189 bp, 24 predicted proteins | sample DeeMarSWOR136_30_FD_187465 | JGI IMG/M metagenome (GOLD analysis project Ga0209427, IMG submission 187465) | Marine sediment microbial communities from White Oak River estuary, North Carolina - WOR-1-36_30 (SPAdes) (version 2) | ecosystem: Environmental > Aquatic > Marine > Intertidal zone >...
GCCGCTCGAAGAGGTCAAGGTGGGCGACCCGATACTCCTGCGCAACGCCGAGATCATCCCCGCCGACGGCATCTTGAAAACCGGCCCGGCCGAGATCGATTACAGTTTTGTCACCGGCGAGTCCACGCCGGTCAGAGTGGTGTCCGGTGATCGCCTCTATGCCGGAGGGCGGCTGGTTGGATCGACGATTGAAGTCGAGGTGAACAAGGAGCCGTCGCGCTCGTACCTGCTGCAGCTGTGGGAAGAAACCGAGTCCACCGTTCAGCAACTGCCCACGCTTACCGACCTGGCCACCCGTATAAGCCGCTATTTCACTCCGGCCGTGCTGGCCCTGGCCTTTCTGGCGGCGGCTTACTGGTGGCTGATGGAGCCGTCGCTGGCCTGGAATGCGGCGACGTCGGTGCTGATCGTGGCCTGTCCCTGTGCGCTGGCGTTGTCGTCGCCGTTCGCGCTGGGCACCGCCCAGCGGCTGATGGGCAGGGCGCGGTTCTTTCTCAAGGACAGTGCTGAAATCGAGCGGCTGGCAAAGGCGACCGCTCTGGTGTTCGACAAGACCGGTACGATCACCCAGTCCGGAGTAACCGAGCCCGAACACGTCGGCGCGCCCTTGACCGAACATGAGGAAGCCATGGTCTACTCGTTGGTTCGGCAGTCGGCCCATCCGCTCTCGATTCGCCTGAAAGACCTGCTGGCAGGTAGGGCGATTCTGACCACGAAGGACTTCGTAGAACAGCCTGGCCAGGGGCTGGCGGCGGTTAGCGAAGATCACGAGGTACGCGTGGGTTCGGCCGAGTTTGTGGGACTTGCGTCGACATCCGGTGAGGAGTCAAACCTGGTTCATGTTTCGATAGACGGTTCAGTCAGGGGACATTACCGCTTTGCGAATCGGTTTCGGCCGGGTTTGCGCGAAGTTGCGGGTGATCTGGTCGGTCGATTGAAAATATCCCTCATCTCCGGCGATCACGAGGGCGACCGGGGGAGAGTGAGCGAGGTTTTCGGACCGGAGGCTGAACTGCGTTTCAACCAGTCGCCGTCGGCCAAGCTCCGGTTTGTCAGCGACATGGTGAAAGCCGGGGAAAAGGTTGTAATGGTGGGCGACGGACTGAACGATGCCGGGGCTTTGAAGGCGGCCACGGTCGGCCTGACCGTGGTGGAAGACGATACCGCTTTCACGCCGGCTTCGGACGGCGTCCTGAGTGCTCGCAGTTTCCGGCGCCTGCCCCAACTGCTGGCGCTGGCCCGCGATACGACCGCGATTATCCGGATCAGTTTCGGTATCTCGCTGGTTTACAATCTTGTCGGGCTCGGCTTTGCAATCCAGGGCCTGCTCTCGCCGGTGATTGCGGCCGTCCTGATGCCGGCCAGTTCGGCCACAGTTGTGCTTTTCACGACGCTGGCGACAGGTTACCTTGCCCGACGTCGAGGACTCGTGTGACGTATGGAGGTCATGTTCATCCTGATAGGTTTTTCGCTGGCGGCGGCGACCGGGTTTCTGGTGGCGTTTATCTGGGCGCTCAAACGCGGCCAGTTCGATGACCTGACCACCCCGGCCATCCGAATGCTGTTTGAATCGGGCAGCCGCAAGAAGGATGACGCCAAGGGATAGGAGTACCGGTGCATGGCGATAGAGTCGTTCAAATACGATAATGTAATTGTTCGAAACTTCACTCTGGCCACTCTTTTCTGGGGGGTGGTCGGCATGTTTGTCGGCTTGCTGGCGGCGACGCAGCTCTTTCTGCCTGAACTAAATCTCGGTTTTGGTCCGACCACGTTCAGCCGCATTCGACCGCTCCACACCAACGCCGTCATCTTCGCTTTCGTGGGTAATGCCATATTCGCGGGGGTCTATTACTCGCTGCAGCGGCTGTGCAAGGCCCGCATGTACAGCGACCTGCTGAGCAAGATCAATTTCTGGGGCTGGCAGCTTATTATCCTGTCGGCCGCGCTGACGTTCACGAACGGGATTACCACGAGCAAGGAGTACGCCGAGCTGGAATGGCCGATCGATATCGCGATTGCGATCATCTGGGTCGTGTTCGGCTGGAACATGTTCGGAACGATCATAAAACGGCGCGAACGCCACATGTATGTCGCCATCTGGTTTTATATCGCGACTTTCATCACGGTGGCGCTGTTGCACGTGGTCAATTCGTTCGAACTGCCGGTCTCGCTGCTGAAGAGTTATCCGTTGTACGCCGGGGTGCAGGACGCCCTGGTGCAATGGTGGTACGGCCACAACGCGGTGGCGTTTTTCCTGACCACACCGTACCTCGGCCTGATGTACTACTATCTGCCCAAGGCGGCCGATCGTCCGGTCTTTTCATACCGGCTGTCGATCATTCACTTCTGGTCGTTGATCTTCATCTATATCTGGGCTGGGCCGCATCACCTGTTGTATACGGCTCTGCCGGACTGGGCCCAATCGCTCGGGACGGTCTTCTCATTGATGTTGATTGCGCCGTCATGGGGCGGCATGCTTAACGGCCTGCTGACGCTCCGAGGTGCGTGGGACAAAGTCCGCGACGATCCCGTGCTCAAATTTCTGATAGTTGCTGTTACGGCGTATGGCATGGCGACGTTTGAGGGCCCGATGCTGGCGATCAAATCGGTCAACGCCATCTCGCACTACACTGACTGGACCATCGCTCATGTGCATGTGGGGGCGCTTGGCTGGAACGGTTTTCTGACGTTCGGGATGCTCTACTGGATGGTACCGCGTCTTTACGGCACTAAACTGTGGTCGACCAGGCTGGCGGAGTATCATTTCTGGATCGGGTTCCTGGGGATTCTGGCTTATGCCGTGCCGATGTGGTTTGCCGGCATAACGCAAAGCCTGATGTGGAAGCAGTTCACGCCGGAGGGTCTTTTCCAGTATCCGAACTTCCTCGAGACCGTGCTTCAAATCGTGCCGATGTACGTGATTCGAGCAGCCGGTGGTCTGCTTTACCTGACCGGCGTTGTGTTCGGTGTGGTCAACCTGGCTAAGACGGCGCGCCAGGGAGCGCTGATTCGTGAAGAGGCGGCTGAGGCGCCGGCGCTCGAAAGCAGGCACCCCGACAAGGGGCAGGATTCGTACAAGCACCGCATCCTTGAACGCAAGCCGATAGTCTTCCTGCTTGTCACGACCGTAGTGGTGGCCATCGGCGGGCTGGTTGAGATTGTTCCGACCTTTCTGATAAAATCGAACGTCCCGACCATATCCAGTGTCAAACCCTATACTCCGCTGGAGCTCGAGGGACGTGATGTTTATGTGGCGGAAGGATGCTACAACTGCCACTCCCAAATGGTCCGGCCGTTCCGGTCCGAGACCGAACGGTACGGCGAGTATTCCAAGGCGGGCGAGTTCGTTTACGATCATCCCTTCCAGTGGGGGTCGAAACGCACCGGACCGGATTTGCATCGGGTCGGCAAGAAATATCCCGACGCCTGGCACTGGAATCACATGATCGATCCGATCACCATGTCGCCGGGATCGATCATGCCGCGCTACCCGTGGCTGGCGGAGCAGCAGGTCGATCCTGACGGTACGCCGGCCAAGGTACGGGCCATGCAGAAGCTGGGGGTGCCGTACCCTGAGGGATACGACACGCTGGCGGTAGCCGACATGCGGCAGCAGGCCGAGGTGATTATCACCGGCCTCGGTGACGCCGGGATTACGGCCGATCCGCAGTCAAAACTGGTGGCGCTGATTGCTTATCTTCAGCGCCTCGGCACTGACATCAAAGTGGACACGGCGGCACAAGGGCAATAGAGGTACAGCATGATAGAGGAAGTGCTCAAGTCGATCAGCGGAGTTGAGATCTTTCCCATTATCGGACTCTTTGTTTTTCTGGCTGGTTTTGCGATGGTTACCGTGGCGACCTGGCGCATGAAGAAGAGCGACGTGGATTACGCCAGCCGCCTGCCGCTCGACGACGGTATCGTGGCGGCCACAGCGGAGACCGAAACCGGTGACGAGCGGACCGGAAAAGGGAACAACTGATGGCAGAGTACGAGGACGAGCTGCTGGATCACGATTTTGACGGCATTAAGGAGATGGATAATTCTCTGCCGCGCTGGTGGCTCTACCTGTTCTATGTGTCGATTGTTATTTCGGTATTGTATATGCTTTACTACCATGTGCTGCGTATCGGGTACCTTCAGGAGGATGAATATCGCCACGACCTCGACCCGACTTACGTGCGGGCGGACGCGTCGGATCAGCGAATACTTGGTGTCCTTCCCGAATACCACTCGCCGCTGTTCAAACCGGGTGGTGACCGTACTCCGCGTATGGCGGCGCTGGCCAGTCCGCAGGCAGCGTTCGTACTGCTGACCCGTGATACTGACACACTTACGTACCAGGCGGCGACCGATCCGGCCTTTCTGTCCTCCGGCGGGCAGACCTTCCAGACCATCTGCGCTCAGTGTCACGGCGAACTGGGTGAGGGGGGGGTTGGTCCCAATCTGACCGACGATTACTGGCTGCACGGCGCTACGATCTCAGATGTGGTTCGCAGTGTGAAGTACGGCTATCCGGCTCAAGGCATGGTGCCCTGGCAGGGTACGCTCAAAGAGGATGAAATTATCAACGTCGCCAGCTATGTCCTGACCCTGCGCGGTACCAATCCGCCTGACGCCCGCGCACCTCAGGGAGACCTGGTAACAGACTAAGGGCACTCGGGTGAAGGTGATCACAAAGGTCGGCGGATCTGAGTGTCCTCCGCGCTGAAGGAACCCTTTACTTCGAGTTCGAAATGGGCACTGTCCGCAACCTTTACTGGCTCGGGCTGGTTGATAAGACATATGACGAGATTCCAATACGGCTTCGACTGGCATCGCCTGACCACAGGCCGCGATCCGGGAGGTGAAGAGTGACCGCACCCCGGAAAAGCACGCTCTGGAGCGTGGGCCCGTTCGTGGCCTACGGCGTGTTCGTCCTCTTTGTGCTCGGACTCGTGTTCTTCTCGTCATATCAGAATCATGAGCTGGTGGAAGACAATCCCTACGGGAAGGGGTTGGCCTACCAGGCACGGATTAACCAACTCGAACATACGGCTCAACTGGACAGTGAGGTGGTTATCGAGCCTCATCCTGCTGCCGGGATGTTGGCGGTCAAATTCCCCGGGATCGCGACCCCGCACGGGGTATCGGGCGAGTTGCGCCTGATGCGACCCTCGAATGCCCGTCTCGACCGGCGCTGGCCGCTCGAGCTGGATACGTCCGGAGTGCAGGAAGTATCGATCGCGGGCCTGGCGCGCGGGGCCTGGTGGATTGAGGTTGACTGGAAGATTGATTCGGTCGGATACTACTATAGGTCGAGACTGATGATTCCCTAGGCGGTGGCTGATGGAAATCTGGACGGCATTTGTGGTAGGGTTGGCGGGGAGTCTTCATTGTATCGGCATGTGCGGTCCGATTGCGATCGCCCTGCCATTCCGCGACATCGGACGGCTCCGCCTCCTTCTCGGGCGGGTAGCCTATAATGTCGGTCGGATTATCACGTATTCCGTACTAGGACTTGGCGCCGGGCTGATAGGCCAGACGGTGAACGTCTCGGGCTACCAGCAGGTTCTCTCGATTGTTCTGGGGGCGCTGATCCTGCTGGCCGTGATTCTCCCGAGCCGGTTCGGAGCTCTGATCACCGGGGCCAAACTGCACGCGCGGCTGTTCGAGCCGTTCAAGCGATTATGGGCGCGGCTGTTCGGCCGGGACTCGGTCCGGGCGCTCTTCGTGGTCGGGCTGTTGAATGGGTTTCTTCCGTGTGGACTGGTTTATGTAGCTCTGGCCGGTGCGGTCACCACGGGCAGCCTGTATGGCGGCGCTGTGTACATGGCGGTTTTCGGGCTCGGCACCTTCCCGGTCATGTTCGCCATGTCCCTGGTGGGCCGTCTGCTCGGCACCGGGTTCAAGACGAAGCTCCACCGGCTGGTACCGGTGGGAGCGGTCGTGCTGGCGGCGCTGTTCATTTTGCGCGGCTTGTCACTCGGCATCCCGTATGTAAGCCCGAAAATCGAGCAGCATCAGGACGGAACCACCGAGGTGCACCAGTGTCATTAGATCTACGGTGCGATGCGAACAGGAAATTATTGACAAGTATGGTCGATTCTCCGTTATTCCCGGCAATGTGTCGGGCAGACAGGGACGTAATCGTGGCAGGACCGGCCATATAGGGTACTAGGGCAGGGATCGGTGGCGCAGTTTTTCCCCAAATGGACTAATTACATTCCAACGGTCACGGCCATCGGCGGGGTGCTCGGCCTGATCGCTGTCATCGGGTTTGTCTGGTACTACTTTTCTCCCGAGTATACCGATGTCGGCTATCGCCCGGTGCAGCCCGTCGAATACAGCCACAAGGTCCATGCCGGCGATCTGGGTACTGACTGTCGCTACTGCCACACCGGGGTGGAACGCCAGGCGCACGCCAATGTGCCGCCGACCCGAACCTGCATGAATTGCCACACCATGGTCAAGACCGACAGCGAGAAACTCGCCCTGGTGCGCAACAGCTATGCTTCCGGTCAACCAATCGAGTGGATTCGCGTGCACAACCTGCCGGATTTCGCCTATTTCGACCACTCGGCGCACATTAACGCGGGAGTTGGGTGTATCAGCTGCCATGGCGACGTCAACCGGATGGAAGTGGTCATGTTAAGCGAACCGTTGAGTATGGGCTGGTGTCTGGAGTGCCACAGGAATCCGGATGAAAACCTGAGACCGGTTGCTGAAGTGACCAACATGAGGTGGGAGAACCCGGCCGACCACGCCAGGCGGGTGGCCGGGTGGATTGAGGAAAAGCAAATACAACCCCCGATCGCCTGCTCGGGGTGTCATAGATAGATCGAGACGATGGAACTGAAGGACAAAGAGTACTGGCGTTCGCTGGAGCAGTTGGCCGGGACCGACGAGTTCAGGCATTACCTCGAACGCGAGTTTCCTAAAGGTACTGTTGAACTTGCCGGCAACAGTTGGTCGCGGCGGTCGTTCCTGACCACGATGGGAGCGTCGCTGGCCCTGGCCGGGTTGACCTCGTGCCGGCGACCGGTGGAGAAGATCGTTCCGTATGTCACTCGCCCCGAAGAGATCGACCCGGGTGTTCCCAACTACTACGCTACCACTATGCCGCTCGGCCTGTCGGCCTATGGGGTAATTGTCACTACCCACGAAGGCCGCCCGACATTCATACAGGGCAATCCGCTGCATCCGTCGTCGAAAGGGGCGGTCAGTCCGATCGTGCAGGCATCGTTGCTTGATCTGTATGACCCGGATCGTTCCCGGTCGGTTCTTCACCACGGTAAAGAAACGGCCTGGGATGATTTTGTCGCGTGGTGGAAAGAGCAGTACGACAGGTACAAACAGAGCGGCGGCGAGGGTTTGGCGGTGCTATCCGAGTCGTTCAATTCACCCACTCTCTCACGGCTCAAACGCCGGTTCCATGAGACGTTCCCCAAAGCGCAATGGGTAGCCTGGGAGCCAGTCTCCGACGAGAACATCTACAAGGGCATCGAGCTGGCTACCGGTCGGGTCCTTCAACCGGTGTACGACTTCTCCAGGGCACAAGTGATCCTGGCCCTGGATTGCGATTTCCTCGGCACCGAGAGCGAAGCGATTGCCAACACGGTCGGGTTTACCGAGGCCCGCCGGGTGAGGTCGCGGTCCGACGCAATGAACCGCCTTTATGTTGTGGAACCATCGATGACTGTCACCGGCATGATGGCCGATCACCGGGTGGCGGTGGACAGGGGTCGCGTGGGTTCACTACTGCTCGCGCTGGCGAGGGTGGTGACGGCCAGGGGAGTGCCGATTGAGTTTGCGCGGGGCGTTAACCGCCCGAACACTGAACTTGCCAGTGACTTTGTCCAAGTTCTCAGTGGCGATCTGGGTATGCATCGTGGCGAGTGTCTTGTCGTGGCGGGCCGCGCCCAGCCTCCGGCGGTTCATGCTATGGCTTGTGCTATGAACGCAGCCCTCGGTAATGTCGGACGAGCAGTCACTTATCACGATATTGCCAGCCTGGTCTTGTCATCCGACACCGACCTGGCTGCGTTGGCCGCGAATGTAGAGAAAAATGCAGTACAAACGCTGATAATCGCCGGCGGTAATCCGGTCTTCTCGGCGCCCCGCGACATGTCACTTTCGACACTTCTGGAAGCGGTTAACGATACGGTGCATTTGTCATCGCACGTTGATGAGACATCCCTGAGTTGCTCCTGGCATCTTCCCCGTGCCCATTACCTGGAGTCATGGGGTGACGCTCAGTCGTGGAATGGCGCTAACAGCGTGGTGCAACCGGTAATTACACCCCTTATGGAAGGGCGCGGTGATGTCGAGCTTTACGCCCTTCTTGCAGGAGGGGAAGAAGTCTCTGCCCATGATGCGGTCCGCGAGACTGCTCAGCCGCTGTTGGGTCGCGCCGGTTTTGAAAGTAAATGGCGGGCGGGTCTGCACGATGGGATTATGCCCGGAAGTGGCCCGGCGGCGGTAGTACCTGGGCTGAGTATGGGTGAACTCGATTTGGCTGATGCCGACGGCTTGATCCTCAGTTTCGATTGCAGCAAGCACTTCGACGGCCGTTTCGCCAATAACGGCTGGTTGCAGGAACTGCCGGACCCGGTGACGAAGCTGGCCTGGGGCAACGCCGCGCTGATCAGCCCGAAGCTGGCGGAGGAGTACGATCTCGAAAATGAGGATATGGTCGAGCTCGATATCGATGGCCGCACGCTCGAAATTCCGGCCTGGATTTCGCCGGGCCAGGCGGATAGTTCGATATCCGTTGCCCTCGGCTACGGCCGCGCGGCGGCCGGCCGGGTCGGCAACGGCGTCGGGTTCAATGCGTACAAACTTCGCACGTCGGACAATATGTGGTTTGCCACCGGGGTCAAGCTCCGCAAGCTCGGCCCGAAATACTCGCTCGCCTGCACGCAGGATCACGGCAGTATGGAAGGACGGCCGATCGTCCGCGAAAACACTCTCGCCGGATACAAAGAGAAGGCCGAGTTTTACCCGAGAGAAATTGAGCATCCGCCTCCGGTGTCACTCTGGGACGAGCACAAATATGACAAGGGCTACCAGTGGGGGATGGCGATTGATCTGAACGCCTGCACCGGCTGCAACGCCTGTGTGGTCGCCTGTCAGGCGGAGAACAATATCCCGATTGTCGGGAAAGAACAGGTGTGCAACGGGCGCGAGATGCACTGGATGCGGATCGATCGGTACTACGCCGGCGATATTCACGATCCGCGAGTGCTCGTCCAGCCGATGAACTGCCAGCACTGCGAAATGGCCCCGTGTGAACAGGTCTGCCCGGTGGCGGCCACCAGTCATGATCCCGAAGGTCTCAATGTTATGGTGTACAACCGCTGCATCGGGACCCGTTATTGCTCCAACAACTGCCCGTACAAGGTTCGGCGATTCAATTTCTTCAACTACATGAACGAACTGCCGGAACTGATCAAGATGGCGCAGAATCCGGAAGTTACGGTCCGGTTCCGTGGCGTCATGGAGAAATGCACCTACTGTATTCAGCGGATCAGCCTGGCGAAGATCAAGGCGAAAAACGAGGGCCGCACGGTGACCGATGGCGAGATCAGGACGGCTTGCCAAGCGGCCTGTCCGGCGCAGGCCATTGTTTTCGGTAATATAGGTGATGCCAACAGCCGCGTTTCTCAATTGCGCCAGAATGATCGCAGGTACCGGGTGCTGGAGGAGTTGAATACGAGACCGAGGACGATCTACCTGGCCAAACTCCGCAACCCGAACCCGGCATTGGTGAAAGATACTGATGCAAAGGCAGAGGGCGGACACGGTTAAGAGATAAATGAGCGTAGCAGAGACGACAGAACACGCCCCCGGCTACGAGTCGCCGTTGATTACCGGCGAGCAGACTTTCGGGTCGATCAGCCGGAAGATCGGCGAGATAACCGAGCGCAAGACCACGATGACGTGGCTGCTGGCGTTCGGCGCGGCCGGTTCGCTGGCGCTCGTCTTGCTCGGATCAATCGGCTATCTCTTCTACGAGGGCACCGGTATATGGGGGCTCAATGTCCCGGTGGCGTGGGGGTGGGCGATTGTCAATTTCGTCTTCTGGGTCGGTATCGGTCACGCCGGGACGCTGATCTCGGCAGTCCTCTTCCTGTTCCGTCAGCGCTGGCGCACGTCGATCAACCGTTTCGCCGAATCGATGACCCTGTTCGCCGTAATCTGTGCGCTCGTGTTCCCCGGCATCCACGTCGGCCGGGTGTGGCTTGTTTACTGGATTTTCCCGCTGCCCAACCAGATGGGGATGTGGCCCAATTTCCGTTCGCCGCTTCTGTGGGACGTGTTCGCGGTGTCGATCTATTTCACCTGCTCGCTCATGTTCTGGTACGTCGGCCTGATCCCCGACCTGGCCACGTTGCGCGACCGCGCGGTGACCAAGGTGCGCAAGTTCGTACTCGGTCTGTTCAGTTTCGGCTGGCGCGGAGGGAACCGCCAGTGGAAGAACTACGAGCTGGCTTATCTGATTCTGGCCGGCATCTCCACGCCGCTGGTGCTTTCGGTGCACTCGGTCGTGTCCACCGACTTCGCGACCTCGATTATCCCCGGCTGGCATACGACCATTTTCCCACCCTACTTTGTGGCCGGGGCGATTTTCTCCGGGTTCGCGATGGTGATGACCCTGGCCGTGATTTCGCGCAAGCTGCTCGGTCTTCAGGATTTCATAACCTTGAATCACCTGGAAAAGATGAACAAGATCATGCTGGTAACCGGCATGATGGTGGGTTACGCCTATAGTTGTGAGTTCTTTATCGCCTGGTATTCCGGGAGCATTTACGAGTCATTTGCCTTTATCAACCGGGCCTTTGGACCGTACGCGTGGGCGTACTGGATCATGGTTACCTGCAACGTGCTGGTCCCGCAGGTCTTCTGGATCAAGAGGTGGCGGCGGTCGATTGCGGTCATGTTTGTGGCCTCGATTCTGATAAATGTCGGGATGTGGTTCGAGCGATTCGTGATCGTCGTTTCGCTGGCGCGGGATTTCCTGCCGTCGAGCTGGGACTACTACAAACCGACTTTCTGGGATGTCTCGACGCTTGTCGGTTCGTTCGGGCTGTTCTTCACGCTGTTCCTGCTGTTCGCCCGCTTTGTGCCGATGATCGCGATGTCTGAGGTCAAAGGGGTGCTTCCGGAAGCCGACCCGCATCATGGAGGCAAGCCCTGATGGCCACGGCAACGAAAGAGAGAATCTACTCGGTGCTGGCCGAGTTCGGGTCGGCCGGTGAACTTCTGCATGCAGCCGAGAAGGTACGGGATGCCGGCTACAAGAAGTTCGACTGTCACTCGCCCTTTCCGATTCACGGGATGGACCGGGCCATGGGACTGAAGCGATCCAAAGTGGGTTACATCGCCGGTATCTGCGGCCTGTGCGGTGGTGCGTTCGCCATGTGGTTGCAGGGGTGGACCAGCACGGTGGATTACCCGCTGGTGATATCGGGCAAGCCGCTGTTCTCGTGGCAGGCGTATATCATCGTGACTTTCGGCCTGACTATTCTGGGCGCGGCGCTGGGGGCGGTGATCGGCATGCTGGTGCTGAACCGACTGCCGCAGTGGTTCCACGGCAATTTCTACTCCGAGAGTTTCAAGCGGTTTTCCGACGACGCCTTCTTCATGAGCATAGAGGCGGACGATCCAAAGTTCGATGTCGACCGGGTCAGCGAGTTCTTGAAGTCGCTTGGTGGGCGCACGGTCGAGGTGGTCAAGGGCGCATGAAAAAGCTACTGTTTATACTCGCCGCCTGCCTTTTGATGGCCGGATGCACGCGGCATCAGCCGTCGGAGAAACCGCCCGTCCATCTGGTTCAGAACATGGACGATCAGCCCAAATACAAGGCTCAGGCGGAGAGTCATTACTTCGCCGACGGTCTTTCGATGCGCGAGCCGGTCGAGGGCACGATCGCACGCGAGTGGTTAAGAGACGATTCGGCGTTCTTCTATGGCAGGGATGGCAGTGGCAGGCTGGTAGCGAAGGTTCCGGTGGTGATGACCAGGGAACGACTTCAGCGGGGCCGTCAGCGTTTTGATATCTACTGCTCTCCCTGCCACGGGCGGGTCGGCACCGGGCAGAGCATCCTGGTTAAGAAGGGGATGGTCGCCCCACCGAATTTCCACGAGCAGCGCCTGCGCGATATCGAAGACGGTCACATTCTCGATGTCATCACCAACGGCCTGCGTAACATGCCCCCATACAAGTATCAGATTGTGGTTGAAGATCGGTGGTCGATTGTCGGATACGTCAGGGCTTTGCAGCGCAGCCGGAATGCGACGCTGGAAGATGTACCCCCTGAGATACAGGAGACGCTGAGGTAGCGGGTGACGAGGCCGTGAAGTACGATGCGCAAACATACCGCCTGTCGGACAGAGGCAAAACGGGGACGATTGCCCTGGCCGTCGGTTTGATCGGTCTGGCGGTTGCCGCGGTCGGTTGGTATATCGACTCCACCCGCTTCTATCACGCCTGGCTGACGGCATTCGTTTACTGGCTGTCTCTCGGTCTGGCCGGGCTGTTTTTCACCATGCTGCACTACCTGACCGCGGCTCGCTGGAGCGTGGTGCTCAGGCGCGTCTCGGAAGGGTTGATGCTCCAATTGCCCTGGATGTTTGTGGCGTTTATTCCGGTCTTGGTTGGGATGCATAATCTGTTCCACTGGACCCATGAGGATGCCGTGGCGGCGGACCATCTGCTGCAGGGGAAGTCCGGGTATCTCAATGTCGGTTTCTTCGCGGTCCGGGCGGTCGTGTTTTGCGGCATCTGGACGGTGCTGGCGCTGATGCTACGCCAGCGATCACTGCGGCAGGATGCGAGCCCGGAGATCGACCACGTGGCCGGCCTGCGAAAACTCTCGGCCGGCGGCATGCTGCTCTTCGCGGCAACCGTAACCTTTGCCTCGTTTGACTGGCTGATGTCGCTGGAGCCGCACTGGTACTCGACTATCTTCGGCGTCTACTTCTTCGGCGGCCTTTTCCTCGGCGGCGTGTCGCTGATCGCTCTGATCAGTCTGTTCCTCCGGAAGAGCGGCGTTCTGAGAGGAAGTGTCACGGTCGAGCACTATCACGACCTGGGCAAGCTGATGTTCGCCTTCACCATTTTCTGGGCCTACATCGGCTTCTCACAGTACTTCCTGATCTGGTATGGGAATATTCCTGAGGAGACCTTCTGGTTTCTGGCGCGATGGGAAGGCGGCTGGAAGACGACCAGCCTGGTGCTGGTGTTCGGCCACTTCGCGCTTCCGTTCGTGCTGCTGATCTTCCGGGGTGTCAAGCGTAACCTGACGATGGTCGGGTTGATCGCAGCCTGGTACCTGCTGATGCACTGGGTGGATATGTACTGGCTGGTCTATCCCGCATATCTGGAGGAAGGCGCGCGCATCGGCTGGATTGAGATAGCCCCGGTGGTTGGACTGGGCGGCGTCTTCTTCGCTCTGTTCTGGCGCAGCTTCAGCGCGCGCCCGGCCGCGCCGGTCGGTGATCCCTGGCTGGAGGATTCAATCAGGTTCGTCAACCGTTGAGTCAGTGTATGAACGAAACGAATTCACATAGCGGCGAACGCTCGGTGATTATCTGGTCGCTGGCGACCGTGGTGCTGGTGGTGGTGCTGGTATGGGTGGTGTTTGAGTTTGTGCTGGCGCCGAGGAAGATTGCCGGTGTCACCGAAGCCGCCAGCCAAACCGCGGCCGAGCTGAGCGAAATACGGCGTATTGAGGATTCCGTCCTGTCGTCTTACGAGCTTATCGATTGGACCACAAGAACGTATGGAGTCCCGATCGAACGGGCGATGGAATTGATCGCCGTCGAATCGGTTACCCCCGATTCGTCCCGATAGTATCTACGGCTGCTCGCCGGAGTGGCACTCGAAGCAGCCCATCTCCTTCCAGGCCTCGTCGATATCTTCCGGGTGGACGAAATCAAGCCCGTCCGCGCTATTGGCGGTCTCGGCTCGTTCTCCGGACCCCTGAAATAGAATGTTGTGACAGGCCCGGCAATCGGTGGTGATACGCTGTCCTTTTTCGCCGACCAGATTCGCGTTGTGGCACCGCATGCATCCGGGCGAGTCGAAATGTCCCTGGTTGCTCAGGTACTCGTCCCAACGCACCTTCATCTCGGGAAAGATGTTCTGCGAGAAAGCATCCTGGACGGACGAGATAGCGGTCTCGACCCGGTCTCTTTTTAGCTGATATATGTCGGGATACTCGACCTGGTAGTAATCGGCGATCTGGGTGGCAATGGTCTGACGTGCCTGAGCCTCGGTCTCATACTTCCGCGCCATGACCTCAACCGCCTTGGCTTTGATAGAGGGGAGAGAGGGATCGATCCGGCCGGTCAGGAGTGCGAGGTCGACGGCATGGTCGGGCGAATAGTAGATGTGGCTGGGGCGATTGTGGCAGTCCATGCAATCCATGGTTCGCATCTCTGCGGCCGCGATCTCTTCCTGCGCCAGGGGTTCATCTTCGTTCTGATAAACCACTACCCGGCCGCTGCTGCGGTCGGTCAAACGCACCCAGGGAATATCCTGACGCCTGTGGTCTCGGGCGATGTATTCAATCTTGTTCTGGATGTTCATATGCCAGTGGATGCCGTGAGCCTGGCCGGTGCGGGGATCACCGCCGCCGGTGCGAATGAGCAGGTCGATCGGCCAGGGCGTGTTGTTCTTATCGTACATGAAGTGGTTGAAGCGCTTCTGCTGGGCGCCGAAGAACTTCTCCGGCCAGTGGCACTGTTCGCAGGTCTCCTGGGCCGGGCGCAGGTTGGCGATCGGGGTCGGTATCGGTCTGGGATAATTGTCAACCAGCACCGCATAAACCTGGTAGGCGCCTGAGAGTTTGGATTTGACAAACCAGTCCGCCCCGGTACCGATGTGGCAGGCGACACAGGCCACCCGGGCGTGAGGTGAATTCTGATAGGCCACGTATTCCGGCTTCATGACCTGATGACACACTGTGCCGCAGAACTCTACGGACTCACTGTAGTGAAACGTCTGGTAACTTCCGACCGCCGACACGAACACCACCAGGACGCTGCCGAAGGCAAAAACGGAGGCGGCATTGCGATGACTTTTCTGGTTGAAGTCGATCCGCGGCCACTGGCGACGCTCGGTGCCGATACCTCTGCGGATTCCCCGCCGCCGAAAGAACGCGCCGATCGGCATCAGGATCAGGCCGAGGACGAGGAAAAAGGGGAGGATCAGGAACTGGACGATGCCCAGGTAAGGGTTGGTCGCGAACTGGAAGAAGAAGCTGATAACCAGGAAGAGAATGATCAGTAGAAGCGACACGGACGCCACGTAGGCGCCAAACATGCTGATCCAGTTGTAGTAAGCAACCGGGAGCTTGCGTTCCGATGTCACGATCGATCCTTTCTACGCTACAACTTTACTCATGGGTGTCGACCCCTGCTGCAAATGTCAACGATAACCGAAAATTTCGGCGTATATGACCAGCAGGATGAGCAACAACCCGATCACCAGGGCAATCGCCCCGAACACTTTGACTGCCTTCAGCACCGCCGGCGGCAGGGGGAAGGTCAGATGCTTCTCCAGTTCGCCGGATTCAATCAACTCCTGATATTCGCGCGGCCGGTCGGCCTTGAGTTCGTCAACCGTCATTCGCCCCGTGAATATCACCGTGTCCATCGGGAAACGGTCAGGTCGGAAGTGCGTGTTGAAGAAGTGCACGGTGAAGATGAATGCGGTGGCCAGCAGAGCCTCGTCAGAGTGCACAATGGTGGCCACGTTGATCATCCACCCCGGGAGGAAGTAGGTGAAAAACTCCGGAAACCACAGCATCAACCCGGTCGACCCGATAATGGCGACGCCCCAGAAGACGGCAAAATAATCGAATTTTTCCCAGTAGGTCCAGCGCCCGTAGCTTGGTCGCGCCCCGACGCCGATAAACCATTTCAGCGTGCTCCATACTTCCTTCAGATCCGTCAGGTTCGGCAGCATGGAATTGCGGTGGAAGATCAACTGCCGCCAGGTGAGCTGCTCGCGCCGCTTCTTCTGAACCAGTGACCAGATGTGGGCGAAGAAGTAAACCGCAGTGATAGTCGCACAGACCCGGTGGATAAACCCGGCCGACTCAAACCCGCCCAGCACCTGCGACAGCCACTGGGCCCAGCCGAGGTAAGAGAACTTCAGGATCATGCCGGTTACGGCCAGACCGAGGAAGCTGATGACCATGAGCACGTGCAGGACGCTCTGCTGACGCGTGAAGCGCCGGTAAACCCGGTGGTCCCTCGACTCAGTGAGCATTCGCTTGCGTCTTCTCATCGTCTGGAACGATCGAGGAAGCCACAGCAGGGTATGGGTGGTGGCCACGGCCAGCGTACCCACCAGCAGGATGGTCATGAACCAGAAGACATAAAAGAGAATCGGGTATTTGTACTTGTCATGGTGGGTCGCGTGGGTCAGGTATCCGGCGAACTGCCGGTGTGAGCCCTCATGACACTGGCCGCAGGTGGCCACGATATTCTGGCGCGACAGATGCGAGGACGGGTTGTCGGGTGGTAGAATGTCGTGGGAGCCGTGGCAGTTATGACACTCGGCGGCGATCGTGCCGCCCAGCTGAAACACTTTGCCGTGATAGGTCTCGAAATAGGTGTCGGTCACGTCGTGGTGGCATCCGCCGCACTGGCTCAGTATCTGCTGTTTAAATCTATTGCTGTCGGTCCGAGTGATGGTATGCGCCTGGTGGCAGTCCTTGCAGCTGGGCAGATTCTGGCCTGATGTGCCCAGGGTATCGGCATGGACGCTGCGGGCATACGTTTCATAAATCCCGGAGTGGCATTGGGCGCACGTATGCGGCACGTTCTGGTGATTGATACTTGATTCCGGATTTGACTCGGGCAGCACATGGTGGGCCGTATGACAGTCCGTGCAGGTAGCGGTCACGACCAGACCGCTTTCGAGCAGGCCTTTGCCGTGAATGCTCACCGGGTAATTCTCCGCGTCGATATCCTCGCCGCGCGCCGCGCGCCGCGACGCTGCCTTGCCTCCGGCCCGGTGACATTGGCTGCAGAGATTCGGGATGTTAGTCGGGAACGTGGGCGACAGCGGGTCGAGATGGTGCCTGGTGCCGTGGGTGCCGTGACAATCAACACACACCGGGGCATCGGGATCTCCCCGCCCGGCCAGCATGCCGTGCGTGCAGGTAGTGAACGTCTCAGCTACCTGAGGATGGCAGATGCCGCAATCCACCCGGTCGGCCACCGTGGCGCAGGGCCGCTTCAGCCGAGGATTAGTATTAATATGGCACTGCGCACAGGCTTGATTGTGATGAATCGAATTGTGGAATTCCACGGTATCGACATACAATGAAATCGCGGCTCCATCCCGCACCATGTCCAGGTCCTGCTTCGAGTGGCAGGCCAGGCACTCCTCGTTAGAGACCTCCTCGTAGAAGACTCGTCGGACCTCGTGTGGCTGGTGACAGTCGACACAGACCGGGACTATGTGCGGCTGTTTTTCCCACAATTCGCCGCGGATGACCTTTCGGTGGACTTCCTCGATCCGACCATGGCATTTCTGGCAGGTGGTCGCGACGTTATCCCGATAAATGCTCGAACGCTTGTCGGTGTGCGGCAGGACAAAATGCGCGGTGTGGCAGTCGGTGCAGACGGCGGTAACGGTCAGACCCCGCTGGTACAGGCCTTCGCCGTGCATCGAGAAGGAGTAGTGTGCCAGAATGCTGTCCTGGGGAATATCATACGTGCGATCTACCGGAGCGCCTTCCTTGTGGCACCGTCCGCACATTACCGGGATGTTGAACTTGGTTACGCGCGACTCGGCCGAGGTCGGCGGTTCGATATCATGGGCTCCGTGGCAGTCCCGGCAGCGCGGCGCCAGCTTCGCCCCGGCCCTGACCGCCTGACCGTGAAGACTCTGATCATAAAGAACTGCAATATCGTCGTGACATGGTGAGCAGTCAACCGGCTCCGGTTCGTTATCATCGTGAGGGAAATCTTCGACGCCGTCCAGGTAGGTATGGCAATCGATGCACTCCGTGTCTCCGTGGACCGACCTGAGGTATCCGGCCGGATCGACATAGGCCGAAAACTCCTGCCCGCCCCGCTCGCCGGTCAGTTCCTCATCCTCGTGACAGGCCATGCAGTCGTCGACCGATTGGCTCAATGTCACCGCCGGCGCGGCCAGGATGATCGGTAGCACCAGCACGAGCAGGCCGAATTGCGCCCTGAATCTCATGCGCGACCGGTTCAAAGTCTGACCTCGGGTGAAGACATGGCAAAGCTACATATCCTTCCGGGGGAAATCGTGAGTCTGGTTTTTCGGTGACATGATCGCTTTTATATCAGCGGCCGAAGTGGATGAGTCTTTCGCAGTGAGGTGCGGATCGTCCGGGTGTTCATGCTGGTAGACGTCAAGAGGCATCTGACCATCGATCCACGAGGGATTCATGGGATACACGCTCGGACTGAATACGGTCGAATACATGTGCCAGATTAGGATTGCCAGGGTTGCCAGCCAGGCCTCATAATAGTGGATGACCAGGATGACATCAAGAGCTCCTTTAGGAAACCAGCTTACCGCCAGATCCTCGAACCAGAGGAAAAATCCGGTCAGCAGCATGACAATCGCGCCCCAAACCAGCGCCCAGTATTCGGCCTTCTCGACATAGGAGAAACGCCCGAACCGAGGCTTGTCCTCACGCAGACCCAGATTGTAGCCGATCATCTGGAAAAACTGCCTGAAATCGAGGGTTTCCGGCCACATATCTCTGAAAAACTGTCGACCGCGAGGTTTGAGCAAATACTGCAGATGCCAGATTACCGCGACACTGAACAGGACCGCGGCAACCCGGTGAATCAGACCGCGCAAGGGAAACCCGCCCTCCCAGCCGAAGAGCAGGTCAACCCACCAGGATTCTTCGTATCGCAGCGAGAATCCGGTCACGCCCAGTGCGATGAACGTGATCATGAGAAGATAATGCTGACCGACCTCGTTCAGCGTCATCCTCCGGAACCTGACTTTACTTCGGACTTTGCGAATCTGCTTTCGCAGGTCAATCAGCCAATGGACGATCATCGCCCCGATGATGACAAATATGGCCACGATGTATATGTTCTTGACTAAATTGGCGGCGGGAGTCTGCGAAACCCCGGGTTCGCCGTGAATGGGAACGCTGGCGACCTCGGCCGAGATGCCCGGGTGGCAGGCCCCGCAGGTTGCCTGGAGATTGGCCGGATGCACCGAGGATCGCGGGTCGGTCTCCGGGAGTACTCGGTGCGCCTCGTGACACGAGGCGCAGTTGGCAACCGTGATGTCGCCGGCTTTGCTCTTGAGGCCGTGGTAGCTGTCGTACCACGATCGGAGCCGGCCGGTCGGGATACCGTATTTCTCGTTCAGGTAGGCTGATTCGTGGCAGGGTGCGCAGGTGGCTACTGCCACCCGCGTGGGGCTGACCGGAGAGCGTGGATCCGAGGTGGCAATGATGCCATGCTCACCGTGGCAATTTGTGCAAACCGGAACATCGACTTCGCCACGAGCCACCAATTTACCATGAATGCCGTCCCAGAACTCCTGCTCCACGCCGGAATGGCATTTGCCGCAGGTGTGCGGTATGTTGAAGTGATTGATTGTCGACAGGCCGTCGCTGGCTCCGTATATCCGGTGGGCTGAACCGTTAGCGGAATGGCAATCATTGCAGGAGGCTGCCAGCAAAACCCCGCCCGAGACGGCCCGACCGTGCACCGAACTCTTAAAGGCCGCGATCGCTTCGCCATACAGGATCTCGTGTTTGGTGGTCAGATCGATGTTCTCGTGGCACTCGCCGCAGGTCGAGGGCAGGTTTTCGGCACTCGTGCGTGACCGGTGGTCGCTCGACGTCAGAATGTGATGCCGGCCGTGACAGTCCGCACAATCCGGAACGTCGGGATCCTCCCCGGTTCGAACGCGCCCGTGGCGGTCGTATACTTCCGCTACTTCAGAATGGCAGTCTCCGCAGTTGACCCTCGCCACGGAGTCTTCGTGCGGCAAACCATCAATATCGGCATGGCAGTCGATACAGTCGAAACCAGCATGAGAGGACTCATCCAGCAATCCTGCCAGATCATGCTCACTACCCTTATAGTCATCGGTTTCGTGGCAACTCAGGCAGGTTTCGGTTTCGGGAGCCTCTAATTCATCCGCTAGAGCGCGGGGACAGGCCGACTGGAGAGACAACAGGCAAGCTGCAAGGACAAGAGGAACTCTGTACAAATTCATAATTGCACCAACCTGGCGGTCGGGCCATCCCGCCTCTCGGTGATATCGGACATTTTCGGTCTTTTTGCAAGTGATTCTTTGCACAAACTGGCTTAGGGTGATAGCCGACACGGGCATGCCGCAAAGGCGCCAGCCCATCAAAGGACTGCCCGCCCCCGGTCTCACTCTTGCCGGGATCGGACCGAAGCCGGTCGGCTCGCCCCGGGTGCCGCCTGGCTAAGCAGTTAAAGCCCGAGTTCCCCGACCTCAAACTCGAACTTCGACGGTTGCAGCCGAACCAGCCATTCCGAATCGGGACTCGCGGCCAGGACCTCGGGGTGTTCAACGTACTTCTGATTAACCTCCACGACCATCCCGGAAAGAGGGGAGAGGACCGTGTGTGATCGGAGGTCCGAGGAAAACAACCTGAGATAAACGCTTCCCTGGCGGAGTTCATCACCAACCGAGGGCAGAAAGATGTTCTGTATTCGTCCGACCGCTTCAATAAACCGTTTCTCCACCCCCAGAATCACGGTTCCGTCGTCCAGGAGTTGTTTCCACCCATACTCGCCGATGGTTCTCTCGCCCGATGGCGTCTGCGCCGATTGCCCGCCGCCACCTGCATTTGCTGCCGTGTCGTCTGGGCGTTGCTTCGCGGCCCGGACCAGCTGGGCGGCGCGATCCACGACCGAGAGCAACTCGGACCGGGTGAAGGGTTTGGCGACGTAATCGAAAGCGCCCAGGTTCGTCGCCTGCAAAGCGGTGCTGATGGTGGCGTAGCCGGTAATTACAATGACGGGGGTGTGCGGGGCCCGCTCTTTCATTATCTGAAGGAACTCCAGTCCATCGCTCTCCGGCATCATCAGATCGGTGAGCACGATATCGACCGTGGTTTCGTCCATCAGCTTCAGCGCTTCCCTGACCGAGAGCACCGTGACCAGTTCGTAGTCTTCTTTGCGCAGGTGCTTGCGCACACTGTCCAGGACGATCTGTTCGTCGTCGATAGTGAGGACACAGAGTGACCGTTCCACAATCTCTCCTCTCCGCCTCTAAGGTCAGCTGCCGGGCGGGGCGGTTGGGGCCGCCGGCAACGAAATCTCGAATACTGCGCCGCCGCCCGGTGCTTTAAACACATCCATGGTGCCGCGATGGCGCTCTACTATACCCAGACTTACCGCCAGGCCCAGGCCGTTGGTTCCTTTGGTCGAGAAGAACGGCTCGAAAACCTTGCTTCTTAGTTCGTCGGGTACGCCCGGGCCGCTGTCTTCAACCGCGATAACGCATCGATCGGCGGTAATGTCATAGCCCGTGTGTATTGTGATCGAGCCCTGTCCGGCCATGGCCTCAGCGGCGTTCAGCATGAGGTTAAGTATGACCTGCTGTAGCTGCGGCAGGTCGCACTCGATGAGAGGCAGCGCCGGGGCCGGATCGTTGGTGATCGTGATATTCCTGAACTGGGGCAGCTTGTGCACCAGCAAGAGAGCTTCTTCAACGATCTGGTTCGGGTTGCGCTTTTCGAGCAGGAGCTTCTCCAGGCGGGCGAAATCGAGCAGATTGCGGACAATCTCGCGACACCGTATGGTTTCGCGAACGATCACACCGAGATCGTGTCGGTGAATGTGATCTTCGGGAAGGTCCGCCATCAGGTCCTCGGCAAAGGCCAGGATGCCGGTCAGGGGGTTGTTGATTTCATGCGCGACCCCGGCCGCCAGCTTGCCGACCGCGGCCAGTTTGGCCGCCTGTACCAACTGCTCGTTCAGGTCCTTTTCGAAGGTGATGTCCCGGGCAATCGTGCAAACGCCGACGGTCTCACCGCTGTGATCAGTGAGCGGGAAACGAACCGTCTGGAAATGACGATCGCGTCCTTCGATGTGATAGACCTCGTCAAAGGTGTGATATCGGTTATCCCTGATGACGTCGTCGTCGTGGCTCCGAATGCTGTGGGCCAGGTCGGCCGCCAGAATCTCTTCCGGTCTGCGGCCGATGAAATCTTCCGGCTTCAGATTGAACGCCCGCGCGCACACCGGGTTAACGATCACGTATCGGCCCTCGAGGTCCTTGATTGAAATCCAGTCATTGGCGGAATCGATGAAGGCCTTGAATCGCTGTTCGGCCTGCTCGATTTCGCGCATCAGCATGATCCGTTCGGTAATGCGGTGCCACGTGCCGACCACGCCCTCAGGTGTTCCGTTCCGCCCGGTAATCGGGGTATGGGTTACTTCCCAGTATGCTTCCTTTGGGTAGGCCGTCTGCCAGATCAGCGATCTCGGCCTGCCGCTATGCAGAACCTCGTCAACCACCTCGGCTATCTGGTCTCGCGCCGCGGCCAATTCGGTGGCGGCGAGCAGGTCTTCGCACGATGACCCGGTCAGCCGATCGGCCGACCGGCCCGCAAATTCCAGAAAGGCGGCGTTCGTACGGATGACGCGCTTCTGGGTGTCAAAGACGACTACTAGGTCGGGGATGGTGTCGAACAGGCTCAGGAGAAAGCGTCGTTCGGTCTCGATCTTCTCTTCCAGGTTCGTGATCTCGACCAGGTGCCACTCCTGCTCCTGCTTGGCGTTGGCCAAGTCCCAGAAAATGTGAGCGACGGTGTGGTCGATGAGTCTGACACCGGGCGGCAAGACCTCGTAGATTTCCTCGACTACCCGGTCCAGCCCGGTCAGCTCGATGACCAGCTCAAGACCCTCCATCAGGAGTGTCGCCATGGGATCGGTGCTGGTTGGAATACCGAGTTCATGAGCCCGGAGCACTCCGGGGGCGTCCGGATCAAGATCCGCCACGCACAGGACATCCAGCGTCAGTTCTCTGAGAAAAGCGCCGCGGACGAGGTCAAGGATGGCCACGCAGCCCTTCCCGCCGCCGATGATGACTGTCTTCACGATCGGTCCCCCCCGGCCCGGCCGGCGTCCGGTCTTCCCGTCGACGCTGCGGGAAAATCAGCGTCGAGCATCTCGCGATCGTCGCTCAGCAACTCGTCCATAGTTCCGTAGTGGCCGCGCGGTCTAATGGCGAAATGCATGAGGATGTCATTCAACCTCTGCGATAGACAGGGGAAGAGCTTCTCGGGATTGATGAGGCGGTATCCGTAAAAGGCTGAACCGTCCGCCGGGTGGAGGCTTCTCCTGACCGCGTCATAGAACTTGTCGCTCCGCGGGACGACGTGAAAGGAGTTGATGGCCCGGCCCACCGCGTAGTTGAGGATATTCCCCATGCTCCAGACGTCGAAGTCGGAAACCGGCTGGTTCAGGTCGAAGTCGATCCAGCGATAGCGGCCGGTCTCGCGGTCAATGATGACATGGTCGTTGCGGATGTCGCCGTGGCACGTACCATGATCGTGCAGATACTCGATCGCTTCGAGGCAGGCAGTGAGATGCTGCGGGACGCCGGGAAGGCCCTCGTGGTAATACGCCTCGTGGCTCCTGCGGCTGTTGTGAATGCGCTGGAAGATCGACGGCCCCTTGATGAACTCTATTATGCGAACATGATTGCCCGCCTCGTCCAGCTCGGTGTAACCCTGCATGAACCGCCCGTCGCCAAGGACCACGTCGAGCACGTGGGCTTCCTTCTGCGGACTGCGATAGCAGCGGACTCTGAATACGCCAATGTGCACATTGAATTCCTCGTGGAACACCGTCTTGAGAATCATATCTCGGCCGGTCTCCAGTCCGAGCGCTCCGAACACCGAGCATTTCGGCTGGTCGCCGATGCCGAACCGGGTCTCATGGCGGTTGCCTTCAATGACGAAATCCCGGCCGCCGATCCGAACCACGTGACCGCGCAGTATGCGCATGCAGTCGGAGGTATCGGTGAGGATCCGGACCCGGCCGGTCTCCGGCCAACCGGTCAGTTCTCTAATGCGCTGCATGGGCTGCTCTTGCTCACCCTCGGTCCGTTACCCGTCCCGTAATACGCGCCCACATCAGGCCGGCGCATGCCCGGCGACAATCCCTCGTCAGGGCTCGAAGGCAGGACACTCCTGTATCAGTTCGGCCGTCACCCGAGTGAAATTAACCGGCCCTCTCATCAAATACAAGGCCTTTCTGGGTGTCTTTCCCCTGCCGGCGAGGTACAGCCCCGGTGCGGCTCAGGACGAACGGTGTTTGTTGACGACGCGACGTATCGCGGTAATATGCGCCGGAGTGGTACCACAGCAACCGCCTACGATGTTCACGCCGAGGTCCAGCATCCGGTCGGCCCGTTCGGCCATGAAATCGGGGGTTTCCGTGTAGACGGCCAGTCCATTTTCGATCCGTGGCAGCCCGGCGTTGGACTGGATAATGAGCGGACACGAAGTGTGTTTTCGAAACTCCTCGGCGATGCGCACCATGTTGTCGATGCCGTTGCCGCAGTTGGAGCCGACCACGTCGGCTCCGGCCTCAAGCAGACCTTCGACCGCCTGTTCAATCGTCACTCCCATCACGGTAAAGAAGCCGCGGGGAGTGGAGTCAAAGGTCATGGTGGCAAGGACCGGCGTGGTCGACGACAGCGACCTGGCCGCCCTGATCGCCAGGGTCGCCTCGGTGAGGTCGGTCATGGTCTCGATACAAACGGCATCCACTCCTTCGGCGATTACGGTGCGGAGTTGACGTTCGAAGGCGGCGTATACTTCCTCCGAGTCAACGTCTCCGTAGGGCTTGAGCATGCGGCCGGTGGGCCCGCAAGAGGCGGCCACGAGCACTCGATCATCGACGCCCTCTCGCGCGGCCCGGACCGCCCGGACGTTGATTTCTTCGGTCCGGAAATCGAGGTCGTACTGGGCCAGCTTGAGCGGCGAGCCGCCGAAGGTGTTGGTCTCGACAATGTCAGCCCCGGCGTCCGCATAGAGCCGCGCGATGTCCACGAGGATTTCCGGCCGGTCGAGATTCCACCGTTCCGGGCACTCGCCCGGCTTCAGGCCGCGCTGCATGAGCAAGGTGCCCATGGCGCCATCGCCCACCAGGATCTCGCCTGCGGCCAGTCGGTCCATTAACGAGGCCATATTATCGAGTCCCGACAAAACCCTTCACACACTCGACCGCCTTGATGCCGTCAAAACAGTAGGCGTCGGCGCCGATCCGGCGCGCGTACTCAGCCGACAGCGGGGCCCCGCCCACAATGATCCGGGTCCGGCCGTAGATACCCCGCTCCCGTGCCAGGTCTACGACTTTCTGCATGACCGGCATGGTGGTGGTCAGTAGAGCGGACAGGCCGATGATGTCGGCTTCCTCCGAGACGGCGGTGTCAACGAACTTCTCGGGCGGGACATCCTTGCCCAGATCGATCACGTCAAAACCGGCTCCCTTGAGCATGATCCCGACCAGGTTTTTGCCGATATCGTGCAAATCACCCCGGACCGTGCCGATAACGACCTTTCCGATCGTCGGGATACCTTCTTTAATCATCAAAGGCTTGAGCAAATCAAGCCCGGCGTACATCGCCCTGGCGGCCAACAGCACGTCGGGCAGGAAGATCTCGTGCACTTTGAACCTCTCGCCGACCACGGCCATGCCGGCGATGAGGCCATCGTCAAGAATCGCCCTGGTATCAAGCCTGGTACTGATCGCTTCTTTGGTCAGAGCAGCTACCTGTTCCGCATTGCCCTTCTGAAGCTGCTCGGATAGCTGTTGAAGAATGTCCATTGAACTTCATCCTGATATGTCAAAAGTCATGTTTCTGAATGAGGGTCGCGAACCGGTCCCGGCAGGAGTGTGTCCTGCAATCAGCGCAGAACGGGTAGGTGTCGTCGATATCGAAGACCTGGTGCGGTGCGACCACTACCACCCCGCTGACCGATTTAAGGGGTCGCATGAGGCACGAATCGTTCAGGGAGATACCGATCCGCTCCGGCTTCAGCGCGGCGAACAACCGGCGCTGCCCGGTGACATGCCAGCCGCAGTAGCCGGGGCTGAATCTCATCGCACCTGACAAGTTCTCCATCCTGTTCACGGATCTCAACTCGTCGTCGCACTGCTGTTCCATGGCATCGGCGGCCAGGTCGGCTCCGCATGACGCTGCCGCGTCGAGCATGGCGCCGGCCGCAAAATCGTTGCGCGCGAACAAGGCTGATATCTCGTCGCATATGGGCTGCCCAACAGTGACGGCAAATATCAGTAGACGAGATGCTGCTGGAATGATGCTGTCCAACGGCGTGGCGGCAGCGTTCCCGCCGTCGCCATCATAGATATGGCTGAAATCGGACTTCGTAGTTTCGGCCGCAATGCCGGCCGGGACAGCAAGTTCGCTAAATAGATTCACGGCTTGCTCTGCCAGGTGACGAGTGCGCTGGTCGGCGGCACGCTCTTCGGGAATATCCTGAGCGGTCAGGATGGACGCCACCGTGGGCGTGATCAGGTTGATATCGATTTCGATGACACCTGAAATCATGGCAGGTCGGGCAGTTTCTCCATCCCGTATTTCAGCGCCTCGGCGGCCATCAGTTCGGTCATCTCTTTTCTGGTTTCGTCCGGAAGACGGACCGGTGGGCAAGCGGCCACGATTTTATCTACCGTGTCGCGCGCCCGCGCTTTGAGAGTCAGGCTGCCCTCTTCCTGCCAGCGAGAACGGTTGGCGCGATCGATCACCGGCCCCGGGAAGCAGATTTCTTCTCTCACATATTTGCGGGTGTGATCTGAAATCAGAAGGTGTTGCTCCCGGAGGAGCTCTTCCAGGTGGGGCAGCGCGGGGAAATCCTCACGCGCTTCCATGCCTTTGAGCATGCGGAAAGTCATCCCGCAGATTTCATTGTCCAGCACCAGCTTTTCCAGGCTGAAGCAGCTCTCGAAGTCGAGCATGCCCGGGCCCGAGATATTGTTAATACCGGCCAGGGCGGCCAGGGTTGCGCCCATGGAGGTCTCCAGTCCGGCCTGAGCATCCAGCAGTTTGGCGTCGGATAGCCCGATGTACGCCTGCGTCGGGATACCCAGGTGCTTGCCGATCTCGTTGTAGGCACAGTCGATCATCATCGTTTCGATGGCCCCCATCGGTGTGGTCTCGTACCGGAGATCGAATATCGCCGGTGAACCGCCCCACAACACCGGCGTACCCGGACTGGTGAGCTGGCTGATAGCCAGTCCGCTGAGGGTCTCGGCCGTGTGCTGAATGATCGTGCCGATCAGCGTGACCGGCGCCATGAAACCCGACAGCGGCATGGCGATATACTCCACCGGGATGGAATACCGGGCGCAGTCAACCACGTTCTGCGAAGTAACATCGCTCCACTTGAGCGGCGAGGTCGGACAGCAGGAGAAAACCGTCAGCGGCGTGGCGGCCAGAGCTTCGGCTGAACCACGTACCGCCAACTGCAGATCTTTCATAATCTCGAAAGCGTCAATAGTAAAAGTCCCGGTTACTACGGGTTTCTCGCAGTACATCAAACTGAGATACAGCCGATAGCTGTCGGATATCCGCTCGTGTACGTCCGAGGGAATCAGGGCGGTAGATTGCGACGCCACATGCTGCATCCCGGTCATCAGCCGGGCGTATCTGACATAGTCCGCGGTGTTCGGTCGCCGCAGCCGGTCGGTCTCACTGTCGAGGATGTTGATCGCCGCCGAGCCCGGAGTATAATTCACGTTGAAGCCGGATAGCTCGACCGCCGCTTCGCCCGTCGTGTCGTACAACGAGAACGCCCCCGGCGCGGCCTTCAGGCTCCGATCGATAATCTCGTCCGTAAAGTAGGCCCGGAGCCCGGGTCGATCAATGCGAGCCCCGTGATCGCGGAGCAGGGAAAGGACACCCTCATTGTGAATCTCGACGCCGAGGCGGCACAGCAGGTCTCTGGCTTCGGCAACTATCTGCTTGACCAGTTCTTCCGTAAGGAAACGTACTCTGGGTCTCACCGGCCGGCTCCTTTCATGTAACCGACAATCGTGACCAGCCCGGGACATGTGAATCGACGGCTGGTAACCGCTAATGTCAGCCCGACGCGCGAGTTTGTCAAGCTGATGTCGAGCGGGTCAGAAACACTCGGGCAGGGGTATCCCGGAAATGAAAAGATGATCCACCAGGATCGAAACGTCGCTGATAGTGATATCGCTCGGCTCAGGGTTGAATCCGCCGGACTGGTTGGCGTCGGCCTCCTCATAACAGGCCAGGGGCCGGCCACTGAGAAAGAGGTGGTCGATGATGGTTGAAACGTCACTGATGGTCGGCTCGTACTCCCCGTCGAAGTTGGCATCACCCACGATTCCGGTGCAGCAGACTGACACGGCGCTAGAGACCGGCCAGGTGTACGTGGCCGAAACGGTGGTCAGGCGTACCAGGGGCGTGATGTAATGGATGTCGAGTTGCAGGGTCTGATGCTGAGCCGACATCTGATCTGCTGTCAGAACCATCGATGGCGCGTGTTCATCCGCAAGCGGTACGCCGTCAAGCGACCAGGTGTACTCAAGGCCGTCAAAAGGGAGAGGCGTCGCTGAGAAAGAGACGCCCGACGGGCCAATGTTCTGAGACGTACCGGGGACAGGGATAAGCTCATCGACCAGGGAGATCATTTCGGTGAATTCAAGTACGTGAGCTTCCTGGCACACCGGGCAGAACGGGCGGTTGAGCGACCGCATCTTGCAGTTGTACCAGGGGCGGTAGATACCGGTCGAAAGATAACGGGCGCCCTCGAAAGCCCCCACCACGGAAAGGTACGGAGACATCTCGGGGGTCGGCAGCGGGGTTCCGGGTTCGACCCAGACCAGCCACTTCAGTCCCGGTCCGGCGTAGTCGTAATCGACATTGGGCTCCCAGTCGCCCGGTGGATAGCCGGGATATGGGGTCTCGTACTCATCGGCCAGGTGAGCAAACGAGTGCCCCAATTCGTGGACTATTACTTCGCTGGCCGCGGAATGTACGGACGACACGGCAATACCGCCTCCCGAGCCGCCATACTTCGTAGAGTTGACCAGCACCAGAATAATATCCCAGACCCCGGGACCGACCAGGCCGTTGGCCGCGGCGATGGCCCGACTATAGCCGTCGCCGGTCAGGGCCAGCAGGCGTTCGATATTGTTCACCCAGAAGGACGAGTTGAGGTAAGTGTCTTTCAGGACGCCGTAGACTTCGTGGTCGGCGCCTTCTTCATTGCTCTCGATGTCAACCCGGTAAAGATTGGTGGCGGAGAAAAGGACATCCCAGGGCGCTTTGGCCTCGATCGATGCTCCCAGCGCACCGGCGGCTGACTCGAACATCCCTTCGCTCAGATTGACCGCCGTATACCCATCACCCATGATCACAATCACCAGGCGGTTTCCGTCAGGCCCGGTATCGCGGATTTTTCCACCGCCGACCGGCCCCTGCATCTGGGCTGACGTTCGAATCGCCTGGGGCAGGGAGAACGACCATTGTTCCTGCACGAACGGCGCCGGCAATTCCGAGCCGAGGGCCATCTTGTCGACGACCGCCGTGCGGTTCAGGTGGACAGTCTCAGCCGCCAGTTGCGGGTCCGGTCCGGTGATACGCACCACCATGGTTCCTTCCTCCGGAACCAGCCATTGGCACGGTTCCGAATCCCCGATGGTGGCCCGAAGGCCGACCGGCATCTGCGCCTCGGTCGAGTGCAGCGTCTGCCCGGCAACATCGACCCAATCGCAGTTGTAGGTCACTCGCAAGGCCGCCGATTCCAGACCGGGAGTGGTAATCTGCTTGGAGATATCCGGAACCGGGTCGGCCATGACCAGGTCCAGGGAACCGGCGTCATAACGGAAGACCAGCTGCCAGTAGCTGTCCGCCCGGGCGGAGCCACCGGCAAGGAAGAGTGAGATGCTCAGGATCAGGCGAATGAAGCTGCTTGAACGTCCAGACATGATATCTCCTAAAGAAGTCAACAGTCCTATAATCGGACGGTTTCGGGCAGGACCTGATGGCGACAAACGGCTATTTCAAGATAAGAGCCCTCGTGCTGTTGTCAATCTGAATCGACGGCAACGTACCCTGCCGGCCGGGTCATCCTTTATCGTCCGACGGGCCCCGAATTTCCCTGGTCTGAGCAATAACGGCCGCTCCGACGCCGTC
>Ga0209427_10001133_pt1 | contig 30162 bp, 26 predicted proteins | sample DeeMarSWOR136_30_FD_187465 | JGI IMG/M metagenome (GOLD analysis project Ga0209427, IMG submission 187465) | Marine sediment microbial communities from White Oak River estuary, North Carolina - WOR-1-36_30 (SPAdes) (version 2) | ecosystem: Environmental > Aquatic > Marine > Intertidal zone >...
AATTCATTAATTTTTTCTTCTGGAGCATCAGCTTTAATTCTAATAACAGGTTCCAATTTGTCATATCCAGCTAATTTCGAATCATCAATTCCAAAAATTGCTCCCAAATTGATATGTCCACGTGAAAACACTTTCAATTCTTGGATGTTTATTTGCATTATCTTTGCCCAAAATTTAGTAACCGCGATTATACAAGCACCAATAGAAGATAAGATTACTAATAATGGTGATGGTCCTTTATTAGTTCCATCTAACCCTCCAGGAGCATCAATTAATAACTCAAAGGGATCACCACCAGGATTACCCATGATACATTTAACTTGCATACCCTCTGAGAGCATTTCGCATTCTATATTAAAATTCTTTTCCCCAGCATTCCAATCTGCCTTAATGGCATCATAAGTTTCTTTAAAACTTGGCATTTAAACTCATCTATCCTATTTTAAATTTTTAATTTCATATTAAAGAGTGTGAAGATAATTTGAATGATTTTCGCAGCTAGAGTTGCCCATTACATTTAATTTATTTTTTATTAATAATTTTATATTTTCCTCAATACTTGCATTCACACCTTGATACAAATTTATATTAACTTGTTGAAAGCCCATGAATGGGCGCATTCCGATACCTGTCAAAATCATATCAGTAACGTTTCTTTGTTTCATATTTATAACAGGTTCCATGCAACCAGAGTGACCTTCATTTTTTAATGTAAAAACTTTCTTGAATTTATCATCATCAGTTATTTCGACTCCAATAAAATATTTACAATGCCCGAAATGGGGTGAAATATTTTCCGTTAATTCAAATCCATCTGAAGGAATTCCAATAATCTTATTCATATATCCCACACTTTTTTATTATTTTATAACTATTCATTTTTAGAATAGTGTTTTACTAAAATTTAGAATTCTATTTAATACTTGTGAATAGTTATTCATAATAATTCAACTTGTTCTTTATTGCTAAATATATTTTTTAACTCAAATAGAATGTTTTAGTATCATTAAATAGACATTATAATTATAAAAAAATTTGAAATATTTTACATCGAATGATGTTCATTTTGATTGGTGTTATTCGAATTTTTTTCGTTGTGGTCTTTTGGTGGGAGGATTATATTCGGTACATTTATAAAGGTTAAGCAACATATATAAACTGAAGAAATAGAATCTAATTAGATTGATAATAATATATTTGACTGAATTTTATTCGAAATGTTAGAAAATAAAAAAAAAGACCAGATTAAATTTATTTATTCAGAAACCTTAGTTGCTGATGAAACTGATGTTTCTGGAGAGTTAGACAAAGAATTATTAACTGAAAAAAACCCATTTGAAATGGCAAAGAGACAAATTGATATCGTTGCCAAAAAAATGGATTTAAATGATAATATTACTAAATATCTTAAAAAAGTAGAACGTTCCCTAATTGTTTCGATTCCAATTAAAATGGATGATGGAAGAGTCGAAATATTCGAAGGGTACAGAGTACATCACTCCACAGTACGAGGTCCTGGTAAAGGTGGTATTAGATTTGCTCCAAATGTTAATCTTGATGAAGTTAAAGCATTAGCTACTTGGATGACTTGGAAGTGTAGTTTATTAAATTTACCTCTTGGAGGTGCAAAAGGAGGTGTATGTGTAGATCCCAGAAAATTATCAAAAAATGAGTTAGAAAGATTAACTCGGAGATATACAGCAGAAATTATCAACTTTATAGGTCCTGATAGAGATATTCCCGCTCCAGATATGAATACCGATGCGCAAATCATGGCTTGGATTATGGACACTTATTCTATGAATAAAGGAAGAGCTATTCCTGGAGTAGTAACTGGGAAACCAATTGAAATCGGTGGCTCAGTTGGAAGAGAAACTGCAACTGGTATGGGCTTGTTTTTTGTACTCGAAGCTTTATGTAATAAAATGAATATGGATCTAAAAAACCAAGATGTTGTAGTGCAAGGATTTGGTAATGTTGGTGGAAATATCGCTAAAATTTTATATGAGAAAGGCTGTAATATTATAGCTGTATCAGACATTACTGGAGGATTATATGCCAAAGAAGGACTAAATATTAATGAATTATTAGAATGGAGAGATAAAAAAAAATTTCTAAAAGACTTTCAAAATGATAACTACCAATTTATAAGTAATAAAGACATACTAATACTTAAATGTGATATTTTAATTCCTGCAGCAACAGAAAACCAAATTACGCAATCAAATGCACACAAAATTAAGTGTAAAATCGTTTTAGAAGGTGCTAATGGCCCCACAACTCCAGATGCTGATAATATTTTGGAAAAGAAAGGAATAATTGTAGTCCCCGATATTCTTGCTAATGCTGGAGGTGTATGTGTCTCTTATTTTGAATATATTCAAGATATACACAGTTATTTCTGGAATCTAGAAAGAATTAATCAGGAATTAAAAAATATTTTGGTATGTGCTTTCGAAGATACCCATAATCTTTCTAAAGAAAAAAATGTTTCCCTTAGAATAGCTGCATATATGATTGCTATTTCAAGATTAGCTAAAGCTATTGAGTTGAGAGGAATTTTTCCTTAAACTATGTTCTAAACGAAATTAAATTTTAAAATTAATTTTTTGACTTAATTTAAAAATATCTATTAAACTTGACACATGTATAGGTAATTGAATTCCGTCTAAGGTTTTAATTTCTTCATTAATAAATCTCCAGAGATCTTTTTCATCTTTAGAGATAATTTTTATTATTAGGTTATGATCTCCTGTTGAGGACGCAACTAGCTGTATTTCATCAAATGTGGTTAACTTTTTTGCAACTTCATCTAATTTAAATGGATCAACGGAGAGCCCGATTATAGCCATTGTATTATAACCAACTTTGAAAGGATCTACAAATGTGTCAAATTTCTTTATAATTCCTTCTTTTATCATATTTTGCACTCGATTATGAATAGTACTAGCAGCTAAATTCACTTTCTTACTCAAATCCTTATAAGAGATTCTATAATTTTCTTGTAAAAAATTGAGAATTTCTTTATCTTTTTGATCAAATGGTATTTTTTGGATTTTATCTGTGATTTTTTCGCTTTCAATTCTATGTCGTTCAATAGCATACAAAATTGCTCGCATTAAATTAGTTTCATTGAGTTCTCCTTTTACTATATAATCTTGTGCTCCTTTTTGGAGTGATTCTAATGCAAATTCCTTATCATCTAACCCGGTTAAAATTATTATAGGATAAGTGTTAGTAATACTTAATACTCTTTCTAATGTAGATTCTCTATCGCTATCAGGAAGAGTTAGATCTAACAAAATTATATCATAATCTTTCGTCTTAAGACTATTCAAACTATCAGAAAGTCGAGGATATGATTCTAATTCAAATTGGATTTCTTTAGAAGTTTTTAATAATTCTTCAATAAGGCGTACATCAGCTCTATTATCTTCGATTAATAATATATTTAATTTTTTATTCTCCATATTTATTCACCAGAAACCATGTTTTTTTTGAATTAAAATTCATTCAATTATTTATTCCTTATTCTGAATAATATTCATTTTAGTATTTATAATTTTTTTAAATCGACTATTTTATTTATAAGAGAATAAAGTAAATATAAACCATTATTATGTAGCATAAATGGAAATCTCATTATTTGTGCCTAGAAATACAATATTTTTGTTCGATAAAATTTATTTTATATTGGACAATATTCTTAATTAATTCTAATTTTTCTTATAACATCTAAAAATAGAATGAAATATGGGAAGTAAGATATGAATATTGTAAACTTGAAACTGAAAGAAGAAAGAATGAGATTCTTAATTATTACAATTTTAATGATTATTTCATTTTTATTAATTTATTATTTCGAGGTAATTCTAAGAACTTCAATCCTAGTGTCACATTTTTTTTATTTTCCTTCAATTCTCGCATGTTTATGGTGGAAAAGACAAGGTTTAATTATCCCTATTATATTAGCAGTATCAATAGTCATTTTTCATTTTATTCCAGGAGTTTTTTTCTTTGATCTAGAAACAATCAATAATTTTTTGAGAGCAATCTCATTACTAATTGTTGGAATTGTGGTAACACTATTATCTGAGCATATTTCAAAAAGAGAAATCCAATTCAATGAGATAATGGAAGATCTAAAAAGATCTAATGAAGATTTACAACAATTTGCTTATGTTGCTTCCCATGATCTACAAGAACCCTTAAGAGCAATTGTAAGTTTTTCTCAACTTTTAGAAGATAAATATCAAGATAAATTGGATAAGGATGGTAAAGAGTTCATTCATTTTATTACAGATGGAGCAAAGAAAATGAATACATTGATAAAGGACCTACTGCTATATAGTAGAATCACAACACATGCTCAACCTTCTAAATTAACTAACCTAGAGGACATTTTAAAAGACTCATTATATAATTTGCAAGAATCAATTAAAGAGAGTGGCGCAGTAATAACTTATGACAAAATGCCAATATTGAAAGTAGATAAAACCCAATTTACACAATTATTTCAGAATCTTATTAGTAATGCTATAAAATTCCGAAGACAAGAACCACCTAAAATACATATAGGAGTAAAAAAAATTAATGATGAGTGGTTATTTTCTGTAAAAGACAATGGTATAGGTATTGAGGCAAAATTTTTTGATAAACTATTTAATATATTTTACCGATTACATACTAAAGAAGAATATCCAGGTACAGGAATAGGTTTACCTATTTGTAAAAAGATTGTTCAACGGTATAACGGAAAAATATGGGTAGAATCTGAATTCGGTAATGGATCAACCTTCTTCTTTACAATTTATCCAAAAAAAATGAAACTTAAAGAGAGAAAATAAAAATGAATGAATATACGAAAGTCAAAGCCAAAATCTTGCTTGTAGAAGATAATGCCGCAGATATTCGACTTACTAAGGAAGTTCTTCAAGATAATGAACTTGTGGCTAGATTAGATGTAGTCAGAGATGGTGTTGAAGCACTTGATTTTTTAAAGAAAAGAAGTAAATATACTAATGCCAAAAGACCAAATCTAATACTTTTAGACTTAAATTTACCAAAAAAGAATGGCTTTTATTTATTGGAAGAGATCAAGAAAGATGAAGAATTGAAATACATTCCCATTGTAATATTAACAGTATCTGATGCCAGAGAAGATTTGATAAAAGCATATAATCTCCATGCTAATTGTTATGTAATCAAACCTTTAGAAATGAAGGAATTTTATAGAATTATTAATTCGATAGTTTATTTCTGGTTTACTGTTGTAAAGCATCTCGAGCGTGAATAAATAAAAAAGACACTAAACTTTTAATGGTTTTTATTATTTTAAAAATAGGAATAAAGAGGTTTTATTTACTTGCATTATTACTATGCAATTTTTATTGAATGGGTAGATTTGAAAATATCTAGGAAGTTCGAAACGTGGATTTGAGGTTTTATTCCGTTTATTGTTTTAATTTTTATATTTATAAAATTCCAAAGTGATTTCTCATCCTTAGCAATGACCTGAGCGATAATATCATGATCTCCCGATGAAATAGCTACAAGTTGAGTTTCTTCATATGAAGCGATAATATTTGCGATATCTTTCATTTTTATTGGATCTACTGATAGACCTATTAATGCCACAGTATTATAACCAATCTTAGCTGGATCTATAATAGCTCCAAACTGTTTTATGATTTCTTCCTCAATCATTTTCTTTACTCTAGTATGAATAGTACTCGCTGCTAATTTTAACCTATCTGATAATTCTCGATACGAAACTTTATCATTTTCTTGTAAAATGTTAAGAATTTTCTTATCAGTATCATCTATACTATTACAATTCCATTTATAGTTTTTGCGATCATCATTAAAGACAACTCCATGTTCTATTGAAAATCCTTCACATTCGTGATAAATTTTTCTACCCAATGAATATTCTTCTCCACAATTAGGACAGGTTACCGTAATAATCAACTCATTTTCCTTATTTATAGGTTATAACATAAATTTCATTTTTATATTAGATCTGAATAATGTTCATTTTTATTTTTTTTTTAGATATTATATAGATCTAGTTTCACTATTAGAAATTATATGATTTATAATATTTAAATCTATCGAAGATAGTTCGACGTTATTATTTAATATCGTATATTATGCGGGATGAAACATTGCATTATGAATAATGTTCGGTGGAAATTATTTTGGAAATTTAAGAACTTTAAAAAAAATTTAGTCTTAGCTTCTTTATATCAAAAATAATTAAAAAAAAAATAATAGAAATTTAATAATTATAACAGAAAACATTATTTTTTAGCTTTATCGATAAATTTCTTCAGGAAAATCTTTAATAGATTCTATATATGAATTTTTGGCTTTATCTGCCTCTTTTTTTATCTTTTCAATAGCTCTTTCAATATCAACCTGAGAAATTTTTATTTTAGAATAGGAATTAAAATCTGAAGTATCAATATCAGAGTGAAATACTCCCTTGCGTATTGCTAAAATAGTCGCTAGTTCGCAAATAGCTTTTATATCAGCACCTGTATATCCTTCTAACATCTCAACTATTAAATCTATGTCAATGGTGTTTTCAATAGGACGATCCTTAAGATGAATCTTGAATATAGCTCTCCGGGCAATTTCATCTGGTAACGGGAATTCAATTTTTCTTCCAAATCTACCTGATCTTAATATAGCGGGGTCTAGCAAATCAGGTCTATTTGTAGCTGCAATTAATACAACATCATTTAATTCTTCTATGCCATCCATCTCTGTAAGAAATTGAGCCACAATTTGTTCAATTACACCTGAATTCGAAGAACTTGATCGTTTGGAAGCTATTGCATCGATTTCATCGAAGAATATTATACAAGGAGTAACAGATCTAGCCTTTCGGAAGATCTCTCGCACAGCTTTTGCACTTTCGCCTACCCATTTTGATAGAAGTTCAGAACCTTTAACAGAAATAAAATTTGCTTCAGTTTCATGAGCGAGTGCTTTAATTATAAGAGTTTTCCCTGTACCAGGAGGACCATACATTAAGATCCCATTTGAAGGTTTACAATTCATATATTTGTAAAATCCAGGGAATTTTAAAGGCCATTCAATTATCTCTTTTAATTCTTGCTTGATTTCTTCCAATCCCCCTATATCTTCCCAGCTTTCTGATGGTTGAGTTATTAATATCTCTCTTAAGGCTGAAGGTTCAACAGTTTTTAAAGCCACAACAAAATGTTCCATCCTAATCTTTAATTTTTTTAATAATTCTTCTGGAATTGGCTTGTCTAAATCAATTTCAGGTATTATTTCCCTTATTGCCAACAATGCAGATTCTTTACATAATGATTTGATATCTGCTCCCACAAATCCATGGGTTTTTTCAGCAATTGTTCTTAGAGCTACATCTTTATCTAATGGCATTCCTCTGGTGTGAATTAATAAGATTTCATATCGCCCGTTAATATCTGGTACCTTAATTTCAATTTCCCTATCAAATCTTCCAGGTCTTCTTAAAGCAATATCAATATCATTAACTCTATTTGTGGCGCCTATAACAATTATCTCCCCTCTTGCTTTTATTCCATCCATGAGAGACAATAATTGAGCAACTATTCTCGATTCTACTTGGTTCTTACCTTCATCCCTCTTTGGTGCAATAGAATCCAATTCATCGAGAAAAATTATTGCAGGAGCTTTTTCTCTACCTTCCTCAAAAACCTTCCTAAGATTCTCTTCACTTTGGCCAAAGAATTTACTCATAATTTCAGGGCCACTTATACTAATAAAATGGGCATCAGTTTCAGATGCAACTGCTTTGGCAAGTAAAGTTTTTCCAGTACCAGGAGGACCATATAATAACACACCTTTAGGTGGTTCAATTCCTATTCTTTTAAAAAGTTCTGGATGCCTTATTGGAAGTTCAATAATTTCTCTAAGCTTTTGAATCGTCGCTTCTAATCCTCCAATATCCTCATAAGTAACTTTTTCACGAATTTCTTGTAGTTTTTCTTCAATTTCGTTAATTCTTTCATATTTAACTGCTATTCTCTTAACATCATCAGTTTGTTCTGTAAAAAGAATATTTGTTTTAAGATTAATTTTAACTGCTTCTGCTTTTGGAGAATAATTAACAACAACTAAATCAATTCGATGGGCCATTGCATAAAAACTTAAACTATCCCCTAAAGTGATAACTCTATTTTCGAGTTTCCTTGCTAGAGCTTGAGGATCACGTGGAATCAAAGAACTATTAAGCCCAGCAAATGTGATATATTCTGCTGAGCTTGCTTCAATCTTTTTGATATCAACTAAATCATCAATAGATGCACTTAAATTTCTTCTTAAAGAAGGATCCATCCTAATAATTTGCTTTCCTTTATCCTCTGCTCTTCCTGATGACAATAAAGCTACAGTCGTTCTACTTACAATAGTATGTGTAATTTTAATAACATCACCAACTTTCAAATTCAAGTTACTTATTACATCCGGATCTATTCTTACTATTCCTCTTCCAGCATCTTCTTTAAGAGAATCTTTAATTCGTAATTTTTGTTCTAAGTTTTTATTCAAAAATCACTCCTCCAGTTGATTTTTTAAAGTCTAGAATTTAAATAAAAGTAAAAATAAAATTATTAAGGATTTTTTTTATGCTATTCATTTTCTAAGAAGTTCCTTAGCTACCTCAAACGCATAATTATAATCAAATATTTTTAATCCTTTTGTATTCGAAGCTTCTTTTAAAATTTGACTTTCTGAACTTGCTTTTAAGTGTCCTAAAGCTAATGCTCCTATCCCAAAAATTCCTGGATAAATTTCATCATTTTTATTTTTAGGTTTGAGACCTGCAATACCGTAAGGAGGAACTAGATTAATATCTACTACAATTTTTTTCCCGATTAATTTTTCCATCCATTCTTGAGATAAAATTTCTACACCTGGAGCTGCTAAAGACCATAAAATGTCCGCATCTCTCGCAATTTCAAATCTTTGTTCGATTTTGGGAGCATATACACCCTGAATTTCAGTACATCCATCTCCTACTTCTTCATTTAGTTCCGTTATAAGATTTTTTATGAAATCTTCATTAACTTTATCCCAAGTTTCTACCAAATATGTTATACATCCTATTTTAGCAGCTAAGATTGATGCAATCCGTCCAACTGGTCCAGTGCCAAAAATTACTACTTTCTTTCCCCTTAAATTGTTCATTCTGTGCTTATTATAAGCTATACTCAAAGTCATAGCAACAACAGCTGAAGCTGTTGTATGTGAACCACGAGGATCAATGATAACAGGACATTCAAAAGGCGGCACCAAAGATTTAATAACCGCTTTAGCTATTCTCTCTCCTTCCTTAACATCTGAACCACCAATAAAAAAAGTTGTTGGAGCATTTGGTTTACGTGAAAAAATAGCATCTTGGACAAGTTTAGGAACATGTTCAGCTTTCGTTTTGCTTATAGGTATTACGATATCAAATCCTGCATCATAAGCCATATTAATATCAAAGGGAGAGGCGTTTTCATCAGTGTCAAAGAAAAAACAAATTTTATCTGATGTATCTTTCCTTTTTATGATAATAGGAGTCAATTCTATAATGGATTTCTTTCCAAGTATACTTTCTACCTCTCTTTCAACCATTTAAATCATCTCACTTTTTAAATATTATAAAAATTTATTTCAATTTTTTATTAAAAATCAATTTTTAAATCTTGTTCAATTACTTGTTCAATTTCTTCAGCTTTAATTGACCTTTTTATCTGTACTTTTTCAACTTCGATACCTAATTCGTCTGCTAAATGCTCAAATCCATTAAAATGTTGAAGATCACATATGAGTAAACATTTCAATTTTGTTCCTTCTAAATCTCTTCCGATGTTTAAGAGTTTCATCATTATCCATGCTTCCCGAACCTTATATCTTATTTCATCTTCTTGAGTTTTATAATCAATTTGTAAATAATCTTTCCATAATACAAGTCTTTTGAAAAATTCATCATTTTCGATAAATTTTTCTCCATTTTTTAAAAGATTATTAATTTGTTTCTCAAGTTTTTTAATCATTATCCGATGTTCATCTAATGCGGAAGAAAGATATAATTCAGCATTCTCTGAAATATCTGCATGTTGGAAAGGAATACCTCGCTTTTTGAATAAGGCTTTTAATGGATCATTTGGATTTTTTACTTTATCCCATGAATTTGGTCTTTCTTCTATAGCAAAATCAGGTTGATATTTTTCTATTAGTGAATCAACCAATTCAAGATATTCCCTTGAAATTAAATGGAGGTTCCAAAAAAGATCTTCCTTTAATTCCTCTGGAGTTTCAAACCACCAATCGATAGGAAACTCACTCTCAATCAAAATTAATTTTAAATTTTTATTTTTTAATGGTTTTAATTCTAACACTTCTGGCATTTATTATCGCCTCCTTTTTTATAATATTATTTTTTGAAAAGTGTGTTTTTTATTATAAGATATAACTTTTACTCCTAATTCTCGTAAAATTTCAACAATTTGAGGACATATATCTTCACATATATCTTCTTGAACAAAATGAACAAAAACTATTTGCTCTTTCTTGAAAGATAGTGCTAGATCTATCATTTTTTTTACAATCCATTGAGGCCTTAACTTTAAACTAAGGAATATTTCTCTTGCTTGAATTTCTTCTCCTAACATATCAATCCAATTTTTTAAACTTAATCCTTTATAAGATTCTTTATCATCCAATCGTTCATATTCTTCAAATAATTCATTTTGAAATTGTTGCTTTTCAATTATCTCTTCATACAGATATCCCATTGCATATTCAGGAATATCTACTTGAAAAAAGGGAATTTTTAAATCAATTAATGTCTTGGCAAACGGAGTTTTAGTAAATTCTTTCATATCAATCTGAAAATCAACTGTAACAAAATTAATATTATTTTGTGTCAAAAATTCCACTAATTTATCATTATTTTCTCTTTGGAAATATTCTGCATCTTGTTTTGAAGACATATATGCGATTATTTTTTTTTTATCTATAGACTTAAATTCTAACACTTCCATTGCTGAACTCCCTCCTTATTTATAATTATACTAAAAGCAAGCATTTCTTTTTCTTGCTCATAATTTTTAATTTTAACATTTAAATCTTTTAAAAGGTTCATTGTTTCTATAAAAATAGTATCTTGGGCAAAATGTATTACATTAATCTCTTTCTTATTTTTACTTTTGATTATATCAAGAATCTTTTTAACAATCCACTGCGGTCTTAATTTCATTTGTAAGATATTTTTTTTCTCTTCAATTTCATCCTTGAGAACACTAATCCAAGATTTTAAGTTTTGACCTTTGAATGTATCTTTATCTTTCATAGAAACATATTCCTCTATTAATTTATTTACTTGGTCTTCTTTTTCAAGAATTTCTTCAACTATATATCCCATCGCATATTCAGGAATATCAACTGTGAAATAAGGAATTTTTTCATGATTTAGTAATCTACTTAAGGATGATTGAGTAAAATTTTTTATATTATCATTTTCAACATCAATAGTGGCAAAATCAATATCAGCATATTTGAAGAATTCAATTAAATCCCTAATGGTTTTAGAATCAGATTTCATATTAGATAGATTTATTAAATTTACCATTATATCTTTATTCTTAACTGGCTTAATTTCTAAGACTTCCATTTTTATCCTCACCTTGATTTAAATAATATTATTATTCTAATTAAATAAACAAAAGACCTGAATTTAAAGAGTCTGATAAGAAAAATTTTGTGGAGTTTGACAATTTTTTTTGTCAGATTTCAAATTATGATTTTTTTTTTTTCATAGCAAACTATAGTAAAAAATATAATGATTATAATAATAGAACTTAGATGATTCTATTACTTGAAAAATAAAATTGTCAATTATTTAAAATCTTAAAAAAAAAATTATTTTTATATAATAATATATCAAAACATCAAGAATATCCCTAAAGGGATATAATTCTTTTAATAATAAGAAAATTTCAAAAACGAGTTTTTTTCTTTAAATTGAAATAAAACATGATATACTAAAATCTAACTTCTAAAAAGAGTAATTTTCCGAAAATCCATACAATGGATTTGTTACCTCTCAACCAAGATTTTTTTGAAAGGATCATTCTTTTTCGGATTAAATTTGATGAGGAGCTAGTGCTTCGATCTTCTTTATAATAAGTTCAATTGGTTCAATATTTTCTTCTTTATATTCAATTTCAGCGCTACAAATTCCCTTTATTTCTTCGATTAGTTGAGATTCCCTATAATATTTAAGATCAATTGCTTGAGCTGGACAGGATGATACACAAACACCACATCCTTTACATTTCATACTACTCACTTCTGCAATGGCTTCTCCATTGATAGCTATAGCTTCATATGTACATAACTTTTCACATCTATGACATCCCATACAAAGATTTCCATTTACTTCTGCAATTATTAATTCCTGAGTAATTAAATCTTTTGATAACAACGTTGAAACTTTACTTGCTGCGGCTAATGCTGTTGATACAGAATAAGGGATATTTTTCGGGCCAGCAGCACATCCACAAATATATATTCCTATATTTTTTGTTTCCTGAGGTTTTAAGCATCCATGTACTTCAGATAAAAATCCATTCATATCTTTACTTAAGTTTAACAGCTCAGCAATTTGTGTTGTATAGTGAGAAGGAATCATCCCTGTCGATAGTACGACTAAATCTGCATCTAATTTAATCATTTCACCAGTTAAAGTAGAAGAAGCATATAATTTTAGCTTTTTTGTTGCTGAGTCTTCCCGTATATCTCCAACTTTTCCCTGAACCATCAAAATTCCTGCTTCTCTTGCTTTCCTATAATATTCTTCATTACCTTTATCCCACGTTCGAATATCTATATAAAAAATGGCAATTTCTATATCAGGATATTCTTGCTTTAATAATTGAGCATTCTTAAGAGCAACATTACAACATACTCCTGAACAATATGGATTTCCTTTTAAAGATCTTGATCCCACGCATTGTATCATAGCTACTGTTTTTGGGGTTTTTCCATCGGAGATCCTATAAAGATGTCCCCCAGTTGGCCCGATTGGACTTAACATACGTTCTAACTCGATTTGAGTTATGACATCAGGATAAATTCCATATTTATACTCATTGCTTTTCATTATTGGATATTCATCCCAACCTGTGGCTATAATTATAGCTCCAACTTTGATATCTTGATAGGTTGGAACTTGTTCAAAATCAATGGCTTCTGCTGGGCAAGTTCTCATACAATTCCCACACTCAATACACACACTCTTATCAATCAGGGCGACTTTAGGTACTGCTTGTGGAAAGGGTGTATAAATTGCAGTTCGTTCCCCAATTCCTCTATTAAATTCATTAGGAACGGTTATAGGGCATTTCAATGTGCACAATCCACAGCCAGTACATTTTTTTTCATTAATATAACGGGGCTTCTTTTTTATTTTAACATGATAGTTCCCAGGGATTCCACTATATCCAATAACTTCACTATATGTTAATAAATTTATATTTGGATGTTTAGAAGTACGCACCATAATTGGGGCAAGAACTCAAATGCCACAATCATCAGTAGGGTAAATTCGATCTAATTGTGCCATTTTACCACCAATAGTAGCTTCTTTTTCTACTAAATAAACGTTGAACGCCTGGTCCGCTAAATCCAATGCTGCATTCATCCCAGCAATTCCAGCACCAATAACTAAAACAGATTTTTCTAATTTAATTTTATTATAAGGGATAATTTCTAATTCTCGTGCACGATTTATGCCTGCTTGCACTAATCTGATAGCTTTTTCTGTGGCGGCTCTTATATTGCTAGAATGAACAAAAGAACAATGCTCACGGAGATTAACCATTTGAAAATAATATGGACTTAATCCTGCTTCAATTAATACGCTTCGATAGGTGGATTCATGAATTTTTGGAGTACAAGCGGCAACTACTACTCGATTTAAATTTAAATCTATAATGTCGTTTTTAATGAGATTTTGTCCTGGATCACTACAAGTAAAATCATTCACTCTCGCGATGATGACATTTGGCAGATATTCTACATAATCCCTTACAAGATCACAATCAATGCTAGCACCGATATTAACTCCTCATCTACAAATATAAACTCCGATTCTTATTATGGTCTGCATTTCAGACATTTAATCCACCTGCGGAAAAAATCACCATTATTTTTTAGATAAAATTTAATATTTCTAGTAATGAAAAAAACGTATATTTTACAAAAATGTAATTTAAATTATTCTTTTTGTTATATTTCGATTAAAGGATGAGTTAAGAGAAATTTAAAAAATTTGATAAGAAGAATTTTAATTTATTGACAACAATTTTTGTCATTTTCTCTAGTTTATAGATGGTTCTGATCTTTTGGTGAATAATTTCTTGCTTTTCTTTGGTCAATATTGATATATGTAGTAAGAATATTAATCATTTCTTGTTTTATTTAATATTTTTGTGATTGATAAAAAGAATATATTTATATACTTTGACAATTATATTTATCATGAGGATCACAAAATTAATTATAATTATCAATTATATTTTTGAAATCAAAATTAAAATATTGGTGAATTTCAATAATGAGAATAAAAATTTTTCAAGATTTAATAGAGGAAGTCCACAATCCAGGAATTTGTCAACAATGTGGAGGATGTGTGAGTTTTTGTAATTCAATTGAGAAGGATGTAATCGGATTTAAAGAGCCTAATTCACCTCCAGAATATTTAAATAAGGAAAATTGTCTAGAGTGTGGTATTTGTTATTTTATTTGTCCACAAACCCATATTTTAGATGAGGATCTTAATAAAACTTATAATTTTTCAGATTTTTCATCTATGCCATTAGGTTATATAGAAGGAATATATTCTTGTCAAACAAATGATAATGAATTTCTAAAATATGGAACAGATGGAGGTGTTGTAAACTCTATAATTAACTTTTTGATAGAGCGAAAGATGATTGAAGGAGCTATTGTTGCAAAAACAAAGGGAGCTTTTTCCAGAGAGGCTATAATTGCCAAAAATAGAAATGATTTAATAACTGCTTCAGGAGTTAAATTAGATTTAACTCCACAGCTAGACAGTGTACAAAAATTCCATACTTATACAAGTTCATTACCCCAATTAAGACATTATAAATTTAAGAAATTGGCGCTGGTTGGAACTCCTTGTCAGATTTATACAATTAGATGTATGCAAAGTCTAGGTATTATTCCATCACAGAATATCGAGATTTGTCTTGGTCTGTTTTGTTATGAAAATTTCTTTTTTGATGAGCTTAGAGTTAAGAAATTCGAAAATGATTTCAATCTTAAATTTGAGAATATCGAAAGAATCAATATTAAAGAGGACTTAATTGTCAAATTAAAAGGTAAAAGAGGATCTCAAAAAATCATTCATATACCCTTTAAGAAGTTAAAAGAATATATGCGTCCCGCTTGTAATGCTTGTGCTGATTTTACTAACATTTATGCAGATATATCATTTGGCGGACTCGGTTCACCAGATAATTTTACAACAGTCATTACACGCACTAAAAAGGGAAAGGAGATTTTTAATAAAGTTGTCAAAACAGGTGTTATTAAGATATTAGATAAGTTTAATGAAAAAGGGATAAAAGATAAATTAGTTCAACTATCTCAGTCGAAAATAAAAAGAGCAGAAAGCTATTTTGGAAATAAACTAATTAAAGGAAAGATATCGGAGGTAACATCAGTAATAAAAGAAGAATAACTGTTAAAATCCATATGTATAAAATTAAAATTATTTTTAATTTGATATTAACCTATTATTGATATATAGGGTGATTTAATAAATGGACATATATTCAATATTGTCTCATCCATTTAGAAGAAAAATTTTAATTCTTTTAGAAAATGAGGGTTATATACCTTATACGGAATTAATGGAAAGACTTAATTTAGAAACAACTGGTCAGTTAAATTTCCATCTTAAAAAATTAGGTACTCTAATTGATAAGGATAAAAAATCATATTTTCTAACAGAAGATGGAAAACGTATCCTTAAAATAATAAATATTAATAAAAGAATCTTATCAGGAGAGGATATTGAAGATTATTTGGATTCAAGAGGAAGTGAGATTAGTCGAGTTGGAGTAATAATTTGTAACTGTAACACAGAGATTCCAAATGTTATAAACATTAATGCTCTTGAAAATTATGTAAATAAGATAAAAAATGTTGTTTCTGTAAAAGTCTTTGAAAATTTATGTCAGCAAAAAAATTTCACCAAAATTGCTAATTGGGTTAAAGATAATTTTTTGAATAAAATTGTTATAGCAGCTTGTTCTCCAAAAACACATCAACATATCTTTGAACGTATATTCGAAGATGTTATTGAGCGAGTAAATATAGAAATAGCAAATATTAGAGAACAATGTTGCTGGGTTCATCAATTAAAAATAGACCATTTAGATCCCTTAATTATTTTAGAAAAAGCAAAATTACTGATAGAATCTGCTGTAGAACGAGTGATCCTTCAAAAAAATGTAAAAATTAAGAGAGTAGAAGTAATTAAAAGTTGTGCAATTATAGGTGGTGGGATTGGGGGGATGACGCTTGCGTTAAATCTTGCCCGAGCAGGGATTAAAGTGTATCTTATAGAAAAATCACCAACATTGGGAGGAAAGGTAGCGATGTGGCATAGGATCTATAATATGGGAGATTGCTCTATTTGTTTCATATCAGAAATAATAGCTGAATTAGTAAAAGAAAAAAATATAAAAATTTTAACCAATACTGAAATAGAGGAAGTATCCGGAGAAGTAGGAGATTTTACAATTGATTTAATTAGAAAACCTCGTTATATTGACACTAAAAAATGTACTGGATGTAAAAAATGCATAGAAGTATGTAGTATAGAAAAGCCAAATCAGTTTGAATTTGGTTTAACAAATAGAAAAGTCATCTATATCCCTTTAATTCATTCATATCCATATGTTCCATTAATTGACGAAGAAAACATAAAAAATTGCCTTAATTGTAGGATTTGTGAAAGAGCATGTGCCAATAAAGCAATTGATTTTAATCAAAAACGACAGAATATTAAAATTAGAGTAGGAGTAAAAGTTATAGCAATTGGTGCTGATATATTCTCAGATTTAGCAGAATATCATTATAACCCTCAAAATGACATAATTACATCACCTGAATTTGAAAGAATGCTTTCTTCAGAGGGATTTACAAACGGAGAGATTTTAAAGATATCTGATAAGAAACCTCCAAAAACAATATCAATTATCCAATGCATAGATTCTTCTAATGATGAACAGAGACTTCAAGAAATTATTGCTTTAAAATATTTAAATTGTATTAAAGTAAAGAATCCTGAATGTCAAGTGAATATTTTCTATGATTTAAGTAAAATCAAAGATACAAATGGATTTATATTAAATTCTATAGATCCAAGATTTCACTATGTTACTAATATGAACATTGTTGAGAAAAATAATACAAAATTCATAAAAACAGATTTAAAGGAATATCAAAGTGATCTAATCATTTTGAATTTAATGTTGGTCCCAAATAAAGATTTAAAATCACTTAGGAAGTTAATGGATTTTAGTTTGGATGATTATGGTTTTATGAGTGAGGACACATTAGCTTCAGGAATATTTGGTGTTGGAAATATTTTTGGACCTTTGGATTATAATTCTACAATTTCTTCAGCTAATAATGCAGCTTTAAAAGTAATTTCTCTACTTTCACAAAATTATTTAATTGCTGAATTTAGTGGAATAGAAATAGATGAAGAAAAATGTGGATTATGCGGTCTTTGTTCTAAAACTTGTCCTTTTAACGCTATTACAATTGAATCGGATAAAATCAATATTGATAAATTCAAATGTAAAGGATGTGGTACGTGTGTAAGTGTATGTCCCACCAATGCAATAGATCTGAATATAGATACCTCTGAGAAAATAATTAAAACAATTGATATTTGTTCAAAATATAGAAAAAGTCCAAAAATAATTGCTTTTTGTTGCCGTTCTTGCGGTTATGCCGCAGCTGATGATGCTGGACTCAAAAAAATATCATATAATCCAAATATTTTCATTGTTCGCGTTCCGTGCTCTGGTCGTGTTGACACAAACTTCATAATTAGGGCTTTTGAGAAACAATTTGATGGTGTTCTAATTATTGGATGTAATAAGAATGCATGTAGGTATATTGATGGTGTAGAAAAAATTGAAAATAAAATCAAATTATTAAAAAGGATATTAGGGCCTAAATATAATAATCGTATTATCCTAGAACATATGAATGCGGTTGAAGGAGCCAAGTTTGCTGAAGTAGTTAATAAATTTTATGAAGAATTATCAGAGGAGATTAAATTTGAAACCTAGATTTAGTATAGTTTCATTAACAGGATGTAGTGGATGTATCTCAACATTAATTTCATTAGATATTTTTCCTCAATTTCTTGAAAGGACTAAAGTAATATATTTCCCTTTTATTTCAGATACAGAAAATATTGAGGATTGTGATATCGCCTTAGTAGAGGGATGCATCTCTGAACAAAAAGATATAACTTATCTTAAAAAAGTTAGAAAACATGCTAAAAAAGTATTTGCACTCGGTACATGTGCAGCTTTTGGGGGTATTTTAAGCCTTTCATTTTCAAAAGATGCTAAACCAATCTCTACTTTTATTGAAATTGATGGCATTATCCCAGGATGCCCACCTCCTTCTAAACTTTTTGGTAATTTATTAATAAGATTAGTAGAAAACAAAGAGATAAACTTATCTGAAAAAGTTATGTGTGCTAACTGCCCTTTAAGAGAAAACTCTGAAGTCGATTTTAATCAAAAAATTACTAGAATTAACCCTAATCCTGATGAAATATTAATTGGGGAAGAAAATTTAGAGTGTTTCCTTAAAAAGGGGATTTTATGTTTAGGACCTATAACTCGAGAAGGGTGTGAGAATAAATGTATAACCCTTGGTTTTCCATGCGAAGGTTGTTTAGGACCTGTTTCAAAAGATTTTACAGCAAATGTAATTAATTTCTTAAGCTTAACTAATCTCTCTGAAGATTTAAAAAATTATGAAGGTATATTTTATCGATTTTCAAAACCGAAATTGAGAAGGTGATTGTTTTGCTAAAAATAGTTGATGTATGTACTCGGGTTGAGGGCCACGGAAATGTGAAGATATTAGTTCATAATGATGAGATCTCAAATGTTGAATTTGATATTGAAGTATTTAGAGGATTTGAGAATTTTTTAATCGGAAAAAATTTGATGGACATTCCTAAAATTACATCTCGAATATGCGGATTATGTTATGCATCACAAACGATTGCTAGTTGTAAAGCAATAGAAAATATTTATGATATAGATATATCAAAACAATCAATTCTTTTGAGACGTCTATTACTAATTGGAGAATTAATAAAATCCCATTGTATGCATTTTTTTTTCCAATCACTACCAGATCTTTTTCAAATCTTTGATTTTAACCGAAAATTTCTCTCACCTTATGATTTGATTAAATATGACCCTGATTTGACAACATACATATATGAATTAATCAAAATTGGAACTGAGGTTGAAAGAGGGTTTGGTGGAAGATCTGTTCATTTGATAACACCAATTCCAGGGGGTGTTATTTATTTACCCTCAAGAAAAAATATATCTATAGTGCGAAAATATTTTCAAAAAGCTTTAATCAACTTAGAATTGATGATTGAAAAATTTATTGATTTGTTTTCCAATCAAGTTCCTCCCAAAGAATATAATCTTCCAAATATAATGTATATGGCTCTAAATAATTTAAATAAGTTTGATAGATATGAAGGTTCGATGAAAATTAAAGTAAATGAAACTAATATTATTGAATTCCAAGAAAAAAATTATGTTAAATATTTTAATAAAGAAGTAGATTTACGAGGCATTGATTTTCATTTCAATAAAGATAAAATGATTTTAGTTGGACCTATCGCTCGGTTTAAAATTATTGATAATTATGGAATTGATAATATAAATACATACATAGAATTTTTTGATAAATCTTGGCAAAATAGTATTTTATATTCTAATATCCTTAGACTAATGGAAATGTATTTTGAAATTCAAAAAGGATTAGAAATGTTAGAAGACCCTGTTTTGAATACTAGAATCATGCCCCCTTCTTTTAAACCAGTGAAAAATTCAGAAGGTATGGGCGTTATTGAGGCACCAAGAGGCACACTACTACATCATTATTCTTTAGGTGAAAATGGTTTGCCTAAGGAAATAAAAATTTTCATACCAACTGAGATAAATATTCCTATAATAAATGAAATGATGATAAGATATGCTCAAGAAATATATGATAAAACAGGAGATATAAATTTTGTAAAAAAGAGGGTGCAAACAATTGTTAGAGCTTTTGATCCATGCATTGCTTGTGCAGCTCATTGAATTTTAGAGGAATCTGAATGTATTTGAAAATATTTTAATAAACGCTGTAAAATATAACGAAAATTCTGTTGTGGAGATTAATGTGAAGATTTCTAAGCATGTTTATCGAAATATCAATTACTTAAAAATTGAAATTAAAGATAATGGTATTGGAATTCCAGACGATAGGAAACAAGTAATTTTTGAGAGAAATTATAAAAAAATATCCATTCTAAAGGGATGGGTTTTGGATTATCAGTAGCAAAAAGAGTAATAAATAAATGTAAAGGTAAAATTTGGGTGGAAGATAAAATCTCTGGAGATTACTCAAAAGGAAGTAACTTTATTATTTTAATACCTGAAGCTTTTTAATTAAATTTTAAGAATTATTGAGAAAATTTAATTGATAAAAAAATCGTATAAGGAACGATTGAAATAATTCTTAAGGGTTTGAGAATCATAAAAAATGTTTCCCATCTTGATCAAATATGTATATTTTTCTAGTACTGATCATTTTAGTTTGTTTGAGAATTATCGATTATGATCAGTGATGATCATAATTCCTTGCATGATGGTCACTGGTTTCCTATAGGGCATACTAATATTTTTATAGTATGATTACTATTCTTGTCAAAGGGAATAAATTTTTTTAAAAATGTATTTAAAAAAAAAATCTATATAAACTATAATAGAAAGAAAAATAAAAACCAAAAATTAAAGAAATTAAGGGAGGGAATCGTGTTAATAGAAGAAAAGAAAAGTGAAGAAATATGTTCTAATTGTGGGGCAAAATTAAGTTATTACAATTATTTTTATGAACATAAAGTTTCTATAAGTGGTTACCAATGTTCTAAATGTGGATTTTTTGAATTCTATGATTTTGAGTAAGTTATAATAAATTTCATTTAAGATAATTTACTTAATTTGGTGAACTAATTTTGTATATTTCAGAAACAACAACTAAAAACATAAGTACCTATACTAATTATTGCTTTAGTTGTAATCGTTGTGAGAATGTATGCCTTCTCTCTCATTTAGGGATTTTTTCTCCTAGAAATCTGATTTCAGATCTAATATTCTCACCATTAGAAGATGCCTTAAAAAATAATAATATTTGGGATTGTTTAACTTGTGGACAATGTTCCATTTACTGCCCCATGACTCAAGAAAACCTAGGTGTGCGCATGCCTGAATTAATTTTAGAATTAAGAAAAATTTCACCAAGGAATATATCAGAATTGGAAAAAATTGCGAAATGTGCAACTCATGACGAAATCTTTCCTTTGATTTCAAAGATTATGTCAACTGAACAATTATCCCCAAATAAATTGGATTTTTTAAAAGAAAATCATTTGAAAACAACTAATTCAGGTGATATTGCTTATTTCATTGGTTGCTTACCATTAATGGAAGATATTTTCTATAAATTTGGGGTTAAATATTCAAATATAGCTAAAACAATAATTACCTTGCTTAATGAGGCAGAAATTGTACCAGTTGTTTTGAATGAAAAATGCTGTGGTCATGATGTGTTATGGGGTAAAGGAGACATTGCAACTTTTAAAAAATTTGCTGAGTATAATACTAAACTCTACAGAGACGCAGGGGTAAAAACTATTATTGTTGGATGCGCCGAAGGATATAGAACATGGAAATTTGATTATCCAAAAATACTAAAAAAATTTGATTTTCAAGTTATGCATTTTTCTGAATTTTTTCTTAAAGAAAATATTCTTACTAATGTTAGATTCCCTTCAAATTCTGATATTAAAGTAACTTATCATGATTCTTGTCGATTAGGGCGTTTAGGGGGCAAATTATACAATGAACCAAGATTATTACTCAAACAAATTCCAAAAATTAAATTAATCGAAATGGAAAATATTAAAGATGATGCTAATTGTTGCGGCGTTTCAGCTTTTACAAATTGTAATGAATTTACTCATTTTTTGAGAGAAAATCGTATTAATGAAGCTATTAAGACAGGTGCTGATTATTTAATTGTTCCTTGCCCTAAATGTTTGACGCATTTCAATTGTTATTTGAATGAATTTTCTTCAAATAATAAACATAATGAAGTAAGAAATAAGATAAAAGTGGTGGATTTAGCAAGTTTTATAGGACAATTACTAATGATTGTGTAAAAATTGGAATTTTATATATTTAAGTTCTTTAGGTGGTATATTCAATGGTAAATTTTCAGAGTTCTGTTTTAGTTATTGGAGCTGGAATATCAGGAATACAAACCTCTTTAGATCTAACTAAGTTAGGTTTTAAAGTATATTTAGTTGAGATTAAGCCAACAATAGGAGGTACTATGGCACAATTAGATAAAATATATCCCACCCTTGATTGTAGTTTATGCATACTAGCTCCAAAAATGGTTGATATATATAGAGATCCAAATATCCAACTATTTAGTTATTCTTATGTTAAAGAAATTACTGGATGTGCTGGAGATTACACAATAACAGTTATAAAAAAACCAAGATATATAAAAGAAGATATGTGTAAAGGATGTGGTGATTGTGGGAATGTTTGTCCAGTTAGAGGGATTCCTAGCGAATTTGATACTCATTTAAAAACTCGAGGAGCAATATATATTCCTTTTCCATCATCAGTACCTCCAGTATATCTTATTGATGATTTAAAATGCTTATATTTAAATTACCAAATTTGTGGACTTTGTGCTAAAGTTTGTAATGCAGATGCGATAGATTTCTCACAAAAACAAGAGGAAATTACTTTAAATGTAGGAGCAATTGTTATCGCTACTGGATATAACCAAGAAATGCCAGAGATGTATACCGATTTTGCTGGTTCTTCCCCTAATGTTTTGTCAAGCATGCAATTTGAACGGCTATTATCTGCAAACGGTCCTACGGGTGGTCAGATCATAAAATTAGATGATAAAAAACACCCTCATTCGATTGCTTTTATACAATGTGTTGGTTCTCGCGATGTTCATCATCCTGGATGTAAAAAATATTGTTCTGCAATTTGTTGTATGAATTCAGCTAAAGAGGCTATTGTAGTTAAAGAACACGATCCTAATATTGAATGTTATATCTTTAATACAGAAATCAGAGCAAAAGGCAAAAATTTTTATGAGTTTATTGAAAAAAGTAAAAATGAATATAATGTAAACTATATTGATGGTCATGTTTCACATATTAAAGAAAATTTGGATAATGGAAAGTTAAAATTATATTATGAAGATATTGATAAAGGAAAAGTTGGAACTTTTGAAGTAGATATGGCTATATTGGCTAGTGCATTATCTCCAACTCCCTCTTACTATAAACTTTTAAGAGAACTTAATGTAGGTTGCAGCGATTTAGGGTTTATTCGTGAAGAAGATATAATCCTACTTGAAAAAAAAAATATATTTGTAACTGGTTATTCTAGAAAACCTAATGATATTCAAATGGCAGTTGCAGAAGGTTCTGCATGTGCTGCAAAAATTAGTGAAAAATTATTTCCTTTTAGATTTCAAAATATAAAAAAATTGGAATATCCTCCTGAAATCCCAGTAAGATTAGAGGATAAACCTCGTGTAGGTATTTTAGTGTGTCGGTGTGGGATTAATATTGGAGGCGTTGTTAATGTTTCCGAAGTAGTAGATTATGTTTCTAAATTACCTTATGTTGTTCATGTTGAAGAAAATATGTATTCATGTAGTTCTGATTCACAAGAACGAATTAAGGAACTGATCATTAAATATAATCTAAATAGATTTATAGTTGCTTCTTGTACACCTCGAACGCATGAACAACTTTTTAAGAACACCCTCAGAGAGGCTGGATTGAATCCATTTTTGTTTGAACTTGTAAATATTAGAAACCAAGATTCTTGGGTTCATCAAAACGAACCAAAGAAAGCCACTAAAAAAGCCTGTGATTTAATTAGAATGTATTTAGGAAAGGTAATTAATTTAAAACCATTAGAAACCATTAAAGTTAAAGTTGAAAAGTCAACTCTAATAATTGGAGGAGGAATAGCCGGAATTACTGCTGCACATAATTTAGCAAATCAAGGATATGAAGTATATCTTTTAGAAAAGAAAACCTCTCTTGGGGGAGTTGCGCTTGAATTTATTGATTTATATTATATATCAATTACAAAAAATGAAATTTTACAAGAAATAAACGATTTAAAAAATAAATCAAATGTTCACATTTTATTAAATTCAGAGATAGTTGATGTTCAAGGTTATGTTGGAAATTATCAGGTAAAAATTAAAAATATTCAAGATGATTCAAAAAATCAAGTATTCAATGTGGGTACAATAATAGTAGCCACGGGAACTAAGCAAATAAAGACAATTAAATGGAAAGATTTATCAGAAAGATATCCCAAACGCATATTAACTCAAACAGAACTAATAGCAATAAGAGATGTAGACCTTCCTGGATTCAAAAATGCTACCATAATTTTATGTGTAGATCAGAGAAGAGATAAAAATAATGATGGAAATAATATAAAGAATTATTGTTCAAATATTTGTTGTGGAGTAGCGTTAAAGAATATAGAAAAGCTATTAGATATCAACCCTAATGCGCATATCCATATATTATATAGAGAATTTCAATTTTCAGACCTAAATGCTGAAAATCTATGGCGAGGTTTTCGAAAAAAAGTTACTTATGAGCGATATCACTCAATTGATGATATAAAAATCAGTGATGAAAATGGTATCTTCCATATTAAATATAAAAATATAAGCGCTCAAACAGACATAGAATATGATACTGATTTATTAATATTAGCTACTCCAAAAGTTCCTGCTGATGACACAGAAAAATTGGCAAGACTATTAAAAGTATCAACAAATAAGGATGGGTTTTTCTTAGAGGCAGATGCAAAACTTAGACCAATAGATTTTGCTACAGAAGGTATTTTCCTGTGTGGAGGAGCTCATTGGCCAAAATGGATTGGAGAAAGTATTATTCAAGCTTATGCTGCAGCGGGAAGGGCAGCAATAATAATGGCTAAAGGAGAAATAGAAACTGAATGTATAACCTCTTATATTAATGAAGAAAAGTGTATAGGGTGTGGTAAATGTGTAGAAATTTGCCCTTATAATGCAATTGAATTAGTAGAAATTACGAAAAAGATGGGCTTATATGATATAACTTTAAGAAAGTCGCGTATAATTAAAGCTCTCTGTAAAGGTTGTGGAGCTTGTGTTGCAGAATGCTCAGTTGCGGCTATTGATCAGAATCATTTTAGTAAGTTTCAAATTAATAAAATGATTGATTTATTGATTGATAAAGATATAATAGATTATGAGATTGCTTGATTTGGGGGGAATTCGCTGTTAAAGACTAAAAAGAAAGAAAATTATGAATTTGAACCAAATATTCTAGTTTTCTGTTGTAATTGGTGTAGTTATGCAGGAGCAGATTTAGCAGGTGTTTCTAGATTTCAGTATCCCCCAAATATTAGAATTATAAGAGTAATGTGCTCCAGCAGGGTTGAACCTATATTTATTCTAAGAGCATTCAATAATGGAATAGATGGAGTGTTAATTATTGGATGTCATATGGGAGATTGTCATTATATGAAAGGATTTGAATATAGTCAAATTAGAATGGATCATTTAAAGAATTTAATAAAATATTTAGGAATTGAAACTGATAGATTTCAATTAAACTCAATTTCAGCAAGTGAAGGAAAACAATTTTCAGAATTAATTAAAAATTTTACAGAAACAATTAAAAGATTGGGAGAAATAAAAATTCCTAAGAAATCTGGAAAAATTGAATTAGAATACACTTATGAGAATAATTAAAAAGAGGAAATTATATTGACCGAATCAGAATTTCAGAAACTAGAGCAGAAAAATGTAAAAAATTTTGAAGATCTTAAAAATGAAATAATTATAAATAATAAATGCTGTGCATGTGGGGCCTGCGTAGCATACTGCGAAAGTCAAGGTTTTGATGTTATTGAGATGAACGGATATGTTCCTGAGTTTAAATCTGAGAAAAGTGTTAATAATTGTACTAAATGTGGTATTTGTTATTATATTTGCCCCCAAACTATAGTATTATTAGAAGAATTAAATAATAATCATTATATTGAAGATGATATTGGCCATATTGTCAAAATTCTTGCTGCTAAAACAACCATCTCAACATTAGAAAAAGTGGGACAAAATGGAGGGGTAGTTTCAGCAATTTTAACTTACTTATTTGAAAAGAATAAAATTGATGCGGCTATTGTCTCGGAATTTGACCATAATTTTGAACCAATTCCAAAAATTATATTTGATAAAGAGGATTTACTTAAATCAGCAGGTACACGTTACTCTATTTCTCCTCAATTATTCCCTTTAAAGGATTTATATAATACATCACAAGAAATTCTTCTTAAAAAGGAGATCTTTGATATCAACAATCTAAGAATGGCTTTTATTGGTACTCCTTGTCAATGTAGAGCTGTTAGTAAAATGAAATTTTTGTATGTTAAACCAGCTCATGTTATTAAATATATTATAAGTCTTTTCTGTTATGAAAATTTCAATTATAACCAATTACAGGAGATTTTAAAGAGAGAGATTAAAATAGATCCTTCTAACATAAAAAGAGCATGGATAAAAAAGAATTTCTTTATAAGAACACAGAATGATGAGGATTTCGAAATTAATATTAAAACATTGAATTCTGCTGCTAGACCTCACTGTCTTGAATGCAATGATTTTTTAGGAAGATTTTCTGATATCAGTGTTGGATCCTCTGGAGCACCAGATAAATATTCAATGGTGATAATTCGAACAGAAACCGGTGAAAGATTAATTAATTCAGCTTTATCACGGGGTTTAATTGAACAATACATTGTACCAGCAAATAAAAGTACTGAATGGAAGACAAGAAAACTTAACTATTATAGAAAAATGATTTCTCTTAAAACTAAGAATTGAGCATTATTTGAGATAATTAAAAAGTAAGGAAAAAAATTTTTTAGAAAAATGTATTTATGGATTCAAGATCTTTTAAATACATAAGGTTATTCTGAATAAAAATATTTTTTAAGTCCTCTAGAGCTTCTGATTTAATAGATTTAATATGATTATTAAAATTAGTTAGGTAATAATCTATCTCTTTTTTAACAATTTCAGAAGGGCTAATCGGTCTGCAGAGATTATTAGATAGAGATATCCATCCCCTTTCCTTTAACGTTTTAACTGCATCATTAATTAAATATGGTTTTAGCTCCATAGCTTCACTTAACATTTGAAGATCAACTTCTCCTAAAGATAAAAGTGTTATATAGGTTTTAATGCAAATATCAGAAAGATTAAAAAATTTAATAGCAGAAATAATTTTATCACTTATTTGAGTTATGTTTAATTTCTTTTTCTTGGAAGCATTCTTAATTCTTAAAAGATCAATCTTGTTTGATTCAACAATTTTTCCTTGTGTTAGAAGTTCATTAAAGATGTTTTTACCAACATCAGAGCGAACAATGACACTATTCCAGTCATCACTAGGAGTGCCTAAGCTCCCTACTGAAATATCAGCAAATTCTGCTGTATAATCTTTACAATATTTACAACTTGAATAATGGTACTTATTAGCACTTTTGATTGGAATCGCTTTACTAGAACCATTTTTTAAATAAACAATGAATTTTCCTTTCGACACGTCAAACTTTTTAACTTCACTTATAGAAACTCTAACTAAATTTTCCACAATGTTATGTAGCGAATCATATGAATAATTAGAGGAACAAAATAATCCAATAATTAATTTAAATTTACCATATTCATTCGATAGAGGTGGCCATATTTGCAGTTTTCTTACTGCTTGAATTTGACAAGGTAATCCAACAAAAGCAAGTTTTTCAATTTTGAATTTATCTACAACATCCTTATAGATACTTAAGGTGGGTACCATTGCATAAACTGAACCTGCGGCAGATAATATTTCCTCAGTAGTTCTTGCAATAAACGGTTTTGGTTCCCAGTTCTCATCTTTTGCAGCCATGATAACTCCATCAATTAATCCTTCATTTAATGCATGACAAAGTAATGTCGTAACAACGCCACCATTTTGCGAATTCTCTAAAATCTTATCATCAGTACTTTTAGCTAAAATAACTTTTTTAAAGTTTCCTATAAGAGAATCTTTCTGAATATTTTCATTGAAAATCTCTTTTTCAAATAATTTTTTAGGAAAAAAAGTTCTAGGGCAATATTTAAAGCATAATGAACATCCAGGATCATAATCTATAAGTATTGGTTTATTTTGATTAATACCAATACGAGGACATATAGAAAGGCAAGTTCCACAATTTATACAATTGTTTTTACTTATAACCAAGTCATATAACTCTTGAAATCCAAAAGATGATATATCGCATTGTAAATAATCAATCATTTTTAGTTTGGTTATCATTCTTCAACATCCCTTTATTTTATTTTCTATATTATTACCGATCATAAAGATCATATGACTAAGTTCACTATGAATATTATATTAATACTAACATATAAATGATCTATTTACATATATAATTGTTGGGAAATAATATAAAGAAATTTTAAATTTGAACATAAAAAAATATACACATACTTGTAATAATCTAAAGAAAAATGGAGGGAGATTAATACATATATGAATTTAGTTTATGTTATAGGTGACAAAAATATATAAAAAAATCTTATTTTATGCTGATGGATCGGCACATTCAGATAACATTGCAAAGCAAATTGTAGAATTTCAAAAAGAATGGAATTGTAAGGTCGTAATATTCCACTCAATAAAAAGTAAAAGATATCTCTCAACACTTTACCCTGATAATATTTTTCAACAAATAGATTGCAAGGAAATAGGGCAAGAGATACTAAGACAAACTAAGAGAATATTTGATAAAGCCCATATATCTATTGAACTTCGTTTAATTGAGGATGAATATCCTGAACAGTATATTAAAAGAATAACAAAAGCAGAGGATTTTGATCTTGTTATTTTAAGTTCTGGTGGACATCATATAAGATCTGAAAAAACATTTTTAGACACTATCTCCAATAAACTCTTAAAATATACTCCTTGCGATGTTCTAATTGTCAGGTAAGAAATAAACAGTTATAATTTTAGTTATATAAAATGGATCCAAAAGAAGAAAATGTATTAAGAATCGAAAATGAAATTCTAAAAGGAGATTTCAAAGCTTATATTATTCAGTGACGTCAAAAAAAGAAAATAAACAAATATTTAGAAAAACTATATAAAATGATTTCAGAAAACATTGAAGAAAGAAAGTTTAAAAAAGATTGTATAAACTCCAATAAAATTATTGGTATTTAAGAGATATAATGGGATTAAGCATATGAGTTTTGGTAAAATCGATTGTTTTTGGGAAGGTTTTATTATTGGAATATTATGTGGAGCAATTTTTTTTGCTATAATAATGTCGATTTTCTTTGATTAATTTAACTCAATTTAAAAATTAATTTTAATACAATTGATAAATAAAAAAGTGAAATTGCTTTATTAGTTATAAGATTAAAAAACAAATAACTGTAAAATAGAATATACTCCTATACCAATTGTGTAAACAGGTATAAAATACTGCCAAATTTTATTAGGTATCACTCGTACGAGGTATGGAGCAGAGAGTGCTGCAATAAATCCTCCTGTGAATAAAGATGGAAGAAGAAAAAGATCCACCCTTACACCTGCAACACTAATAAGATAGAAAGTTAAAA
>Ga0209427_10001134_pt1 | contig 30124 bp, 28 predicted proteins | sample DeeMarSWOR136_30_FD_187465 | JGI IMG/M metagenome (GOLD analysis project Ga0209427, IMG submission 187465) | Marine sediment microbial communities from White Oak River estuary, North Carolina - WOR-1-36_30 (SPAdes) (version 2) | ecosystem: Environmental > Aquatic > Marine > Intertidal zone >...
AGGGGTATGAATAACTTCTAAATATAAATCACCAATTTTTATCTTATCGCCATCATCGATAAATCGATCAGGTTTAGGAGGCTGTTCTATATTTATTCCCCAACGTCTAGCTGCATTTTCTCCATCTTCAATGAAAAAGAAATCACCTTTATGAGCAAGAAATCCAGCCTTAAGTTCTCTTTTTAATGGGGCTACAGCTCCTACATGATCAAAATGACCATGTGTAGCAAGAATATATTTTATTTCAATTCCAAGTTTTTCAACAGATTCCAATATAATTTTAGCATCATCACCAGGGTCTATAACTACCCCTTGTTTTATTTTTTCATCCCAAACAATATAACAATTAGAAAACAAAGGACCAACAACTAATACCTCAACATTTAGTTTAGAAGAGGTCATCGAGGTCTTCACCCTCCCCATCACCTTCAGGCATCTTTCCAAATTGCTGCAAAAACTGTTGTATCAGTTCACTTTCCCGCTTTGTATACATAGGATCCGGTTCGAACCAAAAATATCTTGCCTTGGTCTTTGATTTTAGCTTTTCTTGGAGGTCAGATTGTATATTCTGGGAACCTTTTATTACTATTATAACCTTTTTTTCATTTCGAAGTTGATAAACACCTTCAACTGCTGGGACTTCTGCAACATTACTGTCATTAAGTTCCAACCACTTGTCAGGTGGAAATGTAACGGGCAATATTTTCAAACGTAGATCACATCTTAAACAGCGCACCGATTCTTGTTGAGCTTGTTTCTCGTTATAACAGTTCTCCACCATTTCAAAATTATCTTTTCTTTTATCTGGAGTAATTTTTGGAATAGAAACCCTATCCATATTCGTAAAACCATCTACTTTACCTATATAGGGATTTAGTTTACCAGGCATTACAAATGTCTGATAAATGTTTCCATCACCACCAAGGAATTTATCAATAGCTGAGGCAGCAGAAGCTCCATCAGCTACAGCCTCTACAACAGAAGCAGGACCTCTCGTCACCTCGCCCCCTGCAAAGACTCCGGAAATATTAGTTTGCATTTCTTTATTAATCGTTACCATCTCATTTTTAGTTTCAATATCTTGATTCCAAGAAAGATCTGAACTTTGACCTATCGCTAATATAACTCTATCTGTTTCAATTATCTTAGTTTCAAAAGTGTCAAATTTTGGGGCGAATTTACCTTTTTGATCAAAGACAGAAGTACATTTGATTAGTTCAATACCATTTACTTTTCCATTTTTGCCTAAAATTTTATTAGGACCCCAGGAAGGATGCATTACTACTCCTTCTTCCTCCGCGTCTTGTATCTCCCAATCATGGGCTGGCATCTCATCATTGCATTCCAGGCATGCAAGTTGAACCATACTTGCACCCAGTCTAATAGCACTTCTTGCAACATCCATCGCAACATTCCCACCGCCGATGACAACTAACCGACCTTCCATTGATGTCACTTTCTTATTTTTAACATCCCTAAGAAAATCTAGACCCCATTCCACTCCTTTAAGATTAGAACCTTCTATGGGAATTTTTTTACTAAGCCATGCTCCAGTCCCTATATATACAGCTTGGAATTTTTTGCAAAGTTCCGATAGAGTTATTGATTTTCCAATCGAGGTATTAGTTTTGATTTCCACATTTAATTTATTTAAAATATCTAATTCCTTTTTAAATACATCAGGAGGCAAACGATAATCAGGTATTGCGTATCTAAGCATACCCCCTATATTTCCCTCAGATTCAAAAATAGTGACTTTATAACCTGATAAAGCGAGGTAATACGCTACTGAGAGACCGGAGGGACCACTACCTACAATTGCAACCTTCTTTCCATTAGATTTTTTTATATTTATCTTGAAAGAGCCGCCTTCATTATCAGCTGCGAACCATTTCAGAGCACATATTGCCATTGGTTGATTTAGTTTACCTCTCCGACACTCATCCTCACATGGATGAAAACAGATACGGCCTAGTATACCTGGAAAGGGTATCCTTTCTCTTATAACCGCGACAGCATCTTTATAATTTCCTTCATTTATGAGATTAATATATCTAGGAATATCTAAACCAGCAGGACAATTTGCTATACAAGGAACAAGTACTTCTTCCTTTTCGCCTTGAGGTAGGTCCCTATCAGTTACTGCACCTGTTGGGCAAACCTCAACACATGCGCCACAGAACCTGCAGTCCGATTCTTTATAATTTATACTTTTAGTAAGACCTACAATAACTTTTTCTTTGTTATATACAAATCCTAAGGTCTCCACACCTCTTAATTCGCGACATGCTTTTACACATCTTAAACAAGAGATGCATAAGTTATAATCACTTTCAAGAAGTGGTTCATTTTTATGTTTAGGAAGATCTTTAAATACATATTTGGATAAATCCTGTCTGATACCGATATATTGTGCAACTTTTTGTAGCTCACAGTGTCCTAATAAGGGGCAGCATCGCTCGTTTTCAGGAACATTAGTTGAACAATCTGTCCTTGAACAGCCATCTTGTTGAGCGCATTGGAGGCATGCATGAGGGTGGGTTCTTAAAAATTCAGCAAGTTTATTTCTTCGTGCGTCCTTTACTGCATCGGTTTCAGAATTTACTACCATCCCCTCTTCTGCTATAGTATCACAAGAGGTTGATAGGTCTTCACGGCCATTTATCTCAACAAGACAGAGTTGACATCCCTTAAATCCCTCCTTTGGCCCTGAATTATCATCTTTATATTCACCATCCTCTCTGTAAATGGTCTTAACCGGTTTCAAACCATGTGAACTCCCCAAACTGGGATGATAACAAAGTCTAGGGATATATATATCATTATTTTCAGCAACCTCTAAGATTGTCATCCCTGCTTCAGCCTTAACCTTGTTACCATTGATAATAATGTTCATATTATCCCTTTTTCTTAGATTAAAATGGAAGAAGTTATACCATAATAATCTCACCAAGAATGGGAGATCGCATTTAATTTACATGCAGCAATACATGGTAAAGGCGGTCTGTTGGTCTTTGGTTTACAAGGAGCACATGTATATTTTATCTTTTTTCGCTCTGATTCGGTTACAAATGCTACCTCTTCATCAGACAGAGGGTCGTTTTCATCAGGTCCTACAGCCAAAACCTCATATGGACATGCATTAACACAATCCTTACACCCATTACATTTATCAGTATCTATAGCTATAAAATAGTCCCCAGAACCATCCTTATATCCATAATTTGCTATCATGAAAATTCCTCATAACTACTTTTTACCCTTCTCTACTAATGCTTTTGCAAATAGGGCAGCACCAAGAGCACCAGCAATTTGTGTATCATATTCACTGGTCTTCATTATAGGTATTCCAACCTCTTTCTCAAGCCTCGTAACTACTCCTTTATTCTTTGCTATTCCACCAGTTATAGCGAAATCTTCCTCGATCCCTATTCTTTCAAGTAATGTCATTATTCTATGAGCCATTGCGGAACAATATGCTGCTAAAACTTTATTCTTAGGCCAACCTTCTCTAAGTAGGCCAGTAGCTTCTGTTTTTGCATAAACAACACATGTACTACTTACTGGTTGAGGTTCCTCATCTATATCAAGCGAAAGATCTCCAACATCATTAATAGACACTCCTAGAAGATCAGCAAACACTTCCATCCCTCGACCTGTGCCAGCAGCGCATTTATCGTTCATAAGAAAATTTGTAACCTTTCCTCGTTCATCACAATGAATAGCTTTACAATCCTGTCCACCCATATCTAAAATGGTTCTAACTGAAGGTCCATACATGAAGTTGCCCCCACGTGCATGACATGCAATTTCTGTGATAGCACGTTGACTAAAAGGAACATTAACTCGACCATATCCAGTACCAACTGTATAGGTTATATCACCAAGTTTAAGACCTGTATCTTCCATAGCCCAGTTTATAGCTTTCATTGCAGAATCAGGACTATCAGAACCAGTCCTCATATTTGAGTAGGCATATAGCTCGCCATCAGCAAGTATAACAGCCTGTGAACTAACTGAACCTACATCAACTCCAGAGGTAATCAATTTACCCTTCCAGTCCAGATTGGGATTAGTCCAACGAGATTCAGTCCATCTCCATAGTTCAACTTTTTCTGTCATATTATTTACCTCCCTTCCAGCCAGCTGCAGCAAGTGCAGCACCCAAAGCTCCAACAAATTCAGGATCTTTTGGGACCACTACTTCAAGTTCGAGATCCTTATTAAGAGAATAAACAAAACCTACGTTGTTTGCTACACCTCCAACAAGTACTACGTCTTTGTCAAAACCTATCTTTCTAACCATTGATGTAATTCTGCTTGCCATAGCATCATGAACTGCTTTTGCCATATTTGCCTTTGAAACCTTGTTATGGACCATTGTTACAACCTCTGATTCTGCAAATACTGTACACTGTGCATTCATTGGAATATCTTCTGTGGCCTTCAAAGAAAGAGGGCCAATTTCTTCAATTTTTACTTCTAGTGCACGAGACATAGCTTCAGTAAATGCTCCAGCACCTGCAGCACATTTTTCATTTACCTCAAAATCAATAATTTTTCCAGTCTCATCACATCTCATACCTCTACCTTCTTCTGCACCTACATCAATGACACTTCTAGTAGCCGGATGGAGAAATACTGCACCTAAAGAATCGCAACCTACAATCGACTTGGTTTCATCATAAAAAGGAGCAAGTTTATCCCCAGCTCCAGTAGATACAGTCTTTTCAATTTTATCTTTTGTGATACCTGCTTCTTTCAAGGCTTTATCAACTGCTTGCTGAGCGCTTTTTTCTACCTCAAATCCCGCAAGAACAATAGATTTTCCAATGATTTTATTGTCTTTCAAAATCACTACTTTAATATTCTTTGCACCTAAATCAATACCCATAGTAATCATTTTTATAACCTCCTTTATTTAACACCAAGGGTTTCCATAAAAGCATTAATCTTAGCCTTAGTTCTAGCCTCATCAAATTCCCTTTCATCTGCGTTATTTCCCTCAAAAGCCATAACAGGAAAACCTGCTTCAAGAAGTGCCAATCTATTTTCTGCAATACCAACTGTTAATCCTTCACAGCCTCTGTTGTAGTGAAGCATAACTCCATTAAGTTTCCATTCTTTTGCTATTCGAATCATCATATCACTTTTTAAATGACATGAATAGAAATGCTGCCATTCAGGTTTATGTAACTCATATTTAACATATTCATAGAGAGCTTGATCCCTGCTGGAAAATTCTACATCAGGTATGGTCTTAGCACCCCAAGTACCATCTTTCTTTACCTCCCACTGGCCAATAAGCCCAAAGGTGTATAAAGAGCCAATACTAACGCATCCGAATTTCTCCAAATATCTGAAAATACTTAAAAAACTCCATGGCGGTTGTGTATCTGACATAACTCTGACACGTTCATTAGGAACAGCTGCAATACCTCTTTTAACTCTATCTTTAACCTCTGGTAGAAGATCTTTTTCATAAAAATCTGCTACCTGTTTCCCAGATTTTTGAAGAGTCCCAAGGACATAAAGGGAATAAATAGATTTTTCATCCAAAGGTGCAGGTATAGCTTTATTCAATTCGCAGATCTCTGCCCATTTTGATGTTGAAACAAAATGATTCCGTATAGCCTTAAACATTAGTTCATCATCATAATCTCTGCCGGTAGTCTTTTCTAAAAACTTTATTCCATCTTTCAACTGCTCCACAACATACTTAATTTTACTTTCGGTGAGTTCATTAGAAGGTCCTACAGCATTATCCACAGTATACATAGGGATCCCACCCTCAAGATCTGACACAACCTGATACCATTTGGCGTGTGAACAACAAATATGATCCTGCCAGATGAAATCTGGTTTCGGAAATCCTATAGGTTTTGCTCCTTGGAATCTAGGTACAAACTCCCCATCTTTGTATCCAAATGCAAACTTATCAGTAATAATTGAACCCCAATAATTCCTCATATAAGAACATAAGTCCCGAGGGTAACCTTTTACCTCGGTAGCCTCCATACATTCCAATGAAAGTTCCTTATCAAATGCAATCGTAGCACTGTAAGGCTCACTAGTAATAGGATAAACATCTTCTCCTAAACCTGCGGGAATTGCATCAAAAGTCCAAGCACCACCAGCCCATCGAAGGCCTCCCTTATCATGTGCCTCAGCGTAATCCTGATAAAATTTCATACGGATATCTTTAGCTTTATTCCAGCATTTCAATTTCTCAGTTGGATATAAATTCGTTTGTTCCATATTTTTCACCTCTTAGAATAAATCCTCCTCACCTATCATTTCAAGAAATGCTTCCACACGAATCTTAAATTGTCCAATTGGAACTGTTACATCAAATTCCAAAAATAATGTTGGTATTCCAGCATCCTCTAAAGACTTCTTTATTGCTACAAAATCAAGTTCATGTGGATCACAGAACTTCTGCTGCATTATTATGACACCATCGACCTTCCAATCTTTACATAGTTTCAAGATATGAGGAATCCTCTTACGTTCCTCCCAATCCTTTGAAGGACAAGGTATTCTATTAACATATCGTGCTGCTATTGAAGATAATGGATCTTTACCATTCTCTACTTCATTCCAAAAATATCTAGAACCAGTACAATGATCATCTATCACAAACGTTGCGCCACAATTCTCAACCATATTCATAAAGACTGTGTCATCATCCTCAGAACCAAGTATCATCAACCGACTACCTGTCTCTCTATTAGGCGTATAATCATCCAATTTTTTTAAAAGATCCTTTAACATCTTATTATGCTCAGCTTTATCAGACATCTGCATTGCCATTACAACTTCCATAACCTGTTCCCCTGTTAAAGGTGGTTTATCACGCTTTCTTAAATCATATAATTTTCTCATAAGACGGCGGTTTTCATTATAGATGCCTATGGCCTTTTCTAAATCCTTATCTGTAATCTTTTTACCTGTCCACTTTTCCAATTCTTTCTTAAAAACTTTATATTCTTTAGTCAAGAATTCATATGCATGTGGACTTTGAACCTTATGAGGCATACAGAGGAATTTATTAAAATCTACAGGTCTATGCTTAATCCAACTTGTATAAGACTGCCTAATATGAAGACAAGATTGAGCTATCATTAGTCCATCAAGATATTTATATCGGTTTTTTAGGCCTTGAGCAAGGCAATCTCTGCAAAATGGACAAAACATACCAAAAATATGAGGTTCAGTCACATCCTGTGGCTCATGGCTTCCAAGAATACGCACTGGAAGAACTCCAGCAGCATATAAAATTTCTTCAGGTACATAGGTGCAAAAGTAACCCATTACCTTTCCATCGTTCTTTTTTTTCCAATCTTTCGCATAATCATGCCGATTCTTTTCTATTTGCTTGAATTGTTCAATCAATTATATCACTCCCTTTTTATAAATTCAAAATTTAATCTGATTTAAGTTCTAAATTAATAAAATTACTTTTATCAAACCCAATAGATTTGAAAAAAGCTATTAAATCTCCACTATCCCATTTCACTGATGTGTATACTTCAATTATTCCTTCATTTCTAAAATATTTAATCAGGGTTTCACCTAGGGATTTTCCTACACCTTTACCCATAAACTTTGGATCAACTTCTATCATCTCGATCCAACCTGATCGTTCTACACCAAATCCCCACTCTTTTATTACACCAATAACAAAACCTACTACATTATTATCAATTTCTGCAACAAGACACGTTTTTGGAGATTTTTTGATAAAAGAAACAAAAAGCTCCTCAATTTCATAATCCATGCCTTGACTTAGTCCTTCCCTAACAACTTTTCTATGTATGTTAGCTGCTTGACTGATATCCATCTTATTCATGGGTCTAACAGTAATTTCTGTCATTTTTATCGATCTCAATCAATCCTGATTATTTTTACTTTTTTATCAATCCAATCTGGAGGAAGGTAAATACGACCGCTATTGCCGCACTTCTTTACAATCTTTTCAAGCATCTCTTGACCATACACTTCAAATTTTGAAGTACTTACCATAAAAACCCCATAGCTACATTATAGCTATATTGAAGCTACTTATAAATTTTTGCTTTAGATGATAAGATAATGATCAAAGACATAATTATTCATCTTATAGAATAGTTTTTGTAGTTAGAAATTTAAAAAAAATTCAGGTATAATAATCTAGCCTATCAAATAGAAAAGTTCTACCTTGAGATTTATATTTCACACTATACCCTTCTTTTTTAAAGAAATTTTTCGCAAGTTTAAGTCTTTTGTTAATTTCTTCCATTGGAATTTTTGGTTCAATAAGTGCGGCTTCAGAACCAGTTTTTGATGAGAAAGGCATGAGTTGACCAGCGCTAAACTTACACTCTTCAATAAAAGATAATGTTTGTTTAAATTCTTCATCTGTTTCAGTTGGGAATCCCACAATTATATGAGTATGTAATGATAACTTTGGAAATACTATCTTTAATCTTATGAGTGCATCTTTTATTTTTTCCTTATCATGGAAACGGTTCATGAGTTTTAGAATACGATTACTTCCAGATTGGACAGGAACACCTATACGAATAATTTTTTCCCTTTTTATTATATCTTCAAAGTGATCGATATATTTTATTAACCACCTTGGGGATAGATTTGCTATTGATATAAAATATTCACCAGGGATGCTCGTCATTTTATCTAATAATTCTGAAAAACTAGTACCTATGTCGGTCCCATAAGCTCCAATATCATCAGCATTCATCATAAAATGCTTATGACCATTTTTTAGGCCAAATCTAAATTCCTCTAAAACTTTTTCAAGAGGTTTGCTTTTATGAGAACCAATTGCTTTTTTTATACCGCAATAAGAACAATTACTATTACAGCCCCATGAGATTCTCATACGATACATTGGTTCGTCAACTAAGATATTGTAAAAAAAAGAATTTTTACCATAGACACTTCTAAATATTAAGTTTTGAATCTTAATAAGTTCTCTTTCTAACCAGTCTACCCTTCCTAAAAAATTCTTTATAGCTCCAACTAAATTACCTTCATTTAAATTATGATATGAAGTATTAGCATCATCTATATCTTTAAATTTTACGATAAATTCTGGAAATAGTTCATCCATTTTTTCTGGATCTTTGTCTAAATCTTTCGTATGTATTGTTCTACCATGAAAAATAGTACCTAGTTTCTCTTTTTCTATTTCAGGTAAACAGCCCCCTACGATTAATTCTGCATCATATTTTTGAAATTCTTTAACCATGCGTAATGACTCATCTGCAAGATGGTCGAATGCTCCACAAGTTAAGAAAAATATTATATCTGCATCCTTTGGTTTATTAACAATTTTATAATTATTACGAGAAAAATATTTAGATATTCTAGTCGCATCTAGATATCGTAATTTACATGAGTGTGTATGAATGAATATCTTCTTCGTTTTTTCATGCCTCCCCGAAATATAGGTATAATAGAGCCTTAATTAGTATTTTTAATTTAAATGTTTGGTTAAAAATATAATTTAAATTAAATACCTTACAGATACTTATATGTTATTTTTCTAATTTAGAATAAAATATTCTAAATTGATTTTGATGAGAAAAGATTTCAATAATTCCAAACTTTAAACTAGAATTTTAGAATCTCTATATACTAATCATTATATGTTTACTTTTTATTCACATTGGAAATACATAAGGTTAAGTTTTGATGCCGTAAATACTATGAAAAACCTATTATAAATATATGAAAAGGATATCTAGATAGTTTGTAATTAATAAGTTATAGAAACCACCAAAAGATAAAATAATAGTTAAGCATATTATCAAAACTAGGCAATAATATATTCTTTAGATGGAGGAGCAAATATGGAATTTAAAGGAAAAACTGCTATTGTCACAGGTGGAAGTATAGGAATTGGTGCAACAATTGCAGTGGAGCTAGCCCGTGAAGGTGCCAACGTTGCAATTAATTATCGAAAACATGATACTGAAGCTAAAGAAGTTGCTAAAAAAATTGAGAAGTTAGGAAAAACATGTCTCATTATAAAAGCAGATGTTACTAATTATAATCATGCTGAAGGAATGTTTAAAAAAGTAATAGAAGAATTTGGTGGTTTAGATATTCTTGTATGTAATGCTGGTATCAATATCGACCGTGTTATTTGGAAGATGAGTGAGAATGATTGGGATAATGTAATAAATGTAAATCTCAAAGGTTATTTTATTTATAATAAATTAGCAGTAGCTCATTTTAAAGAGCAGAGAAATGGAAAAATTGTTAATCTTACATCTATAAATGGCCTCAGAGGGAAATTTGGACAGTGTAATTATTCAGCATCAAAAGGCGGAATAATAGCACTTACAAAAGCTCTTGCTAAAGAGGTTGGTAAATTCAATGTTAATGTTAACGCAGTTGCACCAGGGATGGTTATGACCGAAATGGCAAAAAACATAGCACCTGAGTTTCTTCAAAAAGCAATAGACGAAACTGTATTAGGTCGAATTGCTACGACTGAAGATATCGCAAATGTTGTAATATTTTTATGTAGTGAAAAGGCTAAACATATAACAGGTGAGGTAATCAAGGTTGACGGGGGTCAATACATCTAGAAAGCTGGTGAAAAAAATGAAAGTAGGGATTATTGGCATTGGCCATGGAAAATTTGGAAACCGTAGTGATGCTACTGTTCAGGAACTAGCTTTTGAACCATTTAAAGAGGCAATTGAAGATACAGATAATCTGAGAAGAGAAGATATCGATGCCTTAATTGTTGGTTCAGTACCAGAATATCATATGCAGCGTTCACTACCTGGGGTTGTAGCAGAATATGTTGGAGTCAACCCGAAATCTACATGGCTTACTGAAGCAGCCTGTGCCTCTGGTAGTGCTGCAATTCGTACAGCATATATGGCAATAAAATCTGGAGTACATGATATAGTAGCAGTAATTGGGGTCCAAAAGATGAGAGAGCTTTCTACAGAGGAAATCCTAGCACTTATGGGTAGAGTTGGAGATGTACAATGGGAATCAATTTTCGGAACTACATTTCCTGGTTACTATGCTCTTTATGCCAACAGACATATGCATGAATTCGGTACAACAAAAGAGCAGATGGCCCTTGTAGCAGTAAAAAACCATTTCTATGGGGCAATGAACCCCTGCGCGTTTTTTCAAAAGGAGGTAACCAAGGATAGAGTTCTTGGTTCTGAGGATGTTGCGACTCCAGTGAATGTCTTTGATTGTTGTGCTAATGCTGATGGTGCGGCCTGTGTAATTATGACAAATGACAAGCTTGCAAAAAAATTCAATGATACGCCCATCTGGTTTGAAGGTCTTGGATCAGCATCTGCTCAAATGTCTCTTCTAAGAAGGCCTAATCTTGTTGAAATTCCCAGTGCTGTTGAAGCTGCAAAACAAGCATATGCACAGGCGAAAGTAAAACCATCTGATATTTCTGTTGCAGATGTTCATGATTGTTTTACAATTGCTGAAATCATGGCATATGAGAATCTTGGTTTCTGTCCAAAAGGTAAAGGCGGAAAATTCATCGAGGAGAAACAATCGTATATAGGTGGTAAAAACCCAGTAAATGTAGATGGAGGTCTTAAAGCAAAGGGTCATCCTGTTGGAGCAACAGGTGTTTCAATGACCACAGAAATAGTAAAACAGCTACGTGGAGATGCAGAAAAAAGACAAGTTCCAGGTGCAGAGATTGGACTAACACATAATGTTGGTGGAATAGGTCAATATACTTTCGTACATATCCTTAGGAGGTAAAACATGCCATTCAAATATTTTGGAAAAATCAACTTTACACCTTATACTAAAGTGGATAAGTTTTCTGATTATCTTCAAAGAGGAAAACTCATGGGAACTCAATGTATAAAATGTGGCGAACGATATTTTCCACCTCGTGCTGACTGTTTGAAATGTATGGATAACACTTTTAAATGGATAGAGTACTCAGGTAAGGGTACACTTCATAGCTTTACAAAAATATATGCAGCACCAAAAGGATTTGAAGATATCGCGCCATATATATTAGGTATTGTCAATCTTGAAGAAGGTGGACGTCTAATAGCCTGGATAAAAGATATCCCTGAAAATGAAATTAAAATTGATATGAAGGTAAAAGTTGTACCACGTATTTTTGAAGAAATTCCTGAAATAAAACTATATTACACAATTGAAAAACCCTAAGATTTATCTTTCTTTATTGGTTTTGGTAGAACTTCTTCTTTTAGTTTTTCATCAAACGGATGCCCTTCTGCGAGGAGTTGCCTGTATTTTACGAAGTCTATCACATCTTTTCCTGTGGTTTTTCTGTTGTTAAATGCATGGAATCCAAGGAACGCTTCAGTTGCCATGTTAGCTGCAAGCCAATGCCGATTTGCAAGTTTGGTCTGATCCCAGAAAAACTTCTTTTTCATTCGTATTCCATCAATTGATTTTATCAGACATCCAGGCATAAGATTCGTATATGTCCAAACTATGTCGTTCACAGCTTTATCAAGTAGTTGAAAATCTGTTGGAGTGGATTTCAATATTTCTTTTGCTTTTTTGAATTCATCTCCTTTTAAAAACTCACCATATACAATCTCCCCATCTTTTGCATATTTGTCTATTATAACAGTTGGATTTCTTATAAATTTATTCCCTTGTTTCAAAACAGGTGTTACCTTGCTAATAAGACCTACTCGTTTCATTTTATATGCAGACCAAAGCTCACAAGAAATACAGTTCCACATTGCATCCTCAATTCCTAAAAACCATGGTAAAAAATCTGTAGAACCTCCATCAGGTGCTGAACCATGTCTTGGTCCTGCCTGGCCAAATATTGCGATATCTGAGGAGACCGCTATATCACAGGCCATACCAATTTCTTGTCCTCCAGCAACACGCATACCATTCACACGACAAATAGTAGGTTTTTTACAATTTAAAATAGAATCTACCATAGCGTTGAATAAATCCATATATAATCCATATTCATTTGGTTTACCACTATAATATTCAGCATATTCCTTTGTATTTCCTCCGGTACAAAACGCTTTATCTCCTATTGCTGTAAAAATTGCAGCAACTACACTACGATCCATTGAAGCCTTATGAAATCCTGCAATTACTCCTTTGACCATTTCAGTTGTATATGAATTATATTGAGCAGGATTATTTAATATAATCCATGCAGAATTCAATCCCTTAATTTTGTTTCCCTCGTTGTCGACAACAGGTCTCAATTCATAAATTATACTTGGTGGGTCCTTGCTAAAATATTCATCACTCCATAAATAATGGTTCTTTATCTCATCATCTTTTGGTAACCAATTTAATGACATTTGAATCCTCCCTCAATTTAGATATGTCAAGGTAGAATAATGTCAATATTATTTATATCTTTTTTAATTGCTTAACTAAAGCATTAAAAAATTTTTCATTTAGAACAACATTAGAACTTTTTGATTTAAATGTGCATATCTATTTTAAATATTTTAACGTCTATTTGGCTTTTTAAAATTAGGGAATATTATGAAAAAAAGCTTGATTGCTGTATGTATTATGGGTTTAATTCTGGCAGGCTCAAATGCATTGTCTTTTAGTAATATTGACTATGTTATCAGCAATTACAATGATGAATATCCAGATTTTATTGTATATTCACTTGTTTTGAAAAAATGTAGATGTCCATATGGTTACATAATCAATGTCAAAATTAGTAATATAGGTACCGAAATTGAAAATATTACCGTAAAGGTAAAAATACAACTAGATTCTGAGGAATCAATAGTCTTAATAAAATATAATGAAGGAGTTGGAATTTCAACTACAAATTCTACTCATTTAGAAATAAATCCATTAAAAAAAACGCATATTGTGTCAGCTGAAGTAGATCCACCATATGAAAATCATCCTAATGGGGATATCATCGAATCAAATGAAAATAATAATATTAAAACTGAAACATTTACTACAACTATAATTAAAAATAAAGATACTCAATATGAGAAAATATTAACGAAACAACATTTAACTAATATTATGTCGGGAACGGTTATAATAAATAACGCTTAAATTTGAAATATAATTAAAGGTATAATTCTTCAAATCATAAAAACTGATGATGCAACAATTAATGAAGTTAAACAAATTATTGAGTCCAATGGAATGAATCCTTTTAAAGTTACCATACTATCATCAATTTAGACTTATATGTATAATGATGAATCTATATTATCAATACCTGGATTTAATTGAGCTTGGGTGTTTGGTTATATAGCAAAAGGTTCTTTGGTTACATATTCCCCTTACTTTGGAATAGGTGGAGTATGGGGTTGGGATTTATGTATTAATGGAGAATGGGTTTCAAAATAAAGGATCTTATCATTGGCTATTTTTGATATATTAGGTAAAAAATGACCTTTGAGGGTAGAAAATCTAAACCTTATTTTAAATTGCTTGGTTTTGGACTTCTTTTCTTTCATGGAATAACCTAAAACAAATAAAATTATATACTCTTCACTGTATGACAGTCTCCGGGGGAAAGATATGAAAGCCGCTGTTTTATATGGAAAAGAAGAGTTAAAGATTGTTCCTGACTTTGAGGATCCTGTTGTTAAAGAATCTGATGTTCTTATAAAGTCAAAATACACTGGATTATGCAGTACAGATCGTACTCTTTATCGTGGTTTTGTTCCCTTTAAACCACCTCTTATAATAGGACATGAAATTTCAGGAATAGTTGAAGAGGTTGGCAAATCTGCTAAAAGTTTAGAAAAAGGTGACCATGTAATTATTCCACCTGTATATCCTGGGTGTGAAGATGAAAATTGCCCTGCATGTAAGGAGGGATTAACAAATAGGTGTAAAAATTCCATTTTTATTGGTCATGGAGTACACGGTGGAGATGCAGAATTTATTGCTGTTCCTTCAAAATATACATTTAAAATTAAGGATAGAGTACCTCTAGATGAAGCCTGTATCATTCCAGATGCAGTATCTACTCCATTTCATGCCTTAAAAAGTAGATCTGTTCCTCCACATATAGTTCAAAATGCATCGAATTTTAAAATATTGTTTGAACAAAAAACCCATTGGTTAAAAGGAAAGAATGTAGTTGTATTTGGAGTCGGTGGTGTGGGTGGACCTACTGTAAACCTTGCTGCAAAATATTTTCAAGCAAAAAATATACTTGCAGTTGACATTTTTGATAAAAAGCTTGATTTTGCAAAAAAAATAGGTGCTACTCATACAGTTAATATGAAATCTTTTTTCGAAGAAAATAACATTAAAATCAATGAACTTCAAGGCAGAGAAAAAGCTAAAGCAATTTCTGGACTAGCAAGACATATTAGTTCTCATTTTGCAGAAGATAAATTCCAGGTTGATTGTGTGCTTGATTGTTCTGGAGTTCCAGATACCTTTCCTGTTGCAGTTGAAACGGTTAGTAAAAACCGAACTGTTATTCAGGTTGGTTGGCCTCCAAAACCTGTTCAGGATTTTCTTAATCAAAAAATCATGGATAAATATCTGACAATCAATGGAACCTGGGCTTGTCCAATGGATGAGTTGGAAGAAAATGTAAAAGCTGTAGAAGATGGAATTGTTGATTTAGATTTACTCGTGACTAACAAAGATTATACATTGGACAGATTAGAAAATGCAATATACGATCTTGAAGCAGGTAAAATACTTGGTAGAGCAACAATTAGTATTGTTTGATTTTAGGTGATAAAATGGCTTATAAGACAATATTAGTAGAAGAAAAGAACATGATTGGGAGAATTACATTTAATAATTCACCGTTAAACATACTTAACATTGAAATGATGAAAGAGATAAACCAAGCATTGAAGGATTTTAAAAGTAAAAATTTAAAAGTCCTGATATTAAATGCAAATGGTAAAGCATTTTCAGCAGGTGTTGATGTATCTGATCATACTAAAGAAAAGGTAAGGGAAATGATTCAGGTCTTTCATGAAATTTTTACAAACCTCCTAAGAATTAAGGCTCCAACTGTAGCGCTTGTTAATGGAGCAGCCCTAGGGGGAGGTTGCGAGGTTGCAACATTTTGTGATATTGTAATTGCATCAGAAAAATCCAAATTTGGTCAACCTGAAATTAAAGTCGGAGTATTTCCACCTGTAGCTGCTGCTATCTTTCCAAAGATGATGTGGAGTAAAAAAGCATTAGAGCTTATCGTTACTGGTGATATAATAACTGCAAATGAAGCAAAAGATCTTGGACTTGTTAATCATGTACTACCTGCTGATAATTTTGATGATAATGCTGAAAAATTAATTATAGAAAAACTTGCTAGTAATAGTGCAATTGTTAATCAGCTTACAAAGAGGGCGTTCATACAGGGAGCTACACAAAATTATACCGAATCAATCAGGAAAATCGAGGATATATACCTAAATGAGCTTATGAAAACTAGCGATGCAAATGAAGGTCTTGCTGCTTTTCTTGAAAAAAGACAGCCAGTTTGGAAAAACAAATAATAATTTCTTATAACCTTTTTTATTTTTCTAGTTATAATTTTAGCATAGTATTTATATATTGTTGATAGCATAGTTATAATAATAACATGGTGGAGTTATATAATGGAACATAATACCTCACTTATCAAAGTTATTACATTAACAATAATACTCTTATTTATTAGTGTAGATATTGCTCTATCAACAAGTAATAAAATAGTTATTTTCGAACAACCAACTGAACTTATCATTGTTGGACCAACTGAAGGAAAAGTTGGAATGAAATACTATTATACCTTATACTTAATTGATACAAAAGGATGCGATGTATTTTTAAGGATTGACTGGAGCGATGGAGATATAACAGATTGGATTGGCCCCTATGGTCCTAATGATAAAATAATATTAGAACATTCTTGGGAAGAAGTTGGTATTTATTCAATACAAGCAGAAGCTAGAGAGAGTAATTATTCTTATTATGCAAAATTAAATGTCACAATAACCTCAATAAATATATTATATGTTGGTGGTAATGGACCAAATAACTATACAAAAATACAGGATGCAATAGATGATGCCAGTGATGGTGATATGGTATTTGTCTTTGATAACTCATCACCTTATTTTGAGAACATCTCTATTAACAAATCAATAATTTTAAAGGGGGAAGATAAAAATACTACAGTAATTGAGGGTGAGGAAGATGATATTGTCTCTATTTATGCTAATAACGTAAGCATGACTGGATTTACTATTAAAAGTGGTCGATATGCAATTAGATTGATATCCTCTTCAGGCACAATAATTTCTGATAACATAGTCACAGACAACAGACTAGAGGGCATCTATTTAGCAAATTCTTCTTATAACACTATATCTAAAAATATTGTTCAGAATAATCTTTATGGTATTGGTCTTCATTGGTCAATATCAGGTCCTGGACCTTGTAAATATAACAACATAATATATAACAAAATTTTAAGTAATACTCAAAGAGGCATACATATGAGCCTCTATCATGAATATAACATTATCATGGGTAATACTATTTCATATAACCAAAGATATGGAATTAAAATTTGTTGTCATTGTAACAATAATATCATTTATCATAACAATTTTTTAGCTAACATTCAGAATGCTGAAGATGAGTTCAGTAACAAATGGGACAATGGTTATCCATCAGGTGGGAATTACTGGAGTGATTATAATGGAACAGATACCGATGGAGATGGAATTGGTGACACACCATATTATATTCCTGGTGGAAACAATAAAGACAGATATCCATTAATACAGCCATTTGGTGAAAATAAACCACCCTTTATAGAAATAATAAATCCTAAAAAGGATTTTTTCCATTTTTCTGGTATACCGTTGAGTCCAACACCTTTTGATTTGATTGCTGATACAATGTCTTTAGGGGGATTCAGATTAAGACCAATACTAATAAATGCAATAGATGACTTTGATAGAAAAGAGAATCTAACTGTTAAAGTCTACCTGGATGGCCAACAACAAGGAAAAGCAAATTATTGTAATGATTGGAAATTATATGAATGGTTTTGGACAGGTTGGGCGTTTGGTACCTATAAATTAAAAATTACAGCCGAAGATTCTCTTGGGGAAGTTGGTAGTACTGAAATGGAAGTTTGGAATTTCTGTTTTTTTTCTTAATAATATCAATAATCATATCTAGTTGAATATTTATTTAAATTTTTATTACTAATTTCTCGATGCTTATAAAAAGAAAAATTTAATTTATGGAATATTCATGAATTGTTTAGTAACTGGTGCAACGGGCTTTATTGGAAATGCAATAGTAAAAAGATTAGTCAAAGAAGATTATAAAGTTACTGCATTAGTTCATAATAAAAAACCTGAGATTGAAGAAAAAGAGGTAGAGTACATTCATTGTGACTTGACCAATCCTTCAACTTTACAAAACTTGCCCACTAAAATCGATGTAATTTTTCATTGTGCTGCACTGGTAAAAGATTATGGCCCAAAGAAACTTTTTTATAAAATTAATGTTGAAGGGACAAAGAATTTAGTAAGTGCATGTAAAAATTACAATTTAAAATGTTTTTTATTTATTAGTCATATAGGATATGAATCAGAAAAAAAGTTTGAATATTATAGTATAACAAAAAAAATAGCAGAAAGCTATTTAATTGAAAAATTTCAGAAAGATGGTTTTCCAGTTGTAATAATAAAACCAGGAAATGTATATGGACCAGGGGCAACTACATGGGTTTTAAGACCTATAGAATCTATTAAAAAAAATCGGATTGCTTTAATTAACAAGGGAAAAGGGATTTTTTTACATACTTATATAGATAATCTCGTCGACTCATTAATTATATCTATGAATGAACCAAAAGCAATAGGTAAAATTTTTTATATTACCGATGGCGATTATTCAGTAACATGGGGTAAATATCTTAATGACCTTGCAATTATGATTGGAGAAAAACCAATAAAAAGGAATTTTTCGAAAGGAACAGGTATGACAATTGCAAAAATTATGGTATTTTTAAATAAAATTATTAAAATTAAGCCATGGGTTACGCCTTATGCTATTAGTATATTTTCAAATGATAAAACTGTTAATATTAAACAAGCTGAGAAAGTTCTAAATTATCACCCGAAGGTTGGTTATGTTCAAGCAATGAAAAATATACAAGAATGGCTTAAACAAGAAGGCTATATTATTTAATTTTGATTAGTATTTTAATTATCTATAAATAATCTATTTTTGAAAAATTATTCTCCTTTGAATTTTGGTCTTTGTCTTTTTATTATAGAATATAATCCTTCCAAGGCATCCTGAGTTGAAAAAATCTCTGAAAGATAGCTAAGCTCTAATTCTAAACCTTTTTTGATCTCAAGATTAGATCCCTCATCTATTATTTTGTTGGCAAGTTTTATAGCAAGTGGTGCCTTGTAGGAAATAGTTTTTGATATCTTTTGACCAAGTTCGTTTAAATCTCCCGTACCAGATAGAATCGATTCAATGTTTTTATCAGAGAAATAATCCTTGATTATTAGAAAATTTTCTGGTATATCTATATTCTTTTTCATTGATTTTTTAATCATTTTTCCACTGGAAATAAGCTGAGATATCTTATCTTCTATTTCATCTGGAGTGAAAATATACTCAATTAAGCCTATTGAAGCAGCAGATTTTGCATCAAGGATTTTACCTGTAAAAATAAGGTATTTCGCTAGTTCTTTCCCAATATATTTTGTAGTTCTCTGTGTTCCTCCTAAACCAGGATAAATTCCAATACCAGTTTCTGGAAAACCGATGCTCCCCTTCTCTGTTGCAATTATTGTGTCAGCAGCAAGTGCTATCTCAGCACCACCACCTAATGCAAGACCATCAAGTTTTACAATAACTTGTTTCTCAGAGGCATCTATATTGTTTAGAACAGAATGTCCATATTTAGTAAATCTATAGATATCATCTATCTTATTTTGCTCAATTTTTTTGATAAAATATTGAATATCTGCTCCTGCAATAAATGCCTTACCAGCTCCTTCTAAAACAATACCTTTGACATCTGGATTTCTACTTGCTTCGGTAAATTTTACATCTAATTGATTCATTACATCTTCATTTATCGAATTCATGGCTTCTGGTCTATTAATTAAAATCCTTGCGATGTTGTCTTCAATTTTAAGATCAACATAATTAAAGCTCCATGGTTCTTTTTTTTCATATTGCAACTTTAGGTTTGCAGGCATCTTCATAATTGGATATTTTCTGATAATTTTTGAAACAAAATCAAATGAACGTTCAATTCCATATCTATTCATTATTTCAAATGGGCCCCTTCGCCATCTTAGACCAATTTTTGCTCCTCTATCAATATCTTCAATACTTGATGCACCTTCTTCAGCTAGAGAACATGCTACCACAAAAACTGTACCAAGTAAACGCTCTTCTATTATTTCTGATTTTGAAGAATCAATCTCTCCACTGAGATTCCATTCTTCTTTTTTCTCAAATTGTTTCTTAAGACAATTACTAGGCTTGTAGAAATCACCTAATTTTTTTCCCAGACTATTTGTTGAATGATATGCAATTGGTATCCCCGTTAAATTCATTAACTCAAATGGACCAATAGGGATTTTAAACACTTTTTTAGCTACATCATCAATAGTATTAATGTTTCCTATGCCTTCTTCTAAGAGCCTTGTTGATTCGTTTAACCATGGAACAAAAAATCGATTTACTGCAAATCCTGGGGCATCTAATACATTTATAGCTGTTTTACCAATCATTTTAGAAAAAATTTCAACTATAGAAATTGTGTTTTTACTAGTTTTTTTACCTGGAATTATTTCTAATAAACGGTTTTTAGCAGGATGATAAAAAAAATGAAGCCCAATGAATTTGTCATTTCGATTTACTGATGAAGCTAGTTCTGAAATTGAAAATGAAGATGTATTAGAAGCAAAAATAGCCTTTTCTTTGCAAATATTATCTAAGTATTTGAAAAGGTCTTTTTTTACATTTAAATCTTCAAAAACTGCCTCAATAATAATATCAGCATCTTTTAGTTTGTCCTTATTTGTTGTTCCAGTAATACGATTCAAAATGTCTTTTGTTTGTTCTTCTGTAAGTATTTTTCGCTCAATTGCTTCAGATAAGGTTTTTTTAATATTATTTAATCCATTTTTAACAAATCTATCTTCAACATCAACCATTACAACTTGAATTCCTTCTTGTGCAACCTTCTGTGCAATTCCACTCCCCATATTTCCTGCACCGATAATACCAACTTTTTGTATCTTCATAACTATATACCTTCCCTAAAAATTATCAGTCAATACTTACTTTTAAAATCACAGCTGCACCAGTATCACCAGCAGCACAACCATCAAATAGTCCATAGCCTCCGCCTTTTAGTACTAATTCTTCAATAAGTTCAATAATCAGTCTTGCTCCAGTTGGTGCTTGTGGATGTCCGTATATAAGGGAAGAACCATAATTGTTCATATCATTCCATTTAATGTCCATTTCCCTACAAAAGTAAATGTCATTCACAGCAAATGGATTATGAGTCTTGATGGCATTTATGTCTTCAATTGATAGATTAGCTTGTTTTAGTGCCATCTTAGCTGCTGGAATTATTGCCATTGCCATATAGCCTTTTTTTGCCCGACCCTCACCATAGGATAAAACTTGAATTTCAATTTTTTTATTCTTACTTAATTTTTTTGCTTTTTCACGAGTGGTAACAATTATGCCACAATTACCATCTGCTGGATGAGTTTGTGTACCAAAAGTAACAGTACCATTAGGCATTACGGGATTTAGTTTTTGAAGTCCTTCAAGAGTCGTTGGATAAATACCTTCATCTCCCTCAACAGTAGATAAAATTTTACGACCTTTCCTATCTTTGACCTCGATAGGCGTAATCATATATTTTTTCTGAAAAGCCCTATTATTTTTTATTGAATCTTGATACTGCTTATAACGTAAAAGTGTAATTTTATCTTGATCTTCTCTAGAAATGCCTACCTCTTTTGCTACATTTTCAGCAGTTTCTATCATTGCATTTTTTGCAAATGGATCGTGACCAAAGTTATCCCAAACCCAGCTCTCTCTATCTTGCGTTGCACCTGGAGCTTCGGGATTTGGATATACAAGAAGAGGACCATTAGAACATCGGTCTGCGTATACAACAAGTATACTCTTACGAATTCCAGATTCGATACCTAATGTAGCTAATTCTACGCCTCTTGCACCAGTTGCGCATGCCTGACCGATCATTGGACCTGTTATATTGTCCGCGCCAAGCATACCTGCTAACCAAGGAGTTCCATAAAATGTAGAAGGTTGGGGTATCGTTATACCAAAAATCAATTCATCAAACTCCTGTGGAGAGATTTTCTTCTCCTGCAGAAATCTTTTTCCAATATCAGCGGCAAACTTAATTGCATGAAGGTTTTGAAAACTTTTTTGCCAAGCACAAAATGGTGTGCTCCAATAACCACCATATGGTATAAATGTATCTTTAAAAGTTTTTTTTAAATTTTGTTGTTCAATAATCTTATTATTACTCATTTAAATAACTCCACTTTTTTACTCCTTTTTGAGATTTTTTTTAAGTTCATCATTTAATGCAGGTATAATCTCGAAGAGATCTCCAACAATTCCGCAATCTGCAATATCAAAAATCGGTGCTTCAGGATCTGTATTAATAGCTATAATAGTACCAGACCCTTTCATCCCAACCTGATGTTGAATTTTACCTGAGATACCACAAGCGATATACAACTTCGGTGACACCGTTTTTCCACTTTGACCCACCTGATCCGATCTAGGTCTCCACCCAGCATCAACCGCTGCTCTTGATGCACCTACTACTCCATTGATAGTCTTAGCAAGATCCTCTAGGATTTTAAAATTTTCAGGAGATCCCATTCCCCTACCACCTGAGATAATAATATCAGCTTCATCTAGACTCTTAGTTCCGGTTTTAGTAGTTTTAATAGTTTTTTTTAAGATAATTTTTCTGGCCTTTTCATCAATATCTACAGGTATAGATATTATCTCCGTCTTAAGGGAAAAATCTGGATTATTTATTTTCATTACATTTGGTCGAATAGTTGCCATTTGAGGACGAGAATTCGGTGATATAATATCAGCCATTATGTTACCACCAAACGCAGGTCTAGACTGAAGTAGCAAACCATCTTTAATTGACATCCCAGTACAATCTGCAGTAAGTCCTACCTTTAAAGTAGCTGCAACACGTGGAGCCAGGTCTCTACCAATATGTGTTGCAGGGAAAAGTACAATATTGGGTTTATATTTATTTACCAGTCCTGTCAATATTGCAGCATAATTACTAGTATTATAATTAATAAGGTTATCATTTTCAGCTATATAGTTTATATCCACACCATAAGCTTTTATTTGATTGCAAAAATGTCTTACTTTTTCTCCGAGAATTACAGCTCCTACTCTTTGTCCTAGAATGTCAGCTATCTCTCGAGCTTTACTTGCTAGTTCCAAGCTTACCTTTTTAATTTCTTTTCCACGAAGTTCTACAAAAATCCAAACATCTTTATATTCTGAGAGATCTTTATTACTCAATTTTGGTCTCTCAATAATTATTGCATTTAGTTTGCAAGATTCTACACAGGATCCACAAAGAGTACAATTTGCTTCAATATCCGCTTTTTTATTTTTGATTTTAATAGCATTAAACGGACATGCCTTAACACATAATGCACATCCAGTACATTTATCAAGAATAATTTCGATACCCACAGAATTCACCTCTTAATAAGGGCCTCATGTTTTAAAAGAATCTCACTTAATTTCTTTGCAGCCTGCTTAATATCATCTTTTTCAATAAATTCACATTCTCCACGTGTTGGTGGAGTATACGTCTTTATTACTTGTGTATATGATCCGTCTAAGCCAAACTTAGATTCATCGCCTCCAAGGGTTTTTGCATCCCAAACTTTAAAGGGTTTCTTCTTTGCTTTTAGTATACTGCTCATTGGTGGATGTTCTGGTTGAAATGATGTTGGAGGAAGTAGAGCTAATAGTACAGGTGGCTTTGTTTCAAGTATTTGATATCCTTCTTCTGTTTGTTTATGAATCGTTAGTTTTAGTTTTTCATCTATCTCAACTTTTTCTACATAGGTTATTTGAGGAATGCCAAGTTGTTGTGCAAGCTCTGGTCCAACCTGGGCTGTATCTCCGTCTATAGCTTGTTGCCCACAAAAAACTATATCAAATTTACCAATTTTTTTAATAGCTAAGGAGAGCGTATAAGCTGTAGCCCAAGTATCAGAACCTGCAAATTTTTTATCAGATATAAGTACTGCATCATCAGCACCAAGAGCTAAGCACCTCATTAGTGCACTACGTGCTTGTTCTGGACCCATCGTAATAACAGTAACACTAACTTCAGCGATCTGATCTTTTATTCTTACAGATTCTTCAACTGCAAAGTGATCATAAGGGTTTAAGATACTTGGTACACCGTCTCTGATTAACGTATGGGTTTTTGGGTCAACCTTTACCTCTGTTGTATCAGGGACTTGCTTTATACAAGCAATTATCTTCATTTATATACCAACACTAAATCAACGATATGCTAAAAACTCCTTTCCAAGTAATTCTCTAGCAATAATTAGTTTCATTATTTCTGTGGAGCCTTCGGCAAGGGTAAATGAGCGTACACCACGCCAGGCTTTTTGATCCTCACATTCTTTTGTATATCCAAAAGCTCCCTGCCATTGCATAACATCATTTATTGCTTCACATGCCCATATTGAAGCAACAGATTTTGCCATTGCAATTGCCATACTAACTTCAAACCTTGAAGCTTTCCCCTGTATTTCTTGGTCATATGTCCAAAGAGCTTTATATGCTAATTCACGAAGTGCTTGTATCCGGACATAGTTTTCAGCAAGTTTAAATTGAATACCTTCATATTTCCCTATATGTCTCCCAAAAGCCTTACGCTCCTTAATATATGCAATACCATTTTCAAGAGCTTTTGATGCAGCTCCAACACATACAAGAGCTATAAGTCCACGTGCAAGCTCATAACCCTCATGAACATAATAAAATCCTTTATTTTCCTCCCCAAGCAGATAATGATTTGAAATCTCAACATTTTTGATGTCAAATCCACCACATGAAATTGCTTCTCTACCAATATCTTCAACATAGGTAGGTGTTATACCTTTTGTACCTTTTAAAGGAAGGTAAAATAAACACATACCTCTTGTACCTTTTTCAGGTGTCATTTTAGCAAGTGTAACATGTCCTCCACCATACTCCATAGCCTCAGCTACACCACTAATATACATCTTTTCTCCGTTGATAACGTATTTGTTACCTTTTTTACTAATCTTAGTTTTCATTGAACCCAAGTCTGATCCGATATCTGATTCCGTTGTAGCTATCCCAATAATCTGTTCACCTTTTATCGCTTTAGGCAGTATCTCCTTTTTTGCCTCCTCGGTTCCATATTTATCTATCGTGTGACCCCATGAAGTTCCTACGAGGAATAGGACAGGTATCGCACAACTAGGGTCTGCTCTAGCTAATTCTTCAGCTGCAATTCCAGCTGTCACTACATCTGTTCCCAAGCCTCCATACTCAGGGTCTATCACCATACCAAGAAGTTCAAATTTTGCCAAAGCTTTTATGATTTCCTCAGGCATTCTTCTTACGTTTGCCAACTTTTCTGTTTTTGGGACAATTTCGCTTTTACAAAACTCTTTCATACTCTCTCTAAAAAGTTCTTGTTCTTCCGAGAATCTATAATCTACCATCTTAGCCACCCACCATAATTTAATAAGGTTATTTGGTATGATTGGTACGGTATAATAATTTTATTATAATCTAAACTATAACAATTTTTTATTCAATTAATTTACTTTTTATAAAACAGAAAATTATAGATTAAAAAAGTATATCCTTATAGACCTAATCGTTTTGAGATAACAATCCTTTGAACTTCTGAAGTTCCTTCACCTATTTGACAAAGTTTTACATCCCTGAAATATCTTTCCACAGGATACTCACGAGTGTAGCCATAACCACCAAAAATCTGAATAGCTTTATTTGTTGCTTTCATTGCTATATCAGATGCAAATAATTTAGCCATTGCTGCTTCAGTGGAATATGGTAATTTTTGATCTTCTAAAAATGCAGCTCGATAAACAAGTAAGCGAGCAGCATCAACTTCAGTTGCCATATCCGCTATCATCCATCGAATCGCTTGAAATTTACCAATTGGTCTTCCGAATTGTTGCCGTTGATTTGCATACTCAAGACTGTCCTCAAGAGCACCACGAGCTATCCCTACAGACATTGCACCAACAGCAGTACGACCACGGTCCAGGGTATCCATAACACCATAAAAACCTTTATTTTTTTCACCTAGAAGATTTTCCTTTGGAACGCGACAATCTTCAAAAATGAGTTCGGCAGTTCTGCTTCCTCTAAGTCCAAGTTTATCTTCTAATTGTCCAACTTTAAAACCTTTAGTATCTTTTTCAACAAGGATTGCAGAAATACCCTTAGCGCCTTTATCCTTATCAGTTTTAGCCATTACAATATTAACACCTGCGATATCACCACTAGTAATAAACTGCTTAGTACCATTTATCACCCATTCATCCTTATCTAGAACAGCTGTGGTTTGAAGACCAGCTACATCAGATCCAGCATTTGGTTCAGTAATTGCTAACGCAATAAAACCTTCCCCAGTTGTATAATTAGGAAGATATTTTTTTCTTTGTTCCTCAGAACCATGCTCATAAATATAGCCACAACCAAGAGTATTATGTGCTTCAACAGTAAGACCAGTTGAACCACAATAACGAGATATTTCTTCAAGTGCAATCATATAACTGACTTTATCAATTCCTGCTCCACCATATTTCTGTGGAACAGTCATGCCCATCAGACCCATTTTGCCCATTTTTTTATAAAGATCAAATGGAAAATATTCTTCTTTATCAATTTTTGGAGCAATTGGTTTTAACTCTTTTTCACAAAATTCTCTAATAACTTTTTGGAATAATTTTTGTTGTTCTGAAAGATTGAAATCCAATTAAATCACCAAATCCGTGATATTCTAATCATCTAAAAACCTTTAGGTATAGATAAAAATTTTACTTTAATATCTTCCCTGTGTCCAGGTACCAAAGATATAAATCAAGCTCAGCTAAGGTAAGTCCAGTTTTATTTGCAAGCCTTCTCAATAAATTTTCGATTTCAATATATTTCTTTTTTGTTAGTGTTTTAGGCTTTTTAATAAGGTTATAATCTGTCAATATATCAATAATATGAAAATCTATTATAGCATAATCATCAAAACCAACATTTCTTAGAAAATGACTAGCCTCTTTATAACCGAGTCCTTTAATATTATTAACAATCCAGTCTCTTAAAGCCTTTTTATCTTGAAATTGAACGATTTCTTTTAATTTATCTTTACATTTTAATGATTTCGAGATATATTCTGCTCTTGCATTTGGGAATCTATGACCATAATTCCTAAGCTTTTTTGAGAGTTCTTCTTTGGAATCTGTAAGAAAACATTCTCCAATTTCATTCTGAATTTTTATGGATTTTTCTGCGTTGAAATTAGCAGTTAACAAACAGAAACATATTTCTTTGAAAAGTTCATCGTTTGATTCTCTGTCAATATTTTTAAAATCCTCTATCCTTTTTTCTACAATTTTAGCTATCTCGCTTCTCTTTAAGTTTTCAATTGTACTCATTAATTCTTTCATGGATAACAGCTATATTTGTTTGTATTATGTAATTTTTGTTGTTTAAAAAAGATGGAGAGGGTTGCGAAAGCAGGGGAGGGTCTCAAAATATAGTTTTGAGGAGAGGAGGAAAGGATGGGATATAAAAAGATGGGTTCACCCTGCCTTTTTCACCCCCAAATTCCATCAGCCTGATTGATAATTTTTTTAATCCTCATATCTCTTATATTCAAGAGTTATTTTACCCCATTAAGCCTCTAATTAACAATTGTTAATATATAGTGAGTATTTAAATGTTTCGATGATTTTAACACAGATAATATAAAAAAATATGTAATAGATAAAAACTAAATAAAATATTTTTATAACAAGGGTAACATTAATTTGAATATGGACAATATGTAAATCGCAACAAATGTAACATATTAATAAACAATCGTTAATTATAAGTACTCTGAATAATATTCATGTATATGAAACGAACTACCTGCGAATATATGATGTGGAATGGTTTACCCGTCATTAGAAAAGAAATTGCGGAAAGCATGATAAAAGATTTCGGTTTAAGTCAGAAAGATACAGCCGAAAAGCTAGGGATTACACCAGCAGCAGTTTGTCAATATGTGTCTAGAAAACGTGGTAGAATAAATATAGTAGATGACTTTGTTCTTAGTGAAATTAAAACATCTGCACAAAATATAATAGATAATGGTAATGGATGTGTAATTCCAGAGACATGCAGGATTTGTAAAATATTAAGAAAAAGTCCAGAATTTTCTTTATTCTGCAGAGCTTGTGATGAGTAGACTAATAATAGTAATAAATAATTAGATGCTGTTTTTGTTTATATTAAATATTTCTATCATATGGTGAGGTCTATAGGACATTTTAACTTGCCTTAAACCTGGCAGATCCATATCAGATTCTCTATTAATAAATTTGAAATCTTTTTGAAGTAATTTTGCTGTTTCCTGATTTATGGCTTTATATATTCCATCAAAATCAGGTGACCCTTTTTCATAATGAACCACTACTGTATCCTTATTCATAGCTTCAAAAACTGATATTGCTTCAATCGCTCCATTTATACGAATAGCAATACCCGACAATCCAAGTTCAAAATAATGGCCCATTGAATAGAGTATTGCCTTTTTTTCATTTTCAAGTAAAGGGTCAGATTCACAATCCTTCCAAAGACACCATCTTTTTAGAAATTCTTGAATTTCGCCCATATTATTTTCTGATATATTTTCAACCTTATAGGTATAATTTTTCTTGAATTTATTTACACGATTCCTAATTTTACTAAATGCTGAGCCAGGTAAGTCAGCAAGATCCGAAGAAAGATAAACATAATCAAAATACTCTCTTTTTGGAATAAATTCTAATTTAGGATAGAGATTTGAAAGCCAATCTTTTGTTGTGGTATCAATAAATCCAAAAGGATATTTCGAATCTTGTTTTTTTGCAAGCTGTAACACTTGGTTAAACAAATTTTTTCTTCTTTCACCAGAGGGTGGTCTAAATTGAATCTGATTTTTTATATTACTCAATAGGACTATATTTTCTTCAACAAATGCATATTTATATTTACTATATTCCACCCAACTAATTAGTGTTGTAAAGATATTATCACTGTGAACAGGAGGATATTTTTTATAATGTTTATCAAACAATGTTTTATCATCAAGAGAAATTAATTTGAAATCATCCATTGAAAGCATTTTAATCATCTTTTTCATATTTCATAGGTTTATATTTCTTCAAAACTTTAAATCCAATATTTGAATAGAAACCATATTGGCCTGGTTCTGCAATAAGGCCTATCCAAATGATTTTTTTTGATAGACAATATTTAAGTAGTGTTTTAACAAGCTGTCTACCTATTCCACTATCACGATATTCCGGTAAAACAACAAGATCTTGAATATAAGCATCAGATATCCCATCAGAGATTACCCGCCCCATTCCTACTGCTTTGTCTGAATCTTTAATAACCGCTACTGCGAAGGCATAACTCCTCTTTATCATATATTTAATTCTAGAGGGGTCGTAATAATCCTTCCACCAACCACCAGCTTTGTAAAGATTAACTATATCTTCTTCAGGCCATTTGTCTACAAGCTTGATTTCTATTTTTTGTTCTTTCATTTTATTTTCATTCCTTGTGCCTCTTAATAGATTGATTATATAATATCATTTTGAAAATATTAGTCAAATGCAAACTAGTTTAAAAATACAATTCAAATAAGAGAATCATAACAGGAATAGTAATTAAAGATAGACTAAAACTTGCAACGATAAATTGATTTACAATTGCTCTATTTCCACCGGCTCTTTCAGTTACTAAAGGTACCGCTGTCACGGGAGGAACAGCAGCTTGT
>Ga0209427_10001135_pt1 | contig 30106 bp, 28 predicted proteins | sample DeeMarSWOR136_30_FD_187465 | JGI IMG/M metagenome (GOLD analysis project Ga0209427, IMG submission 187465) | Marine sediment microbial communities from White Oak River estuary, North Carolina - WOR-1-36_30 (SPAdes) (version 2) | ecosystem: Environmental > Aquatic > Marine > Intertidal zone >...
CCTTCGAGCTGGGAAACCTGTACCTTGTCCGGATTGTCAACTAACGATTTGGCAATCAATTCTACGAGTTCTTTCACTGTAACCTCCTTTAAGTTTTAGAATGTTGATTGGAAATTTTCTCAGTCTTGGAGACTTTATTTAAAAGAGAACGTACTGTTTTGGAAGCTTGAGCTCCTCTTTCCAGCCAATAATTTGTTTTCTCAAGATCGACCTCGATCTCAGGGGGTTCCTTTAATGGATTATAATAGCCAAGAATATCCCTCGCTTTACTCTCTCTCGGTTTTCTCGAATCAATAGCAACGATCCGATAAAAAGGTTTTTTCTTCGCTCCGATTCGCATCAGTCGTATTGAAATCATTTTAAACCACTTTCTTTAAGATGAAGTGTGATAATATAAAAAATTTTATCTAAAGTCAACTTAGAGGGGGAACTTACTTCCCCCTTCCAACGCTCGCGTCCGCTCGCTGCCTCCCCTTCTCGGACTTGCGTCCTGCGACCAAGGGGTCATACCCCCTTGGATCCCCCAGACGATCGTTCCGATCGTCAACTAATTTAATGAGATGTAAGCATCTCACCTTTATCTGTGATCATCATCAAGGATCCGGAGAATGAACGGGGACGTTCCCTGCGGGGACACTCTATCTTTTGACAATATTTAAAAACCCAAAAGAAGGGATAGGGTGTCCCCCTCGGGAACGTCCCCTATTGGGGTAAAGAAGAAATAAGCTTTTGGAATTGAGATCTTTTCATCATTTTTTTCATCTCGGCAAACTGCTTCAACAGCTGATTGACTTCAGAAACAGGCCTCCCGCTGCCCTTTGCTATCCTGGACCGGCGGCTCCCGTCAATTATTTTCGGGTTTTCTCTCTCTTCCTTGGTCATCGAGTTGATGATGGCTTCGAAATGAATTATCTTCCGGTCATCGATGCTGATCTGGGCCATCTTCTTAAAAGGTCCGCTTTGAGGCAAAAGATTCAAAAATTGGGACAAAGACCCCATCTTTTTCATCTGAACAAGCTGTTTTTTAAAGTCCTCGAAGGTCAGCTCCTGTTTTTTCAACTTGCGAGCCAGGGCTTCTGCCTCTTCGAGGTCAGCTTCTTCCTCAGCCTTCTCGATTAAACTCAAGATGTCTCCCATCCCCAGTATCCGCGATGCCATCCGGTCTGGGTGAAAAACCTCGAGTTTGTCAAACTTCTCCCCTACCCCGATAAATTTGATGGGCTTCCCGGTCACAGACACGATGGACAGGGCGGCACCCCCTCTGGCGTCTCCGTCCAGCTTGGTCAAAATGACCGATGTCAACCCAATTTTCTCCTCGAAAAGCTGGGCACTTTTCACGGCGTCCTGACCGGTCATGGAATCGCCCACATAGATCAACTCAGTGGGTTTGAGGACATCTTTCACCATCCAGAGCTCATTCATAAGATCTTCATCAATATGGAGTCTCCCAGCAGTATCCACGATCAGGGTGTCATGACCTCTGTTCGCAGTGAACTTCAACAGCTCTTTAAGCGCATCAGAAGGCGAAGCCATCTGATTCTCGGTCATCTCATAAAAGCGAAGTTTGAGCATATCGGCGATCATCTTCAACTGTTCCTGGGCAGCCGGCCTTTTCAGGTCGAAAGAAACGAGAAGAGGACTTTTCTTTAAAGTCAGTACCCACCTGGCCAGCTTGCCGCAGGTCGTGGTTTTGCCCGAGCCCTGAAGCCCGACCAGCATGAAAATGGAGGGGGGATGACTGGCAAATGTCAGCTTTTTGACGTCCTGCCCCAAGAGGAAAGTCAGCTCATCCCTGATAATCTTGATGACCTGCTGGGCTGGAGTCAAGCTCATCAGGACTTTCTGATCCAAAGCCTTGACCTTGATGCTTTCCTCAAGCTCTTTCACCACCCGATAATTGACATCCGCCTCCAGAAAGCTCATGCGCATCATCTTGAGGGCTTCAGCCATATTTCTTTCGGTGATTTTCCCCTCGCCCCGGAGAAACTTCATCACTTTTTGGAGGCGGTTCGACAATTGATCAAACATCCTTTAATCTCCGTGGAGGTCAAGCTTGGCGGATAAGACCAGCACCTTAAGAGGCGCTAATATTCCAGGCATCTGGATGACAAGGACTGATCCCAGTTTAGCCCCGAAACCTGATCCCCATTCATGTTACGCGATGATCGATTCAAAGTCAATCCAACTTGAAGCCATAATAGGGGACGTTCCCTGCGGGGACACCCTTTTATACCTTTTTAGGTAAAGAAAAAAAGAGTGTCCCCGCAGGGAACGTCCCCATAAACCTCAACTTGACATTTCTGATGATTGCGATTAAGGTATTACTAATTTTTTCCATTTTTGTTAAAGAAGAAGCTTTTCACTCCTGATTGCAGAGGAGAGGAAAAATGAGTCCGAAAATAGATTACAAAGAAATAAATAAGCTCGTCCAATTCATGGAAGAGAAGAAATTATCCCATTTTGAGCTGGAAGTGGAAGGGCTGAAAGTCAAAGTCAGCAGAAACCCGGGCATCCTTCCTCCTTCAGAAACGGCCATCCCCCTCCAGGAACCCGGAGAACCCAAGGCAGAAGAGACCGCGCTTCCTCAAGAGACAGAGCTGCAAAGGGGAAAGAATGACATCTTTTACATCACCTCGCCCATGGTCGGGACTTTCTATCGCGCTTCTGACCCGTCTTCTTCTCCTTTCGTAGAAGAGGGAGATCAGATAAAGAAAAACCAGACCCTCTGCATTATCGAGGCCATGAAGCTGATGAATGAAATCGAATCAGAATTGGACGGCATTCTCGAAGAAGTATATGTTGAAAACGGTAAACCCGTCGAATACGGGCAGAAACTATTCTCGATCAAACCGCTCTCCTGACCATCTATGTTCTCAAAAATCTTAGTCGCCAATCGGGGTGAGATATCCCTGAGGATAATCCGTGCTGCCCGGGAACTGGGCTTGAAGACCGTTGCCGTCTATTCTGAACCAGATAAGAACAGCCTCCATACCATGTTTGCCGATGAAAAAATCTGCATCGGACCAGCCAAAGCCTCGGAAAGCTACCTCAACATCCCCAACCTCCTCAGTGCGGCAGAGATCACAAAATCCGACGCGATTCATCCGGGCTACGGATTCTTGGCTGAAAATCCCCGCTTCCCTGAAATCTGTGAAACCCACGGGATCACCTTCATCGGCCCCTCGGCATCTCTCATCAGGCTAATGGGCGACAAGAACAGAGCCCGTCAGGAGATGAGGGCGGCCAAACTCCCGGTTATCCCGGGCAGTGATACCATTATCGAAGACTTTGTCGAAGCCAAGAACATCGCTCAAAAAATCGGCTACCCGATTATGCTCAAGCCAGCAGCCGGGGGGGGCGGGAAGGGGATGAGAATCGTCCGCTCAGCAGTTAAATTGGAGGAGCAATTTTCCATCTCCCAAAACGAGGCTAAAGCCGCCTTCGGAGATCCTTCTCTCTATATGGAAAAATTTATCCCTGGAGCTCATCACATTGAAATCCAGGTCATCGGCGACAAAAAAGGCAACATTCTTGCCTTCGGAGAAAGGGAGTGTTCCATCCAGAGAAAGTACCAGAAGCTTCTGGAAGAAACGCCTTCGCCTTTCATAGACGAGAAATTCCGGAGAAAACTCACCAGGGCCGTCCAAGACGCAGGCCAGTCCATAGGCTATGAGAGCCTGGGGACATTTGAATTCCTTGTGGACGACAACAAACATTTCTATTTCATGGAAGCGAACACCCGAGTCCAGGTCGAACATCCGATCACAGAAATGGTCTACGACGTCGACATGATCAAAGAACAGATCAAAATCGCTGCTGGGGAAAAGCTCTCCATCCCCCATGATATAAAGCTGAACGGCCACAGCATAGAATGCCGGATAAATGCCGAAGATCCAGAAAGCTTTATCCCCTCCCCCGGGAAGATCGAGTTCCTGGTGCTCCCTGGAGGCGAAGGAATCCGGGTGGATTCAGCCGCCTACAGCAGCTGGCAGATTCCCCCTGACTATGACTCCCTCGTGGCTAAGATCATCGTCAAGGCGCCTTCACGAAAGGAAGCGATAAAGAAAATGCTCATCGCTCTGGAAACAACCATTGTCGTGGGCATCAAGACGAACATCCCCCTCCACTTGAGTATTCTCTCCAACTCGGACTTTGTCAGAGGGAACTATGACATCCAGTTCATGGAAAAGTTACTCAAGAAAAAATCTAACGGGAAGGATTCTGCCTGACAGGCACAGAGACGATACTGACACTGAAGGCCCCGTCATTATCGCCTACAAGGTTCTCGTTGATCCCCAGAAAAAGCCGTCCGCTGATGGGCATTCTCATCCGACTCTCTGCTCCGATAAAAAACTTCTCCTTGATCTCATAACGAGTCTCTTTCCCCGACTCCTCATCGACCTCCATGGAAATCAGAACAGCCACTTTACCTATGAGGGACCCTATGTTTCTATCGGGAAATGGCTGTTGCATTGTCCTGAGGTCATAGCCGTCCGGGCTGCAGCGGGCGGGATTCCCCTTTTGGAGGTATATGGTCCCGAAGGCCTGGAACGAGATTTCCTGTCCTTCATAGACCTCAATGCCGGTATCCGTCCAGTCCTTGTTGCCCATCACGGTAACATCCAGGAATATCTCCTGGCCCGATTGAGGCAGACGCAGGTCACGCCGAAGGGAAAGGCTGGTCAGAGACCTGAGCAAGGATTTGAATTCGCTGAACCTTGAAGGCTCGGTCGGAAAGGTGGAAGAGGGAAGCATACTCAGGCTGGAGGATATCTCCCTTCGTCTTCTCTCGCTCCAGGGATTCCTCCTCAACCAGGGAGACAGCGACCTTTCTCTTCTTCCGATCCGGCTGAGCAAGATGAGAAGGTCTTGGGGATTGTATTCAGCATTGTAGCAGCTCAAGAGAGAAAGTTCATCGGCCTTCTCAACCTGGATAGAGTTGTAACGCAACCCTGAAAAAAAGGCCAGCATGCCTCCTTCAGACACGAAAATCCTGGACAGGATCTCCCAGCCTCTCTCACCGCTGATTTTCTCCTCAGGCGAGAAGTCACTCTGTCGAGTCAGCCTCTCATAAATGTGCTGATGAATATGACGGGCAGCGAGATGCCCCAGCTCAAAGGCCAGAACCGCGGCCAGCTCGGACTCTGTCTCCATAGCCTCAACCAGGTCACGGCTGACAAAGACCTTCCCGCCAAGGGTTATGAAAGCATTCATACCCGGAGTATCGATGATCCTGAAGGACCAGTCCCAATCTCCGACCAGCTCCCTGAGATTGTTCTGGTCGACAATTCTTCTCCCGATTCCTTCCAGAAAGTCATTCAAGGATTCATTTTTTATGACATCTGCCTCCTCTTCTATCCCAGCTGCGATTCTTCTGGCATAGATGATCTCATCTCTCTCAGGAATAATATCAAACTCCTTTTCGCTCTCCTCTTCCTGAAGATTCGAGCTGATGCTCTGGCCCGGAGCCAAGCCGATAATGAATAAAGATACAAATACAAAAAGGCCGGATATCCATAAGCCCAGAGAGAGGAGACTGTCTTTTCGCTTTCCGGGTTTCATCCTCATTTCTTTCTCTTTTCTCACCTAATTTTTGTATTCTATTTATCTCATCAAGTCAACCTTGGAGGGGGAACTGACTTCCCCCTTCCAACGCTCGCTTCCGCTCGCTGCCTCCCCTTCTCGGTCGGGGAATGAATCCCCTCCCTGCGACCAAAGGGGCATACCCCCTTGGATCCCCCGACGACCGTTTCCCTGCGGCAAGCCGCGACAGATCCTCCGATCGTCAACCTAACCATTATTCCTGTTCCGCTTCAGGCTGCTGCTTCTTGTTTAACGGCTGGAATTCTCTCAGGCCCAGGATTTCCACCATTTGTTGGTGAATAGCCCCGTTTGTGGCCAAAACCTCGGAGCCGAAAATGCTGAACTCGCCACCCCTGAAGTCCGACACCTGTCCTCCCGCTTCCTGAACGATAAGGGTTCCTGCAGCTACATCCCAGGGTTTGAGCTTCAACTCCCAGAAGCCATCAAACCGCCCGCAGGCCACATAACAGAGGTCCATGGCTGCTGAGCCGCAACGCCTGATCCCCTGAGCTCGGATGATAAAATTATTAAAATGAGAAACATTGTTCTCCTGGTTGACGCGAACATCATAGGGAAAGCCTGTTGCCAGGAGGCTCTTATCCAATTCGTCTATATCAGAAACGCTGATTTTCTTATCGTTGAGGAAGGCCCCTTTGCCTTTAAGCGCCGAGAACATCTCTTCTCTCATGGGATCATAAACCAAGCCCAGGACAATCTCAGACCTCCTTTCCAGAGCGATGGAAATGGTGAATACCGGAAAATGATGAGCGTAGTTGGTGGTGCCGTCCAGAGGATCGATTATCCAGCGCATCTCTGCTCCCTTATTCTGGCTCAATCCTTCCTCTGCGAGATAACCGTGATCAGGGAAAAAGGAGGACAGATGGTCAAGAATCGTCCTCTGGGCCTTGGTATCGAAGGGAGTCACAAGGTCAACAGCGCCTTTATAAAATATTTCATCTGATTTGCTGATATTCTCTTTGAGAAGCTGTCCCGCCTTTCGAGCGGCCTCTTCAGAAGCCATCAGGTACTCAGCGGCTTTCATAGTCCTTCCATATTACATTACCAACCTCTCCCTTTTCAAGCCGACCTTTGACCGGAAGATCTTCTCCCTGGAAGCCATTCTATTTTCTTGATAAGGGAAACAAATGACCCAGGTGAAATGCGGCGACGGCTCCTCTCCATCCAAAGCCCATGGAGGATGAGAGGGTCTTGGCTGGGATGGAGAGGATCCGCCGCCCTAACAGGTCACCCCTTTCCGCCTAAACTTTTTGCCTTTTATTCCGTAATATAATAAGATAACAAATCCAGAGAGGCACAAGAGATGAATGAAAAAAGGAGTTTCTTTAAAAGAAGAAAAAAAGCGATCATCATCTCCACCGTCATCGTTTTTATCGCTATCATCGTCATCTTCAACCTGCGATCGCAGCGAGAAAAATCCCTGCGCGTGACTGTGGAGAAAGTCAAAAAGGACAGCTTGACCTCGAAGATCTCCGCGTCAGGGGAAGTCAAGCCTAAAAAAAACGTGAACATCAGTGCTCATGTCTCGGGAAGAATCGTCAAGATAGGCGTCGAGGAAGGACAGAGAGTCAAGAAGGATGATTTTCTCCTGAAGCTTGACTCGACCCAGTACGAGGCCATGGCTGACCGTGACCGTGCCCTTATCTCCTCCTACAGAGCTGAGCTTATACGAGCTGAAGCCACACTGAAAAAAGATGAAAGCTTTTATTTAAGACAAAAAAAGCTTTTCGAAGAAAACCTCATTTCAGAAGAGCAGCTTGAAGCTGCCGAAGCCCAGCATGATATATCTAAAGCCCAGCACAAGGCTATCCTTTACCAGATCGAGCAGGCGCAAGCTTCCCTTCAGAGCACTCTGGATACACTCAGCAAAACCGTTTATAACTCTCCGATCGATGGGATCATCACCAGTCTCCGGGTGGAGGAGGGGGAAGTGGCCATCATCGGCACCATGAACAATCCTGGTACCGTCCTGATGACCATTGCCGACCTCTCCGTGATGGAGGTTGAAGTGGAAGTTGACGAGACGGATGTCATCGGAGTTAAGCTCGGACACCGAGCAGAGGTAAGAGTCGACGCTCTGCCCGACCAGACCCTGGAGGGGAAGGTCACCGAAATCGGCAGCTCTGCCCTGCAGCAGACGACCGTTTCCCAGGAGTCCAAGGACTTCAAGGTGGTCATTACCCTCGAGAATCCTCCCGATATCCTCAAACCCGGTCTTTCCGCCTCAGCAGACATCATCACTGCGGAGAAGAAAGACGTTCTGGCGGTGCCCATCTCCGCCCTGGTCCTCCGGGAAAAAGAAGAGAAAGAAAATGAGGGAGATGACGAGCAGGAAGAGGGAGTCTATGTCGTCGAGAACAGCCGGGTAAAATTCTATCCCGTGCAGAAAGGAATCATGGGCGAGATGAATATCGAGATCACCTCAGGCCTGGAAGAAGGACAGGAAATCGTAGTCGGGCCCTACAGTGCCCTCCGCCAGCTCAGAGATGACACCCTCATCAAACCTGAAGAAAAGAAAGAGGGAAGCGAAAAATCATGACCGGCAAAAACAATACCTTAATATCCGCAGAAGACCTGTGGAAGGTCTACCAGCTGGGAAAACAGGAAGTCAATGCTCTCCGCGAAGCCACGTTTACCATTTCTCAGAATGAATTTGTAGCCATTATGGGCCCCTCCGGCTCCGGCAAATCCACTCTGATGAACATCATAGGCTGCCTGGACACCCCCACAAAAGGAAAATATTACCTCAAAAACAAGCTGGTGAGCGAGCTCAGCGACAACGACTTGGCCTTCATCCGCAACCAGGAGATCGGGTTCGTCTTCCAGGTCTTTAACCTCCTTCCTCGGGCGACTGCATTCCACAATGTGGAAATCCCGCTTATCTACAAAGGATCCAGGAAGAAAGAGAGAGAGGAAAAGACTCGGAAGGCCCTGCAAATGGTGGAAATGACGGACAGGATGAATCACCGTCCTTCTGAGCTGTCGGGCGGAGAAAGGCAGAGAGTAGCCATTGCCCGGGCTCTGGTTAACGAACCATCCATACTCCTGGCGGATGAGCCTACAGGAAACCTGGATTCTAAAACCGGGCAGGAGATCCTTTCCCTCTTCCACAAGATCCATTCCCAGGGAAACACCATAATCATAGTCACTCATGACAGGGACATCGCCGCGCGTGCCCAGAGGATCATCCATCTCAAGGATGGAAGAATCATCCAAGACGAACGCAAAGGAGGGCTAACGTGAATTTTTTTAACAGGTTGCAGGGAGTCTTTTTCAATCCTAAGGAAACCCTTAAGGCCGTCTCGGAAAAACCTGTCTGGATTGACGCCCTGATCATTCTTCTCGTTCTCTTGATCATCTTTAGTGCGGTCATCGGGCCATATCTTCTCCAGGATTCGCTTCAAGCCCTTAAAAATGACGTAAGGCGACAGGAAAGAATCGGCGAGGAAGCGTTCAACAGACAGATCGAATTCATGGAGAATCCTCCCCCCTGGTTCCGGATCTTTTTAACGGTTATCAGTCCTTTGTTTGCGAACCTTATCGGTTTTTTCCTTCCACCCCTGATTCTTCTCGCCATGGGCCGGATGTTCTCAACCGAAGGAAACTACAAGCAGCTTCTATCCGTCTACATCCACGCCAGCTTTGTGGATAAAATCCTGGGGAACGCGGTCAGGCTTGTCCTGATCCTCACCCGTAAGTCCCTCTTCCAGACCACGACCTCACTCGCCCTCTTCTTCCCCCGCCTGGAGGTCACCTCCACATCCTTTAGGATACTGAGCCAGTTCGACTTTTTCCAGCTCTGGCTCTTTGGAATTCTTGGGTACGGCCTCTCTTCTGTCTTCAAGGTAGAGCTGAAGAAAGCCCTCTTCATCTCTTACGGATTCTGGTTCCTCAAGAGCCTCCTCTACGTCGGCCTGGGATTCCTGGGCAGGTAAAACTCGCTTTCCGTTTGACAGCAGGTTCCTTCATCTATACATTATCTGTATGGAAGAACATCATTCTGAAGGAATTCTCGTCCATCCTCCCCTCACCCATTTTTTTCAGCAACGGACGGAAAATGAACACTGGATTCTTGGGCGCAGAAAAAAGTATAAGGGAAAGAGTCTCCCTCTTGAAAAGGGGCAAGATAAACACCAGCCAGAGACATTCATGAACAATGCCTCGGGGAAAGAACTTGAAGCCGCCTTTGGATTAAGTCCAGAAAGAATCGGAGAAAGGGATTGAAAAGGAAACAGATTCTCGCTCTTCTCCTCTTCGTCACGCTTCTTTTTGTTCTTCTTCTGGTAAAAATTGCACTCTAAAGCCCAAAACTTGATCGTCATCCTAGGTCCTACAGGGGTCGGCAAAAGCTCCCTCGCTGTGAGGCTCGCCAAGAAGTTGGGAGGGGAAATCATCAACTGCGACTCCATGCAGGTCTACAAAGGATTTGACATCGGCACAGACAAAACTCCCCTTAAAAAGAGAGAGGGTATCCCACACCATCTTCTTGACGTTGTCGACTTCTCCACTCAATACACGGCCGCGGATTTCGTCGACCGGGCCCTGGAAGCCATAAAAGGAATTCTGAGAAGAAAGAAAATCCCTTTCATCGTGGGAGGAACAGGCCTCTACTTGAAAGCTCTCCTTGATGGCCTCTTCCCCGGGGGAAAGAGCGACGCCGCGCTTCGACAGAAACTGGAGAAGGAAGCTCAGGAAAAAGGCCTGGAAAGCCTGAGGGCGAAGCTCATGGAAGTCGACCCGGCCTACTGTCAAAAAATCCACGATAACGATAAAGTCAGGATCATCCGCGCCCTCGAGATCTTTCTATCCACTCAAAAGCCACTCTCTCAGCACTTCCTGAACACAAGATCCCATGTGGGCGATTTCAATATAATAAAAATTGGGTTAAAATTAGAGAGACAGGTACTCTATAAAAAAATAGAAAAGAGAACCGATGAAATGTTCGAAAAGGGTATCATCAGAGAAGTGGAGAATCTGCTCAAGCAAGGGGTGGATGAGAATTCCCCCCCATTCCGGGCCTTGGGGTATAAAAATGCCCTAAAGTTCATCAGAAAAGAAATGCCGCTGGAAGAAGCGATCTCATTGACGAAAAGGGATACTCGACATTATGTCAAAAGACAGATGACCTGGTTCAGGAAAATGGAAGGGATCAGCTGGTTCTCAGCCGATGACTTTGAGGCAGTTTTGAAATTCGCCAGGGACAACCTTGAATAAAATGGAAAAGGCAATCCTCATCCACCTCTCCACGAATAAGAAAGAAAAATCAGAAGCGCCAGAATCCATGAGAGAACTCCGGGGGCTGGCCAGCACAGCCGGGGCCGAGGTTGTCGCCGAGGTCTTCCAGTTCCGAACAGAGATCAGCCCCAAATACCTCATAGGCGAAGGAAAGGTCTCCGAGATCAGTCTTTTGAAAGAGGAGACCGAAGCCGACCTGATCATCTTTGACAATGACCTCAGTCCCATCCAGCAGCAAAATCTGGAGGACGACTTAAAGACAAAAGTCATAGACCGGACACAGTTGATCCTCGATATATTCGCTCAACACGCCATGAGCAAGGAGGGGAAGCTTCAGGTTGAGCTGGCCCAGCTTATTTATTACCAGCCGCGTCTGCTGGGCAAGGGAAGAGCCCTTTCGCGACTGGGAGGCGGCATCGGGACCCGCCGCGGCCCGGGAGAGAAAAAGCTGGAGGAAGACAGACGGAGAATCCAGGATAGGATCTCTAAAATCAATAAGGAAATCTCAAAAATTCAAAAAAGACGCGCCGACCAGAGAGAAAGAAGAAAAAAAAGCCCGATTCCGTTCGTGTCTCTCGTCGGATACACGAATGCGGGAAAGTCCACTCTGTTCAACTGCCTCTCCCAGGAAAGAATGTCCACCTCGCCTCAGCTCTTCGCGACTCTGGACCCGATCCTCCGCCGAGTGAGCTTCACTGATGGCCTCTATTTCTTTTTAAGTGATACAGTCGGGTTCATCAAAAAGATACCTGTCGAGCTTATCACTTCCTTCCGCGCCACTCTCGAGGAACTCAAAGAAGCGGACTGTATCCTTCACGTGATAGACATAAGCCTTCCCAACTCTCTGGGTCAGGTCGAAGCAGTGGAATCGACACTTTCAGACATTGGCGTGTCTGATGTTCCGGTCATCAAAGTCCACAATAAAATCGACCTTCTTCCTGACAAAGAAGAGCTTTTGAAAAGAAACAGTCTCTCCAACGGCCTTTCCCTGTACGCTTCCGCCAAAACAGGAGAGGGAATCCCGGACCTCAAGTCACGTCTGAGGGCAGTCCTGTTTAGAAAGATGGAATTGTTCTATCTGCGTATCCCTAATACCGAGAGAGACCTGATCCAGTCTTTTTCCAGATGGACTGTGGTCTTAAAAAGAAGAGAGAACGGAGATTATTCCGAATTGAAAATCATGGCCAATCCTCAGGCCATGGTGAATTATTCACCCTATATAAAAAGAGGAGAAGAGAATTGGTAAAAAAAGCATCCATCGTCTTTTTGCTCTTAACCGGGCTTTGGTCGTGTGCAACCTATCAAGCCCCACCGCCTTCACTATACATCGGAAGTCTTCCGCCCTCAATCGTGGCTGAACTGACTTTAGAAGAGAGAATCCTCGCCGAAGAGGTGTGGACCGACCTGAAACAGGGCAGAGGGAGCAGGGCCGAAAAGACAGTCTCCAGGCTGGGTATGGACAGCCCGATTTACAATGTCAGCTTAGGCTACATCAGTTTTCTTGCGAATAAAATGCAGTCTGCTGAGAAATTCTTCAGATTGGCCCTTCAGGAGCGTCCCGAGCTGGCACTCGCTCACGCCGGTCTGGCCCAGATCTACCAGAAATCAGGACGAGATGACCAGGCGTTTGCTGCTTTAAGGGAGGTGCTTAAAACAGAACCGGAAAATCCCTGGGCAAAGCAGGAGTATGAGACCCTGAAGAACAGAAAGATGGAGGAGGTCCAGGAAGAAGCCAGGACCTCTCTGGCTGAAGGTGACACCAAAAAAGCCAAAGCTGCCTTGCTCAAGGCGCTGTACTATTCCCCTCAGCACACCGAGTCCCATCTCACTCTTGCCGATATCTACATTAAGGAAAACAAGCTTCAGAACGCTCTGGTCCACATGAAAGCGGCGACCACCAGCGACCCGGGGAACCAGGAAATATCGAAAAAATACGCTGAAACGCTCTTGCAGGCAGGCCAGCATGCCAAAGGCCTGGCCATCTACGAGCAGCTGCTCAAGCTGGACCCTCAAAATAAAGAGGCACAGGATCAAATTCAAAGCTTAAGGAATAAGCTCGGTATATTCGAACTTCCCAGCAAGTATGAATCCATCCCTTCCTCGGATGCCATAACCCGGGAGGAAATGGCCGCTCTTCTGGCTGTCAAGTTCAAGGGAATCGTGGGTGAGATGACGGATTCACCTCCTATCATCATCGATATTTCCGCCTCCTGGGCTTCAAAATTCATCCTTCAAATCACATCACTTCAAATCATGGGGATATACCCGAACCATACCTTCCAGCCCAAAAAGACTGTCACTCGAGCAGAAATGGCAAATATCCTCTCCCAATTCACTGCCTATCTCGAAAAGAAAGGATACAAATTCATCCAGCAAATCCCCCCGGACAGGATAGAAATCTCGGATGTCTCTGCGCAGAACTACTACTATCAACCGATTCTCAAGATGCTGTCTTATAACATCATGGAACTCTCGTTGGATAGGGCTTTCGAGCCCGATTCGACTGTTTCCGGAGAGCAGGCGATAAAACTCTTGGATATCATCCTGGCTTTGATAAAATGAATCAAGCGAGTTATCTAGATTGAAGATATTCTGAAATGAAGAGAGAAAAGAAAAACACAGTCCTTAACCCGCCCAACCTGCTCAGCATCTTGAGAATACTCCTCATTCCCGTCTTCCTGTTCTTGATGGTCAAGAGGAAGGTTCCAGAAGCTTTCGCCGTTTTTCTTCTTGCTGGCTTCACGGACGTCCTGGACGGATTCACAGCCCGGGTCTGGAATATGAAAACAAAAATAGGAGCTTTTCTCGACCCCGCTGCGGACAAACTCCTGATGACCGCCTCCTTCATTATCCTGACCATCCCTTCCCTGAACTCTCCGAATGTCATTCCTCTCTGGCTGACTATAACTGTTATCGGTCGGGACCTGCTCATCGTCTCTGCCGCCTTCATCCTCTATTTGATCAGAGGTCAAAAAAGCTTTCTGCCCACGCTTCTCGGAAAAAGTTGCACTGTCCTCCAGGTCATGGTCATTCTCATCGTCCTTTTCCTCAACACCAGACAGGTTGCATTCCCGCTGCTCATCTGGCTCTATCTGCTGACGCTTCTTCTCACCGTCCTCTCTGCAGTGGATTACTCTTTTATCGGGATCAGGATGCTTAGCCAACCCAAGGAAGCCTAGAATACACATGAAGTTTTGGAGGATAACGTCTGAAGCGAATATAAACTTGGGGGCTGAGATTCTCCTGCAGAGACAAAGAAAGAACATGCGGAAGCATCTCTATTTCCGAGAAGGTCATCATGGAGGTCTAACCTGTTAAAGCGCCGGTTCCACTCCATCCCAGCCAAGACCCACCCGACCGCCACCATGGGCCTCGGATGCCATATGGAAACGTTCCCTGCGGGGACACTCTTTCTTTTCGCTGTATATAAAAAAAGCATAAAGGGGTGTCCCCCTCGGGAACGTCCCCTATTATATAAAAAAGGAGAATCCTCATGACAGAGCTGGATAAAGTCATTCAAAAAATCGATAGCTTCCGCGATGAGATGATTGATTTCCAGATCAAACTCTGCTCCATTCCAGCCATCGCCCCATCGAGCGGGGGAAAAGGGGAGGACAAGAAAGCAGATGTCCTGCTCGAATTCTTGAAAAAAAACGGCTTTAGCAAGATAGAGGTCATCAAGGCTCCTGACCTGGACGCCCCTTCCAATTTCCGTCCGAACATTCTCGCTCTCTTCAAGGGAAAAGATTCATCCAAAACCATCTGGGTGATGACCCATATGGATGTTGTTCCTCCTGGAGAGCTGTCTTTATGGAGAGGAAATCCTTTCAAGGCATGGGTGGAAGGAGGCAAAATATTCGGCCGGGGCGTAGAAGACAACCAGCAGGACATGGTCGCCTCACTTTTCGCCGTAAAGGCTTTTTTTGAGGAAGGGATAAAGCCCGACTATGATATCGGCATCGCTCTGGTGGCCGACGAGGAAACAGGAAGCGAAAAAGGAATCGATTATGTCCTGAAACAGACGGACGCTTTCCGCAAAAATGACCTGATCATCGTTCCGGATGCCGGCAACGAGGAGGGAACGATGATCGAAGTCGCTGAAAAAAGCCTTCTCTGGTTGAAATTCAAGACCCTGGGCAAACAGGCACACGGGTCGACTCCTGAGAAGGGCGTTAACAGCTTCAAAGCGGCTGCGTTCCTCATCACGGAGCTGAACAACCTCTACAAGGTTTTCCCGGATAAAGACCCTCTCTTCGACCCGGACATCTCCACTTTCGAGCCCACAAAAAAAGAACCTAACGTTCCCAACATCAATACCATCCCCGGAGAAGACGTTTTCTACATGGACAGCCGCATTCTGCCCAGGTACACGACAGAAGAAGTCCGGGCTGAAATCGAAAAGATGACAGCCAAGATCGAAAAAAAGTTCAAGGTTAAAGTAGAGGTAAAAGAAACCCAGAAGTCACCTGCAGCCCCCCCGACATCAGCAGAGGCCCCGGTTGTCCATGCTCTGAAAAAAGCAATCAAGGCCATCTACGGAAAAGAAGGCAAGGCCATAGGGATCGGCGGCGGAACCGTCGCGGCTCTTTTTCGAAGAGCCAATTTTGAAGCCGCCTGCTGGGCCAAACTCGATGAAACAGCCCATCAACCCAACGAATACTGCATAATCGATAACATGGTCGGGGACGCAAAGGTGTTTGCCCATATCTTCCTCCAGGAATAAGCGGAAGCGATGCTTTTATGAAAAAATACATCTTGGTTTTGACAACGGTCCCTGAGGAAAAAACCGGACAAAAAATTGCCGAACAACTCGTTAAAGAGAAGCTGGCTGCCTGCGTAACGGTCTCCGCTTCTTCCTTATCCTTCTACTGGTGGCAGGGAAAGATCGCCAGAGAGACGGAACATATCCTCTTCATCAAGACCAGAACAGCACTCTACCAGGAGCTGGAAAAAAGGATACGGGAGATCCACCCCTATGAAATCCCAGAAATCTTAGCCCTGGATGTGCATCAAGGGTTAAAAGATTATTTGAACTGGATCGAAAAGGAAACAAAAAGCTAAAGATATTTATCCTGAATCTTCTGGGCCATTTTAATGGTGTTGAGATGAATGGCGACGGTATCTCTCACGTCCCAAGCATAACCTCCCGCAAACAGCACGGCCACAGGAAGACGCAGCCTCCTGGCTGACTCGATCACAATCCTGTCCCGCTCTTTTAACCCCTTAAGAGTCAGTTTCAAGCTGCCCAACTGGTCTTTCTCATAGGGATCGGCTCCAGCGAGATAAAAAACAAGGTCCGGCTGAAATTCTTGGTATAAACGAGGAAAGTGAGAGCGGAGTTCCTTCAAATATTTTTCATCTCCATCCCCCGCCCACAATCCCACATCCTTTGAACTCGAGGGCTTTTGAGCAGGATAGATATCCATCTGATGAATTGAAAAAGTGAAAGCATAATCCTTTTTGGAAAAGATGAAGGCATTTCCATTCCCCTGATGGAGGTCGCAGTCAACCACCATGGCTTTTTGAATCTTTCCCTCATGCTTCATCTTTTCCAGGGCGACTGCGACATCATTCAAGACACAGAAGCCCTCCCCGTGGTCAGGAAAAGCGTGATGGAAGCCTCCTCCGATATGGACCGCCAATCCGTCCTCCAGAGCCTTTTCAGCGGTGAGAATGGTCCCGCCGACAAACCGCAAAGCGAATTCCAAGAGTTCCTGAGAGTAAGGTAGTTCTAGGGTCAAGATCTCCGAATGAGAAAGATTTCCAGTCTTTAATTTCTTCATGTATTTGGATGTATGGACCAAAAGAAGGTCCTCGTCCCGAGGAAGAGGAGGAAGGAGAAAATCCTCCTTCCTGACGCCCATTCGGAGAAGTGCCTCGAAGATGAGCCTGTACTTCTGCACGGGGAAGACGTGGTCTCCCAGGTCGACCGTCCAGTAATCTTCGCTGTAGACAAGCTTAAAGAGGAAGCCGGGCTTTCGGAAAAAGCGGAATATTCGCTTCGGGTTTATCATCTGACACTATTAAACAACAAAAAAGCAATAATCCCTGGATCAGCTATTCCCCGATCAGAACTTCTCCGGTCTTTTCCATCAATGCCACCTGGGCCGCAGCCAGTCGGGCTATGGGAACCTGGTAGGCGGAACAGCTCACATAGTTGAGGCCGATCTTATGGCAAAAGAACACGGACCGGGGGTCGCCACCATGGACGCCGCAGATCCCAATCTTCAGGTCGGGCCTGGCCTTTCGGCCCTTCTCTACGGTCCATCTCATTAGCTCGCCCACTCCTTCGACATCGACGGTCTCAAAAGGATTGTTCTTTAAGATGCCATTAGCCATGTAATAGGCAAGGAATTCCGCTCCATCATCCCGGGAGACTCCGAAAACGGTTTGCGTCAGGTCATTGGTCCCGAATGAGAAGAACTCGGCCTCCTCAGCAATCTTATCAGCCGTAATGGCTGCTCTTGGGATCTCGATCATGGTCCCTATCAAATACTCCACCTTCACCTTATTCCTGTCCATCACTTCTTCAGCCACACGTTGGAGAATCATCTTCTGGTTGGCGAGCTCTTCTCTGGATCCCACCAAAGGAACCATGATCTCAGGATAGACCTTCTCTCCTTCCTTGAGCAGCTGGCAGACAGCCTCAAAAATGGCAGTGGCTTGCATTTCGATAATTTCAGGATAAGAAATTCCCAGGCGACAGCCTCTGTGGCCAAGCATGGGATTGAACTCGGACAGGGCTTTCACCCGCTCGAGCAGTTTCTCTAATTCTTTGATCTTCTTCTCATCACTGCTGCCAGAGGCTTTCAGCTCGGCCAGTTCAACCATGAGTTCTTCCTTGCGGGGGAGAAATTCATGGAGAGGCGGGTCGAGCGTGCGGATGGTAACTGGATGGCCTTTCATGGCCTTGAACAGCCCGTAGAAATCTTCTTTCTGGAAGGGCAAAAGATTGTCCAGGGCGCTTCGCCTTTCGTCTTCATCCTGGGAGAGTATCATCTCCTTCATGAAAGGCAGCCTTTTCTTCTCGAAAAACATGTGCTCGGTCCGGGCCAACCCTATTCCCTCAGCTCCAAAAGCGAGGGCTGTCCTGGCATCTTCAGGGGTATCGGAGTTCGCGCGAACCCCCAGCTTTCTGACGTCATCCGCCCAGGAGAGGAATTTGGTGAAATCCTGGTATAATCTTGACTCTTCTGGTTTCTTCTCCCCCCTGACGACCTGGATGACCTCTGAGGGTTGAGTTTGAATCTCTCCATCCAGCACTTCCCCTAATGTCCCGTCGATCGATATCCAGTCTCCTTCCTTATAGCGGGTTTTTCCCACGGTGAAGAATTTCTGTTCCTCATCAGGCTTGATGTTTCCGCATCCGACCACGGCCGGTTTTCCCATCTGTCGTCCGACAACAGCCGCATGCGAGGTCATGCCGCCCGTAGCCGTCAAAATCCCCTGGGAGGCGCTCATTCCATGAATATCATCAGGGGATGTCTCCTCCCGAACCAGGATCACCTTTTTCCCCTTTTTGGCCCAGTTCACAGCCTCCTCAGCAGTGAACACCACCTGTCCCGCGGCCGCACCCGGAGAAGCTGCCAGGCCTCGAGCAAGAATCTCATGCTTCTGTTTTTCCGCGACATCAAAGACGGGATGCAGAAGCTGGTTTAAAGCCTCAGGCTCTACCATCAAAAGAGCCTGTTCCCTGCTGACAAGGCCTTCCTCAACCATATCTACCGCGATCTTCACCGCAGCCAGACCTGTCCGCTTGCCGCTTCTGGTCTGAAGCATATAGAGCTTGCCTTCCTGGATGGTGAACTCGAAATCTTGAACATCCTGATAGTGCTTCTCCAACCGGGTGGTGATCTCGCTGAGCTCTTTGTAAGCAGAGGGCATTTCTTTTTCCAATGATATCAGAGGAGAAGGAGTCCGGATACCGGCCACAACGTCTTCGCCCTGGGCATTGAAAAGATATTCGCCGTAGAGCTCCTTTTGCCCTATCGCAGGATCCCTGGTGAAACCGACACCTGTCGCAGAGTCCTCACCAATATTTCCGAAAACCATCTGCTGGACATTGACTGCGGTGCCCAAGTCATCGGGAATGTGATTCAACCGGCGATAGGTCACGGCTCGTGGATTGTTCCAGGATTCAAACACAGCGGAAACTGACATCAGCAGCTGCTCCTTCACATTTTGAGGGAATTCTTTTCCTGCTTCCTTTTTAATCAATTGCTTATAGTCAGAGATCAGTTTTTGGAGATCATCCGCTGAAAGCTCATGATCCTGGACAACCTTTGTCTCCTCTTTCCTTTTCCTCAGGATCTCCTCAAATCTCTTTTTGGGGACTCCCAGCACGACATCTCCAAACATATGTATTAAACGCCGGTAACAGTCCAGGGCAAACCGTCTGTCGCCGCTCTTCTTAGCCAAAGCCTCGAGGGTTTTATCATTCAAACCCAGGTTCAAGACGGTATCCATCATCCCCGGCATGGAAAACTTAGCACCTGAACGAACGGAGACAAGAAGGGGATTATCCTCTCCTCCGAATTTCTGCCCTGTCTCCCCCTCCAGTTTCTTCAAATTGTCCAGTATTTCTCTTTCCACTTCGGGCGGGATTTTGTTACCCAGCTTAGAATAAGAGATACAGACATCGGTAGAAACAGTAAAACCGGGAGGAACCGGCAGGCCGATCCCAGCCATCTCTGCCAGGTTCGCACCCTTCCCTCCGAGGATATCCTTCATGTTTCTGTTGCCTTCGGAACTGCCTTTTTCGAAAAAGTAGACGTGTTTTTTCGCCATCTTAAAACTCCTCAAAATCGGGGTAAATCAAAAACCAAACTATACACACATCGCCTTTAAAATTCAAGAGAAGAGGATGAGTTGAAATAGCTGATAAGAGACGGAGACGATTCCTGTTGCGGTCTGCTCCCCGTCAATGGTCTCGTGATAAGCTTATTCAATGACCGGCATCTTGTCCGTTCTCATGAAAAAAGGCTCTGGTACTTCCTCAAGCCTTCCTTGAAGACGACGATGGCCCGCTTCAGATCCTCCTCCTTGAGCACGTAGGCAAGGCGCACCTCATCCTTGCCTTTGCCGGGCGTACAGTAAAAGCCCTGGGCCGGCGCCACCATCACTGTCTCCTGGTCATGGTGAAAATCGGTCAGCATCCATTGGACAAAATGCTCACAATCCTTGATCGGCAGCCTGACGATGATGTAGAAAGCGCCCTGGGGTTTATGGATCACTATCCCCGGGATGTCCTCCAAGCCATCAAAAAGAACATCTCTCCGCCTCTCGTACTCTTCTTTAACTGGCTGGAAATAATCCAGACCCATCTGGTAGGCCGCAAGCGCGGCTTTCTGCTCGACAGAAGGAGGGCAGAGACGGGCTTGGGCAAATTTGAGGACGGCCTGGTAGACATCCTCATTCCAGGTGACAACCGCACCCACGCGGGCACCACAACTGCTGAAACGCTTGGAGATGCTGTCGACGACGATGACCCGCTCCTTGATCTCTTCATATTCCAAGACGCTCTTGTGGGTCCCGCCCTCATAAACGAATTCTTTGTAGACCTCGTCTCCGATCAAGAACAGGTCATGCTTCTTCACAATTGCAACGACCCTCTCCAGTTCCTCAGGCGAATACACGGTTCCGGTAGGATTATTCGGAGAGCAGAGCAGGATGGCCTTTGTCCTGGGAGTGATCCTGGCTTCAATATCTTCTGTTGGCGGAAGGCGGAACCCATCCTCCACCCGTAGGGTAAGAGGAACGATCTTGACGCTGGCGAAGGCCGCATATCCGTTATAGTTGGTATAGAACGGCTCAGGAATGATGATCTCGTCTCCCGGGTCAGCCACTGCACTGAAGGAAAAATGGATGGCCTCAGAGCCGCCGATGGTAACGACCACATTCTCCGAGTCGATGGGGATGTTGTAAGAACGGAAATAGCCTGCGATGGCCTGCCTTAACTCGAGAAATCCCTGGGCCGGTCCATAACTCAGAACTTTCTCGTCGTAACTGTGAAAAGCGTCCATGATCGGTTGCGGCGTGGGAATATCGGGCTGCCCGATGTTCAGGAAATAGATGTGGATTCCCCGCTCCAGCGCTTCATCCGCATAAGGCTTGAGCTTTCTTATGGGGGAAGGCTGGATTTCTTGACCCCTTTTGGAAATATTCATTGATGATTCCTCCCAGTATGATTATGAATCGGGGGAGAATTGATTATTATCCAATTGGAATAATGTTGTCAAAGTTTTTATTGCCATAGGGTAGAGATTCTGATATTTTTGTCTGGGTATTCACCAGCACGAATGACCAAAGACCCTCTAGCACGGATAGTCGGGAAAGAAAGCTGGAGGGACTATTTCCTGCTGAGACTTGAATCCCCCCTGATCGCGGACCGATCCCGGCCCGGCCAGTTTATCATGGTTCGGGTCAACGCCCATCACCATCCTCTTCTCAGGCGTCCTTTCAGCGTCCATTCCAAAAACGGAAAGACCATCGAGATCTTCTTCCAGGTTGCCGGCCTGGGAACGGATCTCTTGAGCCGAAAGGGCATGGACGAAACCCTCGATATCCTCGGCCCTCTGGGAAAGGGCTTTAGAGCTGAGGCAGAGCTCAAAGGAAAGGCCGTAGCTCTGGTCGGCGGCGGGCGAGGGATTGCTCCCTTATATTTTCTAGCTCAGGAACTCCGCTCCTCAGGAGCTGCGAGCAGGATATTTTACGGCGGAAAAACCCAGGCCGACCTTCCTCTCCAAAACAAATTAGTGGATCAGGGCTTCGATATCTCTTGCTCCACGGATGACGGCTCGTTCGGGTTCAGAGGATTTGTCAGCGATCTTTTCAAAGCCGAGCTGGAAGAGTACACTCCAGAGCGCATATTTGCCTGCGGCCCTGAGCCGATGATGAAAAAAATCTCTGATGCCGCCCGGCAAAAGAAAATCCCGGCGGAATTCTCGCTGGAATCAGTGATGGGCTGCGGGTTTGGAGCCTGCTGGGGCTGCGTGAAGCGAATCAAAAGAGGTGATGGTGAGGAGTGGGTGAAAATCTGCGAAGAAGGCCCGGTGTTTTCCGCTGAGGAAATCGTCTGGGGGGAAGAGGAAGGATGACAGACCTCTCGGTCGATCTCGGTTTTATCAAACTCAAGAATCCCGTGATCGCGGCCAGCGGCACCTTTGGGTACGGGCTTGAATTCGAGCCTTTCATCGACCTGAGTCTTCTGGGAGGATTTGTGGTCAAAGGACTTTATTTCTCTCCGAGAGAAGGAAACGCGCCGCCCCGGCTGGTCGAGGCCTCGAGCGGGTTGATCAACGCTATCGGCCTCCCGGGAATCGGGGTGGAAAGATTCTCAGAGGAGGTTCTTCCCCGGATACGGAAACACGACACAGCCCTGATCGTCAACGTCTGCGGGGAGAGCGATGAAGAATATGGCTCTGTTGTTGAGTTCCTGGACAAGAAAGAAGGCATTTCCGCCTATGAGCTGAACATCTCCTGCCCCAACGTGAAAAAGGACGGGATCTGTCCGGCCTTAAGCCCTGAAGCGACCTTCTCTACGGTCAGCCTGGTCCGGAAAATCAGCTCCCGGCCTCTGATCACCAAACTTTCTCCCAACGTGACGGATGTTCTGGAGATCGCCCTCAGCGCCCAAGAGGCAGGGTCTGACGCCATTTCATTGGTCAACACATTCCTGGCCTTGGCTGTGGATTCAGAAACACAAAAGCCGAAGCTGGCCAACGTCTACGGCGGGCTGAGCGGCCCAGCCATCAAACCCATCGCCCTCCGAATGGTTCACCAGGTGGCCAGCCGGGTAAATATCCCCGTGATCGGCATGGGTGGAATCCTTGAGGGAAATGATGCGCTCGAATTCCTGATCGCAGGGGCAAAGGCTGTGGAAGTGGGGACTGCCAACTTTATCAACCCCGAAGCTACATTGAGGATCATCGATGAGTTGAAGGAGTACTGCCAGAAAAAGGGAATAGACAGGATCGAGACACTCATCGGGAGTCTGAGAACCTGAGTCCCCATCATGTCCAGGATAGAGCTTCATGTAAGTTTTCGCTTTTAAAAAGCACAAGATAAAAAAATTATCTTAGATATAGGCACAATCCTTGAAGAAAATCTTTGAAGGAGGGCCAGGATGAACAAAGAGGATATGGCCAGGAGAATAATAGTCGCCCTGGATGTGGGCACAAAAAAGGATGCCCTAACTCTCATCAATAAACTTGAAGGCGTGGAGATCTTTAAGGTGGGACTCAAACTCTTCACAGCCGAAGGGCCTCCACTGCTCGATGAAATCCAAAACCTGCGGAAAAAAGTCTTCCTGGACCTGAAACTTCATGACATACCCAATACTGTCGGGGATGCGGTCAAATCCGCAGTCAAACACGGCGCCCACATGATGACCCTTCATTCCTCTGGGGGCGAAGAGATGATGAAGAGGGCCGTGGATTCAGCGTTCGAAGCCGCAGAAAAAGAAAAAACGGAAAAACCTCTCCTTCTCGCTGTGACCATCCTGACCAGCCTTAAGAACGAACAGCTCGAGGAGATCGGGATGGTGGCCGATACTGTGGCCCAGGTCTTCAGACTGGCCCACCTGGCTCAAAAAGCCGGTGTGGACGGAATCGTCTGTTCACCTCAAGAAATTGAGATCGTCAAGAAAGAATTCGGAAAGGAACTGCTGGTCGTCGCTCCTGGCATCCGGCCTTCCTGGTCAGCCGCCCACGACCAGAAGAGGATCATGACGCCCGGGCTGGCCATCCGCAAAGGCGCTGACTACCTGGTCATCGGGCGTCCGATCACCGAAGCTCCTTCTCCCCAGGAAGCATTCCTGAAAATCCTGGAGGAATCAGCTGATCTTTAAGACTCCCCAGAAGGCAAAAAGGAGTCTCAGGAAGACTTCAATATAAGCCACCAGAATCAAGCCGAACAAACTGCTCACCACGAAATACCCTAAAAGCTTTCCTCGGGAAGTCTCCCAAGAGTAGACGGCGAAACCAAGATAGAGGAGATAAAATCCGTACAATCCCACCATAACCTTCAAGGCCCATCCAAACTCAGGAATGAGGTAAAACACGCCTGCCAGCCAATAGGGACTCATACTCACAACCGCCAGCTTCAGAGAATCACCTCTCGGGAAGCGAGAAGAAAAAACGGGACCAAAGATGGAGATAACCCATGCCCATAAATAAACGATCATCAGGGATAAGATGTAGACGGCAGCACTAAAAAGAAGCTCTCTGCCGGCAATCGTCCAGCTCCATCCCGAATAAGGTCTCCTGTAATGACCGTAGACGAGACCCGCCAGGAACCGAAAAACAGGGGGAACCGCGGCTACAGCCAGGGCATAGGAGAAAAAAAGACGGGCAGCCGGAAGAGACTCTTTCTTAATTCGAGTCCATTCCTGACGGGGTCTGGAAAGCAATCCAGCAACGCGACGAACCAATTCTCTTCAGTCCTCCAACCAAGATTTAAGGATAAGAGTCTATCTCTGTATGAGGCTCTGGAGGCGCGGGTCGGATTCGAACCGACGAATCGAGGTTTTGCAGACCTCTCCCTTAGCCACTTGGGTACCGCGCCTTTTTCATCTTCGTGCAAAATAGTAAGAAAATGATGGAGCGGACGATGGGATTTGAACCCACGACCTTCTGCTTGGCAAGCAGACGTTCTACCACTGAACTACGCCCGCTCTAAGAACCTTTTTCAGGAACGAGGCTCTGGATTTAAACTACCAGAAAGCGAAATTCCTGTCAATAAAAAGGGGAAAGGGAAGGCATCTCCATTTCCGTGACAGCGAATTTTGAAGGTGTAAATCTTTGAAAGTACCGGTTCCCTTTCATCCTTGCCGAGACACTCCCACCCTCCACCATGTGCTCCAGCTGGAAGAGAACCGCCGCCGTACTTCTCCATCAGGTCTGGTGTCTCTTCATCGAGGAAAGGGAGATGCTTCAGGAACTGGGTTTTTTTCTAGGGGGACTGTCCCCTTTATTTATCTGCCTTTTATTTTTTACCGGCGGTCTTATGGAGAATGTTCTTGAAAATATAGGCAGCCATGGCTGGGTTGGCGGCCAGCCGCCTTTTGCAGTAAGCGATGGCAAACTTCCATTTCTCAGCAAAAGGGACATAGAGGCGGACGATGACGCCGTTTCGGACGAGCTCATCCTGATAGGCCTGTTTGGGAACGCCCATGAGCATCTGGACTTCATACTGGTCTTTCTTCATGTTCAGCCTCTCGGCGATATTGAGGGCTTCGTTGATGACGGCCTCGTCGTGAGTCGCGATCTCCGCATAGTGACCTTCTTTGAACAGGACTTCGGTCTGCTGGAGCATCTTTTTTTTCATCTCCGGTTTGCTCTGGAGAGCGACTTCCTTCGGTTCGTTGTATATCCCGATGCAGATACGGATACGGGCATTCAAGCCTTTCAGGGATCTGATGTCTTCGTCCGTGCGAAAAAGCCGCGACTGGAGGACTGTTCCAAAAGTGGGATGGTCTTTGATCAGAGCACGGAAAATATCCAGAGTCATGTCGGTGTAATCATGGTCTTCCATATCCAGAGTGACTTTTATCCCCTGCTCTGCGGCTTTGGCCACGATTCCCTCGATGACCTTCTGACAATGCTCTGTTCCGCGATGGCTCCCGAGTTGAGTGGGCTTGAGAGAAAGGGTGGCATACTCCTGGCGGCCCAAGGCGGCGATAAGCCTTCCATAGACGCCGATCGTGTACTGGACTTCCTCATCACTATCCAGCTCTTCTCCCAGCAGGTCTATCGTCGAGCAGACACGCCTCTCTTCCCAGAACTTCCGGGCTGTGTCGACTGCAGCCTGGATGCTGTCGCCGGCCACATAAGGACTGGCAAAAAGCTTCACCAAAGGAGAGGGAGCAAGGTTGACAATGAACCTTTTAAGACCCATGGATGACTCCTTTTATGTTATGAAAACCTGTATGATGGCATGCCACTCAAAGATGATTTGCAGGACATATGAAATTAATCCATTTTTCAACAAACTTCAAGGACTGATTTAAAATTTTTGCCGGGATCGCTACTCCCGGCTGGAAAAGAACTGTTCTGAGACGGTCAAAAAGGCGCTGACCTGTGTCAGCCTTCTTTATTCAATAGCGGGGTTGAACTCTGTCGCCCACATTCAAAGCATCGATACTGGAGAGGATCTTCACCGTTGAAGAATTCTGCTGAACATCGATCACGATCAAACTTCCGAGCTTCTTGATCGACCCTTTTTTCTTATCCATTTTTCTGTAGATGACCAACTGCTGTCCGAAATGGATCCCGTCTTCCTCTCCGAGATCTATAATGGCCCAGTGCCCTTTGGAGATCTGTCCGTAATCATCCTGAAAATAAATAAGGGTGCCCTGGGTCGTTTCCTCCTCATTGATCTCCACATCGTGACCCAGGTCTGTGCCTAAAAGCTCGCTTTTTTCCTCAAAGGGTACCAGGAACTGCCCCAATGTCACCTGTTCACAGGCCTTTTCCAGCTTGACGAAAGCCTGTTTCTCTTCCACAGAGACGACCTGGGCTCTGCCTCTTCTGATGATGAGACGGCCATAATTTTTCCCGTTGAAAGGATTACTGACTTTTTCTCCGACCTCAACAATCGTGAAAATCTGACCAGTTTCAAGGCCGTCTGCACTCCCTTTATTCACGAAAAAAATATCATTCTCCCTGAAGATTACTCTTTCCTCCTCTTTCTCTGCCCCGATTATCTGGATGTCCAGCTGGGGCTTTTTCATGACAAAAAAGGAACAGTAGAGGTCCATCTCAGAGATCAGAGGAAAGACATCCTTGTACAGCCTGGCCTTCCTGGCTTCCTGTTCCTGGCTCACATCTTCGTTCCCGGGAGTCAATCCGTTGCCTTCTCCTTGAAAGCAGAGAAGAATAATTATCATAAAAGAAAACAGGATCTTTGCCGCAATTTTAAAGGCACGGTTTTTCATTATCGCTCCTTTTCACAGGTATTTTATCCGCCTGAATTTTGCCCTCATTATATTCAGCTGGATAAATTCTGTCAATAGACGCATTTTTTTGGAGAAATTTACTGTTTTTCTTGACATCATCAGGCCATCTTCATAACATAAGGAAACCTGCGCTTGAACGGAAAAAAGCTAAGGAGGTTGACTGTGAATAAAAAAGCTATTACTGCCAAAATGGCTAAGGATTCCGGCATCACCGGACTTCAAGCCGAAAAGGCTTTCACTTCCCTTATCAGTGGAGTCACGGGTGCCCTGAAAAAGGGGAAGCGAGTGACATTCTCCGGGTTCGGGAGTTTCGAAGTCAAAACGCGAAAGGCAAGGAAAGGAAGAAATCCCAAGACCGGAGTTCCCATCAACATTCCTCAAAAAAAGAGAGTCAAGTTCAACCCGAGTCAAAATCTGGTCGACTCTCTCTAATTCTTCGTCCTCAATAATTCTCTTTCATTTTTAATCCAGGGCAGCAAAGCCTCTTTTTTATGGATTGGACAAGGACACTCCATTCCTTTAAAATAATCACAGCTTATAAGGTCATGACGCCTAAAAAGAAAACGATCGCCCTCCTTTTTGGCGGACGCTCTGCTGAACATGAGATCTCTCTTCTCTCTGCAGCCTCGATCTTCAATAACCTTGACCAAAACAAGTTTGAAATCCGCTCTGTCTTCATCGATAAAAAGGGAAACTGGAGAGTGGTCGAATCCCCGCTTCTCTCCCCGGAAAAGCTGAACAAGGGCCCGTCGGCGACTTTTCTTCCCTGGGATGAAAACCATTCCACTCCGCTTATCGAGGCGGACATCTACTTTCCTGTCCTCCACGGTCCTTACGGAGAAGATGGAACCATTCAGGGGCTGTTGGAGATGGCCGATGTCGCCTTTGTGGGAGCCTCTGTTATGGATTCAGCCATAGCTATGGACAAGGCCATGACCAAGATAATCCTCAAGAGTAAAAACCTGCCCGTAGTCAGGCACCTCATCATCACGGAAAAAGACTGGAAAGAGAACAGGGAGAACATTCTGGGCCAGATCAAAAAGGAACTGCCGCTTCCCTTTTTTGTGAAGCCTTCCTGTCTCGGTTCGAGCGTGGGTATTTCTAAAATCAAGGAGAACGGACAGATTCCTTCTGCTGTCGAAGAAGCGTTCCGTTATGACAGGAAAATCCTGGTCGAAGAAGGGATTCAAGGAAGAGAGCTGGAATGCAGCGTTTTGGGAAACGATGACCCTGAGGCTTCGCTACCCGGAGAAATTATTCCCTTCCGGGAATTCTACGATTACGATGACAAGTACCTTGAGGGAAAGACACGTTTTGGGATCCCCGCAGAGCTCACCCCATCCCAAACCAGAGAAGTCCAATCCCTCTCTGTGGAGGCTTTTAAGGCCATCGGCTGTTCAGGGATGGCGCGGGTGGATTTTCTGATGGATAGGAAAACCGAGAAAATCTACGTAAGCGAGCTCAACACCATCCCGGGCTTCACAGAGATCAGCATGTACCCCAAGCTCTGGGAAGTGAGCGGCCTTCCCTTTCCCCATCTTCTGGAAAGGCTAATCCAACTGGGCTTTGAAAGACATGAACAAAAAAAAAGAGCCAGGGAAGACTACAGCCGATGAGAATCCTGGGAATAGACTTCGGTGACAGAAGCCTCGGGTTGGCAATAAGCGACCCCCTTCTTCTAACCGCCCAAGCATTGGGCCGTTACCGGACTCAGAACAAAGAAAAGGACAAAAAATACTTCCAGGAACTCGTTTCACGATACGAGATTGGCGAAATCGTCATCGGGCTCCCGTTGCGAATGGATGGGAGCTCAGGCACAAGGGTCGAAAAGACGAAAAAGTTTGCCCGCTGGCTAGAAACAACACTCAGCCTCCCTGTCACCTTCTGGGATGAACGGTTGACAACACGGCAAGCGCTCAAAATCATCAGCGGTCGAAAGACTGATTTCAGGAAGAAGAAAATCCTCAAGGATCAGATATCCGCTTCTCTCATTTTATCCAGCTATCTGGAAAGCAAAAAAGCCCACAACGATGATACTCAAAGTCATTAAAACCGCGCTCATCATATCAACGGTCATTCCTCTTCTTCTCTCCGTATGGTTCTCATTCGAGCTCTACCTGCCTCCCAAAACTGTTCCCCAAAAAATATTCTTCGTGGTCGAAGAAGGAACCGGGGTCCAGGGCATTGCACAAAAGCTCAAGGAGGAAGGAATTATCAAAAAAACATGGCCCTTTCTCCTCGGCTACAGGCTCTACTTCTTTTCCAAAAGCCTGAAAGCAGGAGAGTACGAGCTCGACCTGCCTCTGTCGACAAAGAAAATCTTGAACTTGCTCTCAGAAGGGAAAGTCTATCTTCATTCCCTAACCATTCCTGAGGGTTTGACAAGAAGGGAAATCGCGCAACATCTTGCCTCTCTGGAAATCATGACCGAGGAGGATTTCCTCGAAGCGTCCTCCAAGACGGACAGCATCGCCTCTTTGGACAGTCAAGCGGAAAACCTGGAAGGATATCTTTTCCCCGAGACGTATAGCTTCTCCAAAGGAACATCTGCAGAAACCCTCATCTTCGCCATCGTCTCTCAGTTCAAGGATGTTTTTACCGAAGAATGGCAGAGAAGGGCGGCCGAGATAAAAATGACTCCGAGAGAAGTCGTGATACTGGCCTCTCTGATCGAGAAAGAAACCTCGATTCCGGAGGAAAGAGAACTGGTCTCAGCCGTATTTCACAACCGGCTGAGAATAGGGATGAAACTCGACTGCGACCCAACCATCATCTACGCCATGAAAGAGCAAGGGATCTATAGGGGCCGTCTTCTTAAAAAGCACCTCAAACTCAACTCCCCCTATAATACCTACCTCATCCGCGGCCTGCCTCCCGGGCCTATCTGCAACCCAGGCAGGCCGTCACTCAAGGCAGCCCTCTACCCCGCTGAAGAAAAATACCTCTATTTTGTTTCGAAAAACGACGGAAGCCACGTCTTCAGCCGCACCTTTACAGAGCACCAGAGAGAGGTGAGAAAGTACCGGCGGTAATATGGGGACGTTCCCTGAGGGGACACCCTATCTCTTCCTTATGGTCTCTTAAATATTATCAAGAGATAGAGTGATCCCCGCAGGGAACGTCCCCTATTATTTCTATCCGAGCCAAGACCCTCCCACCCGCCACCATGGGCTATGGACAGAGGAGAACCATCGCTGTACTTATCAGCTCATATTAACACAATCATTCGTTTGACATCCTCTATTGAGCGGACCTGGATGCCGCCCTTGAGCCCCCGTAGCGGAGGGGGGACCCGTCGGCTTATCCGACGGGGGG
>Ga0209427_10001136_pt1 | contig 30099 bp, 19 predicted proteins | sample DeeMarSWOR136_30_FD_187465 | JGI IMG/M metagenome (GOLD analysis project Ga0209427, IMG submission 187465) | Marine sediment microbial communities from White Oak River estuary, North Carolina - WOR-1-36_30 (SPAdes) (version 2) | ecosystem: Environmental > Aquatic > Marine > Intertidal zone >...
TATAAGACGAACTGGAATCATCATCGCATGTTTAACCATTATGTTTCTCTATGCAAGTGTTGGTATGATGGAGGTCCTTTTCCCTCTCTATATGGATTCCTTAAACTACATGAAGAGTAGTATAGGAATTCTCTTTTTTATTCTTTCTCTCTTTCTGGTGCTTGGTCAACCTTTTACTGGATATTGGATGGGTAGGGTCGGTCCTAGTCTTCTGGTTTTTGTGGGATTCTTCCTCATTTCACTTTCACTTTCTCTCATGATTTTATTCAAATCCTTTGTCTATTGGATTCCTGTGTTTATAGTGTTTGGAATTGCTTTGGGGATGTTGGTTTCAGCTTCTATGTTGCTCATTGTATTACACAGCAAGCCTGGAGAACAGGGTTCTGCTTATGGAATATGGAATTTTTCTTTTTCTGTTGGCTATCTTTGGGGACCATCACTGGGAGGCACCCTCTCGGATTTTTTTCATGCTAATGTTCCCTCTCTAGGATTCCAGGCACCATTTTTTATCTTTTCTATTCTTATTCTATTGGTTTTATTTATTTTTAAAATTTTTACTTAAAGATAGATTCTTAATAATTCTAAATGATCATGAATCAATAAGATGGAGAAGTACATACCTTTGAATAGTGTATGTAATTATGTCTAAATTTGTGTTTTGGTAATTCCTGCAATGAAAAGTACTCCTATAAATCCATCGTGCTTAAAAAGGTAAAAGGTAACAAAAGTAAGGCAGCAAAGATCCTTAAGGTCTCTCGAAATACCCTCAAGAAAAAATCTATCGCTCTTTAGAACTCTCCTGGTAATTTACTTCCTTTTTTCCTCAATATAAATGTTTTTAAATTTTTGAGAAACTCTCATAGTAATCTAGATATGCCTAATGTGAGTAAGAGTCTTTTTAACCTCCGATTCTTATCACAGAGAGTACATTAATAGTAGGGTTAGGATGCAACTCCTTTTTGCCTAAGTGGTATTATTATATTCTGCCTACTCTCTCCCTTAATGAAGGATGAGAGTAGGCAGATTTTTTTTGAGCTGGTTTCATAAAAGTGTATGTTTAAATAAAAGTCTTTTAAAATATATTTTACCAATATCATGTTGAGTAAAAACAATAATCATTGAATATAATTTGATCTTAAGTTGGATTCAATTTAACTCTGCTTCTCAGGGTGAATTAATGAGAATAAATAAAAAGCTTGACAGAGTGAAATTTTTCGCCAATAAAATCTAAAGTGTTTCTAGATCGAACGTGATTATCCAATCTTAAAAAACCGAGTGTAGTATTTTGTGAAAGTTAAAAATTTATTTTATAAAACAAGAAAGGAGGAGGAAGATGGCAACTCAATATAAAAGAATTTTTACCTCGGGTAAAATAGGTAAGTTGGAGATAAAAAATCGTTTATGTAATACTGCTTCAATTCCTAATTTTAGTAGGAGAAATGGAGAACTTACACAAAGAGAGATTGATTATTTTGTTGAGAAGGCTAAAGGTGGATTAGGCATAGTGAGCATGGCTGCTACCTCTATCAATGCAACTACGGCAAAAGGTTTTTTAATGCAGGCAGCCCTTTATTCTGACGATTTTATCTCTCAATATAAGATATTGACGGATAGCATTAGGAGTTATGGTGCAAAAAGTTGTATCCAGATATACCATCCGGGAAGATCTACCCACCCCTTCGTTACAGGTGGTCATTGCCCTGAAGGGCCTAAAGAATTACCTTGTCCCTACTATACTACACATTACCCGGGATACCACTATGAGCTAATGTCCACCGAGAGGATACAAGAGGTAATTCAAGAGTTTGCAGAAACTGCCAGAAGGGCAAAAGAAGCAGGATTTGATATTATAGAGGTTCAGGGGGCCCATGGGTATCTCCTTACTGCTTTTAGCTCTCCCTATTTTGGCAAGAGGCCTATTGATGACGGTTATGGAGGTAGTTATAAAGAGAATAAATTAAAGTTTCATCGTGAATTGATAAGAGCTCTACATGAAAAAGTAGGTGAAGATTTTCCCATTGGTATTAGATTTAATGCAGATGATTTTGTAGAGGGAGGGACTACGTTAGATGATGCGAAAGAAATTGCCATGATGCTGGAGGAGATGGGGTTTGATTATCTGGGTGTCAGTGCTGCCGTATATTCATCTGATGTTAAAGTGATGCACTTTTTCTCACCAGCGATGTATATTCCTCCTCTTCATCTTGAGTGGGCCGCAGCTGCTATCAAAGAAGTTGTTACTATTCCCGTTATGCAGTATGGGAGGGTATCCAGCCCAGAAGTGGCTGAGGGAATTCTTGAGAGGGGAACTGCCGACTTTGTCCAAATGAATCGAGCAACCTGGGCAGATCCTCACATCGCCAATAAGGCATTGAGAGGAGAGGAGGAGGAGATAAGACATTGCCTCTATTGTAATAATGGCTGTATTGATCATCTTTTCGCAAATCTGGATTGCTGTTGTTCAATGAACCCTGAGTTAGGCCGTGAGAGGATATTTGCTGAAAGATTAAAGGTGCAGGCAGCTGTGAAGAAAAAGGTTATGATCATCGGTGGTGGTCCTGCCGGTATGGCGTGTGCACGATACGCCAAACTGAGAGGCCATGCGATAACCCTTTTTGAAAAAGAACAGGAGCTCGGCGGTGCAAACCGGTATGCTTCTAAAGGTCCCAGGAGAGAGGAGTTTGGAGAGCTTACCAACTACTACGTCAGACAAATGCGTGTATTAGGAATTGAAGTTCGGCTAGGAGAAGAAGTAACTTTTGAAAAAGTAAAGGAGATTAAACCTGAGGTAGCTGTTGTGGCTACCGGTTCCCTCCCCAAAATACCGGTCATAAAAGGTGTGTGGAAACCCAATGGCACATTAGCAGATCGAGTGGTTACCGCCTGGGAGGTGTTGGGGCAAGAAAAGGAGGTAGGGGATCATACAGTAATTGTGGGGGGTAACCATACTGGCACCCAGGTAGCTCTGCTATTGTTGGAGCACGATAAAAAGGTCACAATAGTGGAGTGTTTACCAACTATGAATCAAGATATGGATGGAATATTTGTGTGGGAGGGTTATATACTGCCTGAGATAAAAAAATATGAAGATGAAGATAGAGCCGAGGTCATTACCGGCATGTATGTGAAAGAGATTGTTGCAAACGGCATTCTCTGTGAACCTCCTGGAGCAACACCCAATACCTTTGACGTGCCTGCTATGGTAACTGTAGGTGCAGAAAAACTAATTGAGTGTGATACGATTGTTGTTGGAACAGGTCGTGAGCCTTTAAATCATCTTTTCAGGGAACTTCAGGGCAAAGTTCCCGAGCTCTATGCGATTGGGGATTGCGTTAAGCCGAGATGGGCCTACAATGCTACAGGTGAAGGTGCAACTTTGGGTATAACCATTTAATTTTGGTATGGTAGCAGAGCTTTTCCCTTAGGAAGAAGGTAGCTTCTTTAATGCTATTAAAGTGAGTGATAGGTATATGGATAGGGGTATATGGATAGTTGTTGAACAAAGAAAAGAGAGATTAGAAAGGATCTCTCTTGAACTCATTAGTGGGGGTCGAAAGTTAGCAGATAAGCTTGGTAAAAAACTTTCTGCAGTAGTGCTCGGTTACCCTGTTGATGAATTAGTAAAGACTGCAGGCCACTACGGTGTTGATATGGTTTATGTATGCTGTGATGATACCTTAGCTCTGTTTAATGTGGAGTCTGATGCAGCTATCATTGCAGACCTCATTAAAGATTATACACCATCTCTTGTCTTATTAGGGGCAACTATTGTAGGTAACGATTTAGCCGTGAGGGTTTCTGCTGAGCTAAAAATAGGTTTAGTGACCAACTGTGAAGATATAGAGGTTGATAAAAAAGGGGAGGTGGTTATATCCAAGCCTGTATTTGAGGGAAAGTTTTCAGCTACCTATCAGTGCTCAACAAAAACTCAGATGGCTACACTACTTCCACGGAGATGGGCTGTAGCAGTACCTGATGAGTCTCGAAAAGCAGAGGTACTAAGGATAGAAGACAAAAGTTTCAAACCTGATACGGTGAAAACCAGGTTTATCGGTTTAATCAAGGCAGAACCTCAATCACTCGATATAAGAATGGCTGATATAATTGTATCTGGAGGGAGGGGTTTAAGGAGTGCCGAGAATTTTCGCAAACTTTATGAATTGGCTGAGATCTTGGGCGGTTCTGTGGGTGCTTCGCGAGTCGCCGTTTGTAACGGGTGGGCACCGTTTGAGATTCAAATAGGTCAAACTGGCAAAACGGTATCTCCTAAATTATATATTGCGTGTGGCATCTCAGGGGCAATGCATCATCAAATGGGAATAAAAGACTCCGAATTGATATTGGCCATAAATAAGGATCGCAATGCCCCTATATTTAAAATCACGGATTTGGGAATAATAGGTGACCTCCAGGAGATAATCCCCGCATTGATTAAGGAATTAAGGGAAATGATAAAACCCAGTCCAACACAATGACTTTTCAATGGATATGAATCTCCATCTCGTGTTTGATCTGCAGTTATACTAATGAAATATTGGAGTATTGGAATAAGGGGGGCTGCTTTTCCATTATTCTAAAAACATTGTATCAATAGCGATTTCATTGAATCCTCATGAATTCAATTAATTGTAGAGTTTCCGAAGCTTAGTAGATAATAGGAATGATGATCTCAAGCACTACTGCGTTAATCATACTATTAATGAGCTCTGTAGTAATTTTTGCTGCTTCTGTGTGGAGACGATTTCGTCTTTTACGATTAGGAAAGAGAGACAATAGGTGTGACCGTATTACGGAAAGACTTAGATCTCTTTTCCTTACTGTTCTGGGACAACGCTGTGTTCTTAAGAGCCTTTCCCCTCAGGACCTTTCTGCAATAAGTCATTGCATTATGTTTTGGGGATTTATCGTCTTTGTCATTAGTTATATTATTCTTTTTGGCAGAGCACTAGGAATTGGTCTTTTATCCTCTCTGTCGAAGAGTACGACTTTTAGTGTGTTCTCTGCATTTCTCGATATCCTAGGACTACTTATTATTGGAGCCATACTATGGGCAGCATTCAGAAGATACATTATTAGGCCTGAGAGATTAGAACCATCTCTTGATGCTGCGGTTATTCTTATTTTTATTTTTGTTCTCATGATGACCTTCTATATTCAAGAAGGTGCGCAGATTGCCATGACTGAAACTGGCTGGCGTTTCAGTCATCCTATTGGATCTGCTGTGGGTAGTCTTTTAATTAAGATAAACCTGAAAGGGGATTTATTGCTAAAAATAGCTACTACCTTCTGGTGGATTCATACCCTTGTCATTTTCGGGTTTTTAATCTATATCCCCTACTCAAAACATTTACACCTGATTGCCAGTCCATTTAACGTATTTTTTAAATCTCTTGGCCCAAGAGGGGTCCTTAATAGTATCGATCTGGAGTCGGTTGATATAGAAAAAGGTGAAAACTTTGGGGTAGCACACCTTAGTGAATTTACCTGGAAACAATTGCTTGACCTCTATGCGTGTGCAGAATGTGGGAGATGTAGAGAAAATTGTCCTGCTACCATTGCAGGAAAATCCCTTAATCCTCAAGAATTGATCAAAGATTTAAAGGTTCACCTCTTAAAGAGTGGAGATGACTTATTATGTAAGCGTGAGGGCACAAATCTAAATATCAATTCCTCCTTAATAGAAAATATAGTAACAGAAGATGAAGTTTGGGCTTGTACTAACTGCTACTCCTGCCAAGAACAGTGTCCAGTAGATATTGAGCATGTTCAAAAAATAGTTGATCTGAGACGCAACCTGGTACTCACGGAAGGTAGATTTCCTAAAGAAGTGCGAAGAACTTTTAAGAATTTAAGAACCTATGGGGACCCTTTGGGGATGGGAAGGGCATTGAGAAGTGACTGGGCACAGGGTTTAGAGGTAAAAGAGTTATCAGAGGATAGCAAAGTGGACATTCTCTTCTGGGTAGGGTGCTCCGGTGCCTTTTCTGATATGAATAGAAAGACAATAGTCTCATTAACTAAACTTTTTAAAAAAGCAGGAGTCAATTTTGGTGTATTGGGAAAAGATGAAAAGTGCTGTGGCGATCCTGCCCGCAGAATTGGAAATGAGTATCTCTTTCAGAAACTTGCTCAGGAGAACATAGAGTGTATGAAGAGATATGGGGTGAAGAAGATTGTAACGGCTTGTCCGCATGGTTTTAACATTCTTAAACATGAGTACCCTCACTTTGGTGGTGAGTTTGAAGTTTTTCACTATACCGAGTATATCTTAGATCTTATTGAGGAAAGTAGACTAAGGATTACACAATCGATTAATGAAAGGGTGACCTATCACGATCCCTGTTATTTAGGCCGTTGTAATGGTATGTATGAACCACCAAGGAAGATTGTGAACGCCATTCCAGGAATTAACCTTATAGAGATGAACCGTTCTAAAGAGAAGAGTTTCTGTTGTGGTGCTGGAGGCGGACGCTTCTGGATGCAAGAAGAGATGGGGAAAAAGGGATTGAATGAGCTTCGCATTGAAGAAGCAGTAAAAACGAAAGCAGAGATAGTTATCACCAGCTGTCCATTTTGTTTAACTATGCTTGATGATGGGATAAAACTGAAGGAACTTGAAGAATCTATTAAGGTCTTAGATCTCATCGAATTAGTAGAACACGCAGTTTAAACAACTCAGAATAAGAAAACTCAGGTAATTATTAAATGATAAGAGGTTACACTCAATGAGAATTATAGTTTGTATTAAGGAGGTTACTCATGTCTATGCTCCAGTGGGAATCGACCGTCAAACCAATCTGATTGATCCGGAAGGGGTTGTACATGTAATAAATCCTTACGATGAATGTGCAGTTGAAGAGGCAATTAGGCTTAAGGAGAGTGTAGGTGGAGAAAATAAGATCACCCTTGTTACCATTTGCCCCCCTCGGGCAGAGAGTATCCTGAGGGATTGTTTAGCAATGGGAGCCGATGAGGCTATACGAATATGGGATGATGCTTTCCAAGATTTAGATTCATGGACAACATCCTTTGTTTTGGCTAAGACAATCCGTGGTGTAGATTATGACCTCATTCTTTGTGGTAAACAGGCAATTGACACCAATGCTGGCCAAGTTGGTATTTATCTGGCAAAATTGTTGAATCTCCCTCTGGTTTCAGCTGTAATCGAAGTAGAGCACTATTTTCCCCAAAAGAAAGTGGTAACAGTTCAGAAAATCATAGAGAAAGGAAATAGAGAGGTAGTAGAGTGCCCACTGCCTGCTCTATTTACTGTGGAAAAGGGGTTGGATGAGCCAAGATATCCAACACTTCCAGCTTTTTTAAAGGCACTTAAAAAGGAAATACTTGAGCTGGATGCAAACAAGTTAAATATAGACCCAAAAAAAATTCAACTCAATTCATTGGTAAGGATGATTAAGCTTTCGCCTCCAAAACCTAAACCCACCTTTACCATTGATAGTAGCCTGCCTGCTTCAGAACGTTTAAAGTTACTCATGAGTGGCGGAATAGCTAAAAAAAACAGCACTAAAATACTTGAAGGTAAAGTAAGGGATGTTGTTACTCAAGCAGTACAGCTTTTGATTAGGCAGCTTGGCAAGGAGAGTAAGCAGCACTCCTTTTAGAGAATGTTCTTCAATTATTGGCTTTCCTTTTAAGGATCATTACTATTGGGTTAACTCAGCAAAATGGAACCTTTTGTTACCTATTCAACTTTCATATTGACTATAATGATAGAGCGTATCATAAAAAAAATTTCTAATTAAAAAGTGACTTCTATTAATCTAAACGTTATCCATATCTGGTTAGTTGCAATGAGTGAAGTAATAGGATTTCTTAAGTTACAATAAATTTTACGTTTTTTAATTCTTTTTTCTTTTTAACTAGTTATTAATGGGGTCAATAAATAGTTTACAGAAAGACGAAACGTCATTGCGAACGAAGTGAAGCAATCTCCTTTTATAGTTGTCTGTGAGGATTGCTTCGTCGCTATGCTCCTCGCAATGACATGTAAACTATTTTATGCCCTGAGTAATAATTCAGCAAATTTAGCAAATTTCTGATGGTATCTAAGGAAATTTGAGGTTAAAAATCAGGAATTTACCAATTGTGTTCCTATTTAGTAATATGATATAAAAGATAAATTAAATTTATCTATTTTTTCAAATGGGGGAGAGTCTAATAAACTGAGAGGACGAGAATATGTGGACTATGGCTAAAACAGGAATACTTATACTAACAGTAGTAACGTTCATTTTTAATCAGAGAGTATGTGAAGCTGAGATTGCACACACCCCTAGAATGAATAATGTACCTTATAGTGAAGTTGTTAAACCTTACCATGATCTTTATGGAGTAAGTGCAATAAATAAGTGTGTGTGGTTATCAGGCTATAATGGGCTTATTGCCCATTCATGTGATGGAGGGAAGAGTTGGGAGAAGCAAAAGAGTGGGGTAAAGGTACCTCTGTTTGATGTTTATTTTATTGATCCACTTTGCGGGTGGTGTGTTGGTGATAAAGGAACGATTCTTAAAACAATGGATGGAGGGAAAAAATGGGAATCTCAAGAAAGTCCCACCACAGTAGAGTTGATGAAAGTTTTCTTTAAGGATCACAATGTGGGATTTATCTTGGGAAATGAGGTGGTGCTTAGCACCACAAATAGTGGTAGATCTTGGGAGATTAAAATAAGCGGGATAGAGAATATATTCTATGATATTCACTTTGTAGATAGTGTTGGTTATATAGTGGGCGAGTTTGGAAAGGTGTTTAAGACAACCGATAGTGGTGAAACCTGGGTAGCAATGGGACCTGTCGATAAAGAAGAAGCTCGCAGCATGTTTTCTACTTATTTTCGGTCACCAGAAGAGGGATTTGCGGTAGGCATGGGTACTTCCATTTATTATACTAATGATGGGGCAAAAAGCTGGAGAAAGATAGAGACCAAAGCAGCCTATACCTTACTTAAGGTTTTTCCTTTGGGAGAAGAATACTTTTTTGCGGGATTGAGGGGGAGTTTTTTCGCTGGTTCAATTCATACATCGAATGAGGCAGTAATTAATTATAAGAATATTAGTATTCCTGATGTAACGGTGTGGATCTGTGATTTGGATTTTGCAGACAAAGGGAGAGGGTTTGCAATAGGTGGAAATGGGTTACTTTTAAAAACAACAGATGCGGGGAAAAATTGGAGTGTTGTGAAATAGGTGTATAAAGGGAGTAGAACGAAAACTAAGGAGGTAGGAATTAGAAGATGAAACTTGGAACAAGAATTGCTGACATAATACTTCAAAGATATAAGGTACTCTTTGTAATTACGATGGTCATTACATTATTTTTCTTATTTCAGATGTTTAGATTGCAGGTGCATACGGTTTTTGAGGATTTGTTGCCTCAAGAACATGGGTATGTAAAATTGCATAATAAATTTCGAAAGCAATTTGGAGGGGCAAATTCCGTCGTTATGCAGCTAAGGATTAAAGAAGGTACTCTCTTCACCAGAGAAAGACTTGAGAAGATAAGAAGGATTTCAGATGAGTTGCAATTTTTACCTGCTGTGGATAGGTATAAAGTTGTCTCCATTGGAACTAGAAATGTGAGAGATGTGGTGGTTGCTCCTTCCGGTTTAACAAGTGTACCCCTGTATTGGGACCACATTCCAGCGACAGAGAAAGAGATGGATCAGTTAATCATGCGGATTCAAACTAACGACACTGTTTGGGGTAGATTGGTCTCTTTTGATGAGAAAGCGGCTCTCATATACTGTGATTTTTTTGAAGAAGAGATTGATTATGATGTGGTGTATGGAGAGTTAGAGAAGATTCGTGCCAAGGAGCAGGATGAAAATACAGAAATTTCTATCATTGGAAGTCCTATGGTATTTGGTTTTGTGCATAAAAAGCTAGGTGAGACATTAACCATTTTGGGTTTAACACTTTTAATTATGATGGTCATATTGTTTGTGTATACCAGGGATTTCCAATTAACCATCCTTCCTATGGTAACGGCGATTATGTGTGCCATATGGGGAGTGGGTTTTTGTTCTTTAATGGGTTATGTGTTAGATCCTATAATCTTGGTGGTTCCTCTTTTGATAACTGCGAGGGCCTTAAGTCACTCAGTGCAATTTAATGAACGGTTTGTTGAAGAATATGAAATAAAAGGGGAAGTGAGATCTAGTGTGCATAGCACGGTAGAAGCCCTGTTCGTACCAGGTTTGGCTGGTATCATTACAGATGCCTTTGGTATCTTAACCATTGCGTACATTGCCATACCTCTGATGAAAAAGCTGGGAATCGTATGTTTTTTCTGGGCGATGTCCATCATAGTTATGGCGCTGATTTTAAATCCTATTATTCTTTTATTTTTGCCTGGCATTAAAAAATCAGCAAGAAAACCAGGTGTATTTGATTGGATACTTGACAAGATTGGGAAGCTTTGCTTTCCAAAGATGCGCTGGATTGTGGTAGTAGCTATCACTGTTGTGAGCGTTTTGGGGTACATAAAGGTACAGAAATTAATTATAGGCGATACTCATGCAGGATCTCCGCTCCTTTGGCCGGATTCCACTTACAATAAGGATGCAGCTACTATAGATAGTAATTTTGGAGGAACAGAATCTTTGCTCTGTGTATTTGAAGGCAATATAGAAAATTGCTTGAGGGAGGATCCTTCGTGTTTCCACTACATGGATAAGTTTCAAATGTTTGTGTCACATAACCCCAATATTATCGGCGCTACTTCTATCGTTAGTTTAATTAAAAATGTGAGTGTAAAACTCCATGAGGATTACCCTAAGTGGGGAGTTCTCCCAGATGAAACAGATGATCCTATAACATTGGGTAATTTTATGTATATAATGAAAGCTGGAGCCAACCCTGGAGATTTCGATCGTTATTATAATGCAGACAAGGTAAAAGATGCGAGCATATCGATAGTGTGTCGTGACCATAGGGCAAAAACTATAAAAAGTATCATTACTACCTGTAAAGATTTTCTCACCAATCATCCTTCAATATCCGCTGGAACTATAAAACTTGGGGGAGGCGTAATAGGAACTTCAGCAGCGATAAATGAGGTGGTAGCGAGGGCACAAGTTGTACTTTTGATTTTAGCATATACAGCTGTTTTTCTTTTATGTAGCATTAGTTTCAGATCGATTGTAGCGGGGATTGTTTTGATGATACCCTTGGCCATAACCAATCTCTTAGTTTTTGCCTATATGGTAATAGCAGATATCGGTCTTACCCTTCATGTGTTACCTGTTGCTTCTATAGCAGTAGGGATAGGGGTTGACTATGGTATATATCTTTTTGGGAGAATGAAGGAAGAGTTTAGTACTTACAATAACTATGAGGATTCAGCGTTTGTTGCAATAAAGACAACGGGGAAGGCGATTACCTTTACCGCACTCACTATCGTGGTAGGAGTTGCGCTCTGGATCTTTTCCAGCATAAAGTTTCAAGCAGAGATGGGGTTGCTATTACTTTTTGCCACTTTGTTTCATTTAATCTTGACTTTAATCGTGTTACCATCCATAATAAATATTATCAAACCTAAATTCATACGCATTTAATTTAAATTTTTTTGATTTTTTAAAGTATGTGGATTAAAAAAAATAATTAACTTATTTAATCAAGGGAGGTGGTGTGAGATGGAATAGCTATGGAAAAGCTGGGAAATGAATTAGTGAAGAAAAATAAAACCAAACAAGGGAGGGGGTAGAAAGATGAAAAGATTATTTATAGTAAGTTCATTCTTGTGTGCATTCTCGCTCTGTGTGTACACGACAGCCTTTGGTGGCTTTAGTCTATTTGATGGGAGGCTTGAAATCTCGGGGTGGGTAGAGAATTTTTCAGCATTTCGCCTTGAAGATGGCTACCATAGCCTCCATAGAGGTCATGAGGAGGGAGACTACTCCTTATGCAGGAATACCTTTCAGTTAGAGACTCAATTTAGACTTTCAGATGTAGTAACAGTAGTTTCAATCTACCGAGGATGGTACGATGCTGCCTACGATATAGATGATGATTTAAGGAAGTTAATCCCCTCAAAAGAGAGGGATAAGTATCGCCATGATAGTGACATCAGAGAGTTATATGTGGACATCGCGACTGATAATTTATTTCTCAGGTTTGGGAAACAACAGATAGTGTGGGGAGAATCTGATGGATTCAGAATGGCTGATATCATTAACGCCCTTGATTTCAGTTGGTACTACTTCTTTCCCGCGTGGGAAGATATCCGTATACCGAACTGGTCAGCAGATATTATTTGGAACTTACCCGGGGAGTTTTTTAGGAGGTATCAATCCTCACTTGAATTTGTTTTAATCCCCAACTGTTTTGACCGGGGGTTTGAATCAACAAACCTTGCCCCGGAAGGTGCGATGTGGAATCCAATGTTTCCCCAGATGATGCTCGACATGTTGGATGCTAAGAGGAGAGATATGAAGAGCACGCAGTATGCTGAATATGGGATCCGATTCCATTCAATTGTAAAGGGGTGGGACTTTCACATCTTTGATTTTTATACCATAGAAGATAATCCGGTCATGGATATGAAGAGGATGATGGCAGGAAGAAATCCATTTCGATTTGAGCGGGTGAACAAGGTAGGTGGATCTTTCAATAGATATATTGAACCACTTAAAGGTGTACTGAGGTTCGAATGTGTCGGTACCTTAGATGAGCCACTCAATACTCTAGACCATATGAGCATTAAGAATAGGGACTCTTATGCTTACATGGTTGGCTTTGACAGACCGACCTATATTCCCTGGCTCAATCCAGAAACCTCATTTTTCATTAGCGGTCAAGTTTTTCAGAAGTACTATACTCATTGGGATCGTGACCTTGCAACTGGCGATACCAGCAGCGATGAATACCAGACCTTAATTACTTTTTTGATCAATACTGGTTATAGAAAGTGGACCTGGATGCCTCAGATATTTGCGATGTATGACTTCAGTGGAGAGGGATGGGTTAATCCACAAATTGAGTATGCACATAAAGGTCTTCACTGGAGGGTGAAGCTGGGGGCACACTTAATGTTTGCTTCCGGTTCAGGACAATCCTATTTTTCAGCTTTCAAGGATAATAATAACGTATATCTAAGTGTTAAGTACCAGTTTTAAGGATGTCACTTTATAATAATTAATAAAGGAGGGATAATAATATGAGAAATGTATTAAAAAAAGTAGCGTGTTGTTTATTCTTAGTGCTTTTGATAATACTACCAAAGGTTTCTAGTGCCGGGGAGCCTGTTATTGGTAAAAACTATGATTATAAGAACATAGATGAGATTAAGGAATGGATTTCAGAGGCGAGGTATAACATAATAAAGGATTATCAGAAATGGGGCGTGGTAAATTTAATACCTCAAGAAGCTCACAAGGTACCCCATCACCCTGGTTATGACGAGGCTACCAAAAAGTATTCCGGGAATGTTAAGATAGTAGCAGAAGGAGGTGCCTTGGAAGGTTGGGTGGCGGGGTGTCCCTTTCCCGATCCTCTTAAGGGAACAGATGATCCTTGGGAAATAGGAATGAGACTCCTGTGGAACTTTGAGCACCGGGACGATGGAGATACTTCCAGGCAGTGGTATGAGGGTGGTCCCTGTGACCGCAGAGGAGTGTCTGGTCGAGTGGTGGTTAATGAGTACAAGAAGTGGTATGTAGGAAGGTATGCCAGAGATCCCAAACCTGCAATACCTAAAAAAGATAATCCTGATAATAGGTATTGGGCTAATGCTGCTTTTGTGGTTGAACCATTTGAAATGAGAAATACCAATATGTTAACCATTCGATACGAAGATCCTTACAAGGATGATGATATGTGGCTTTATATACCAGCCTTGAGAAGGATAAGGCGTTTTTCCTCAGCACAGAGGATGGATTGTGGTGCCGCCACTCCAGATTGGACCTGGGATGACTATAACTTTTTTCAGGGTAAATTGGCTAATTATAAGGCTAAGTATATAGGAAGGAGATGGCTGCTTGAGGGCTTGGTTCAGAGTATTGAGGGCAAAAAACCAACTGATCGTATCATGAATCGTGCAACAGATCATTGGTTTACTGATGTTAAAGTAGAAAAGGTTCATACCTATGAGTGGGAGTTTTATCCCAAAGAGAGCGTGTGGCCCAAACATATTTATAGTAAGTGCGTGTGTCGTTCAGACCCTGATCATTGGAGAATAATCGATCGGGATACCTACGATGCCAAAGGGAGACTTTGGAAGGTAGGGTACTACTACTTCCTAACCAATCCTGAGCCTGGCCAGGAAGGTTTGCTCTGGGCTTGTGGGGAACAGGTAGATGTTCAGAGAATGCATTCTAGTAATGGGAATGCCTGGGCCACCTATGATCCCCATCACCGCTGTAGGATAAACAATCTGGATCTTCCATTGAGTTATTTTGAAGCAAGTGGTCTTAGAAAATACGGTTACTAAGGAAATGTTATGTGGTGAAGTCCTCACTATTTAGGGCTTCACCGCACCATTTTCATAAGAGTTTAGTACGATCATTCTTTAGATTTTATAGGGTTGATCAACTTATAGAAAAAAGTTGTTAGAATTATAGTTTTAGAAAGTGGAGGCTATCTAAGCTCTATCTATTCATAAGGCTTATCTCCACCCATGTCTTAAGCTACTTATTGTTTTTCTGGAGGGGGATAAGCTTTATTCTTTTTAAGTGCAGAAAAATTTACATAAGGTTGCATTCAACACTTATCCACTTGTTTTACGCAGTCCTTATTAAGGAGGATTAGTAAAATTCTGATATCTCACCAGTAAATTTGAGGTTATAAATCAGGAATTTGCCAATTGTGCTCCTCTTCAAAATAATATAGAGTGTAAGAAAGTTTTTATTTATCAGTTTTTAGTTGAGAAATTGAATCAAAAAGTGCTCAATTATTTATTAGTGTACTTAAAGTTGTGTAACAGTTTTTAATAGCGATTTTAAGTAAGGGGGTAAGAGCCATGAAGATAAAGAACAAGCGTATGAGAGAGAGGATAGAAAAATTAAGGCAGAGGGTATTAAGTCCTCCTGAAATATGTATAGAGAGGGCTCGTCTTTACACGCAGTCTTGGAAGGAGACAGAGGGAGAGCCAACCGTCATAAGGAGGGCAAAGGCATTTGAAAAGGTATTGCAGGAGAAAAAGGTAGATATTTACGAGGGAGAACTCATTGTGGGAGATGAGACCAGCAAGAACCGTGGAGGACCTATTTTCCCAGAGATTGGTTCGCGATGGATTTTAGATGAATTAGATAGATTTGAGGTACGTTCATGGGACCGCTACAAGATCAACAAAGAAGATAAGGAGGAGTTGAGGGAGATACTTAACTACTGGGAGGGTAAAACCATAGATGATAGGGTTGAGAGCGAGGTCTCGTTTTTGCCTGAGGTACAGAGGCAACTTAAGAAGTTATACTACAATTTTGGGATACAAAAATCTGCCGGACTTGGTCATTTCACGGCAGACTATGAGAAGATACTTTCAAAGGGATTTGAGGGGATAAAGAGAGAGGCAGAGGTAAAGCTAGAGAAGTTAGATCCGGTTATTGATCCTGTTAATATTGATAAGATTCTTTTTCTCAAGGCAGTCACTATCTGTCTTGATGCAGCCATTTCCTTTGCCAGAAGGTATGCTGAGCGTGCGAGGGAATTAGCAAAAACTGAGACCGATGCAAGGAGAAAAAAGGAGTTAGAGACCATAGCCGAGGTGTGTGAGTGGGTTCCTGCAAATCCTGCCAGGACCTTTCATGAGGGATTACAAGCGGTGTGGTTCGTACAGATTCTTGTTCTCATTGAATCGAAGAGCAATTCAGTTTCTCCCTCCAGGATTGATCAATACCTCTATCCCTTATATAAGAAAGAGAGAGAGGAGGGGAGGATTACAGAGGAAGAGGCACAGGAGTTGTTAGAATGTTTTTGGGTTAAATTTGGTGCAACCACCCATGTGCTTGATGAGTTCAGTGCCCACTTCATTTCTGGATTTCCTATATCTCAGCTTGTAGACATAGGAGGTCTGACGGCGGAAGGGAGGGATGCCACCAATGAGCTTTCCTCCATGTGTTTGGATGCGGAGGAGGATGTAAAATTGTATCAACCATCATTTTCTGTTTCGGTGAGCACACACACCCCTGAGGAATTTTTAATCAGGACCTGTGAAGTGATACGGCATGCTGGGACGGGGAAGCCTAAGCTTTTTAATGCAGATCTCACCACAGAGATGTTGCTTAAGCGACACGCCTCTGAAGGTATTACCATAGAGGAGGCGCGATCCCATGGTATGATGGGTTGTTGCGAACCCCTGATTCCGGGGAAGAGTTACCCCTCTGCCTGGGGTGATGCCTTTAATACGGCGAAGTGCTTAGAACTAGCACTAAACGACGGGGTAGATAGGATGGATGGAGGAGAGCAGCTGGGTCCTAAGACGGGGGATCCCCGCAAATTCAGTTCATTTGAAGAGGTCTTTGAGGCATATCGAGTCCAGGCAAGACATGCTATAAGGAACAGTACCATTTATCAGAATATCATTAACATGGCGCACATGAGGTTAGCCCCCACTCCCTTTTGTTCCTCCCTGCTCAATTATTGTATAGAGAGGGGGTTAGATGCAACGGCAGGTGGGTGCAAATATAATAGTATCGCAGGTTTGCAGCAGTGTGTAGTGAATGTGGGTGATTCATTGGCGGCAATCAAGAAGTTTGTGTTTGAGGAGAAGGCTATCACAATGTCTGAGTTAATTGATGCCTTGGATAGCAATTTTGAGGGGCGGGAAGAGCTTCGGCAGATGTTGATAAATAAGGTACCCAAGTTTGGCAATGATGATGAGTACGTTGATTCACTGACCAATGAAGCGATGAAGGTGGTAGTGGATGAGAAGGAGAGTCATCCTACCCATACGGGAGGACATCACATCTCGGCATTGATTACCTTAACAGCAGGTATTCCCTGGGGCATGGTAGAAGGTGCAACACCGGATGGGAGGAAAGCTGGCACACCTTTGGCAGATGGGGGTGTATCACCGGCACAAGGGAGAAGTGTAAGTGGTCCCACTGCTGCAATGAAGTCCGTGGCAAGATTAGATCTGGCACGGCCAACCATGGGGTCAATATTTAATATGAGGTTCAATCCGGATGCCTTGAAGACTAGGGAGGACATGAGAAAGTTTGCCTCTTTAATCAGGACCTATTTTGATTTAGGTGGATTTCATGTTCAATTCAATACCCACGTTGACGAAGAGACCTTAAGGGATGCCCAAAAGAAGCCGGAGAACTATCGAGATCTGTTAGTAAGGGTATCCGGGTATAGTGCATATTTTACAGAGCTGTCACGAGAGGTTCAAGACGATATTATCGCGCGGACAGAGTTTAAGGAAATCTAGCTGATACTTTAATAGGTTGAAGTAGATTAATTTTTGACAGATGCAGATACATTTTGAGTGGTTAAAGTGGAAGGTAGAGAGAGAAAGCAAAGTTCTCATTTTGATGAGTCCAAGTATGATAAGGTAAAGGGATTAATATTTAATATTCAGAGGTACTCAATTCATGATGGACCAGGGATTAGAACACTGGTATTCATGAAAGGCTGTCCCTTAAGGTGTGTGTGGTGTGATAATCCGGAATCGCATGAGAAGTATCCTGAGGTAATTGTTTATCCAGATAAATGTATCAGCTGTGGAAAATGTTTAGAGAGTTGTCCAGTAGGAGCGGTAACGGAAGAGAATCTTTTAAACAGAGAGCTTTGCACTGGATGTGGAAAGTGTGTTGATATATGCCCTGCGGGAGCGAGAAAGCTTATTGGAAAATATTTGGAAGTAAAAGAAGTCCTGAAAGAGGTAAAGAAAGATAGTGCATTTTATAAGAATTCAGGTGGGGGAATTGCAGTAGGTGGCGGTGAGCCAGGCTTACAGGCAGTATTTTTAGAGGAGTTTTTTAAAGAATGTAGGGCCCTAGGAATAGATATAGTTTTAGAGACATGTGGGTATTGTAAATTTGAGGATCTGAGACGCATCTTAAAGTTTGTGAGTTTGATCTATTATGATATTAAGCTAATGGATGAGAAAGAACACCAGAAGTTTACGGGCGTTTCTAACCAATTAATTTTAGAAAATGCCAGAAAGATTTCCTCTGAGTTGAAAATACCCATGATAGTTCGGATACCTATTGTTCCAGGTCTCAACGATTCTGAAGAAAATATAAAAGCCACAGCAGAATTTGTTACCACATTGGATAGTGTAAAAGAGATACAACTTTTACCTTATCATGCCTTAGGAGCGTATAAATATGGACAATTAGGTAGAGAGTATACACTATCTGAGGTAAAGCCTCCATCAGAAGAAGAGATGCAACGACTTAAGAGGATTATAGAATCATATAGTGTAGAGTGTCGAGTAGGTGGCGTGTAGAGTTATTGTTCATTGATTTTTATACATCAAAGGGGTTTAAGGAGGAGAAGTTATATGGGAATCGGAACACGTGAACAGTACATCAAAAGGCTGAGAGAACAGAATCCTGAAATACATATGGGTGGCAAGAGAGTTGAGAACATGGTTGATGATCCACATTTTATGGTAGGAATAAATTCTATTGCTACAACCTATGACTCTGCCAATGATCCTGCCTATGAGGATTTGGCTACAGTCAAGTCTTCGCTTATCGGTGTGAAGATTAGCCGTTGGACTCATATTCTGGAGAATCAGCACGATGCTGTTGCAAAAGTCAAGTTGATGAGAAAGTCTGGGGAATCCTGCTGCTTTTGCAATTATCGCTGTCTGACAAACGATACCCTCAATACTGCGTGGATTATTAGCTATGATATAGATAAGAAGTATAATACAAACTACCACTCCAGAGTTCGTGAGATTGTAAAAAGGGTTCAGAAGGAAGACCTGGCTATAGGAGGTACGGTGATTGACTGTAAGGGGGTACGGACGTTGAAACCCTCAGAGCAGCCAGATCCTGATGTCTATCTTCATCTGGTTGAAAAAAGGAAAGATGGGATCATCGTTCGGGGTGCCAAGGCTCACTCTACCGCTGTGGGATATACCAATATGCTCTGTGCCTTACCCTGTATAGCGATGGGTGAGAATGAGAAGGACTATGCCGTTGCATTTTTTGCTCCTGTGGATACTAAAGGGATAAAGTTTATCGCCCGCCCATCACCAGTTCCTAGTGAAAAGAAGAAATTTGAGAATCCTATAAGCAGCAAGTATGGACACGTTGAATTTATGGCAATTTACGATAATGTTTTCATACCATGGGAAAATGTCTTTATGTGTGGAGAGTACGAATTTTCTGGACAACTAGTACTCACCTTTACTGGACACCACATATTGAATAAGTGTGGGTGCAGAGCAGCGGCTATGGAGCTTGATATTGGTGCTACCGCACTGGTAGCTGAAGTGAATGGAGTAGAGAAAGCTTCTCATATAAGAGGCTATATTAGTGAAATGATGGTAAATACAGAGTTGGTGTACTCTTGTGGTATAGCTTCTGCAGTTGATGGTGTAACGCATGAGTCGGGTGCATTCATTCCTAACTTTATACCAGCATTTGCCTCTAAATACTACGCTGCTAAGAAGCTGGGGGAACACCGCTACTATATGCAGGATACTGCGGGTGGGTTGGTTGAAACTATGTCTTCAGAAAAAGATATACTTGAGCCCGAAACAGGAAAGTATTTAGAAAAATACCTTAAAGGTAAGGAAGGTGTTCCTACTGAAAACAGGATACGTGCCATTAAACTTATCGAAGAACTGACTGCATCACCTTTTGCCGGGTGGTACCATGCAATGTGTATAAGTGGTGGCGGTGGCCCTCAATTACTCAAACAGGCAATTAACTATGCCTATGATGTAAAAAGTCTGGTGAAGAGGGCTAAGAGCATAACGGGAATAGAGGATTAGAGTACCGCACTCAATAGCATAGATTATATACTTGTAGTTTATATGAACTTAAATTGTGCTCAAAGAGTTGCAAGACATTCTCTAAAAATAATTTTTTCTCATTTTAGGCTGATAGGATTTTTTTATACTCCGAGAGGGAAAAATCAGTAAAAGGAGGTAGTTAGAATGGATAGCTATGCTGGTAATGTATTAAGGGTAGATTTAAGTGAAAGTAAGCATACAATCGAAGATCTAGATGAAGATTTAGCAAGAGATTTCATTGGGGGAAGGGGTCTTGGATCAAAAATAGTGGTTGATGAGGTTGATCCCAATGTTGACCCCTTTGATGAAGACAATAAATTGATTTTTGCTGTCGGCCCCCTCACAGGATCAGGGGTACCCACTGGGGGAAGATATATGGTTATAACTAAAAGTCCACTCACTGGAACTATAACTAATGCCAATTCAGGGGGCCATTTTGGTCCAGAGATGAAAGGTGCAGGTTACGATATGATTATATTTGAAGGGAAATCCCCTGAGCCGGTATATTTATTTATTGAGGATGATAAGATAGAGATTAGATCAGCCCGGGAACTCTGGGGTAAGACCATTCATCAAACTTGTGAATTGATTAAGGGGCAGTTTGAGAGTCCATGGGAAGCTCAGCAATATCGCATAGCCTGTATTGGTCCTGCTGGAGAGAAACTGGTGAGGATGGCATGCATTGCAAATGATGATAGGGTGGCGGGGCGATCTGGTGTAGGTGCGGTAATGGGATCAAAAAATTTGAAGGCACTAGTGGTCAAAGGAACAAAAGGAGTGAGCTTACACAATAAGGATCAATTTAAAGAGACCTTAAAGGGGGTTATGGATAAGATTAAGGCATCACCTGTAACATCTGAATTTGCACCTACTTTTGGTACTTCTGGCTCAGTCCCGCTCTTCAATGAAAGTGGTGTCCTACCTGCTTATAACTTTAGACAGGGGGTTTTTAAGAGTGCAGAGAAAATTAGTGGGCAGACTATAGCGGAAACTATACTGATTGGGAGGGAGGGCTGTTATGCCTGCCCTATACACTGTGGTAGAGTAACCAAGGTAGAAGAGGATAACTACAAGGGGCAGGGTAAAGGACCTGAATATGAAACTCTTGCTCTCCTTGGATCAAATTGTGGAATCGATAATCTATCTGCTATCGCAAAAGCTAATTACATTTGTAATGATTTAGGTATAGATACCATGTCGGCGGGAGGTACTATCGCCACTGCTATGGAGCTTTTTGATAAGGGAGTCATATCTGAGAAAGAGGTTGGGTTTACATTAAACTTTGGTAGTGCGGAGGCAATGGTTAAAGCAGTTGAGATGATGGGGTTACGGGAAGGGTTTGGAGATATATTAGCTGAAGGAGGGTATCGAATAGCTGAAAAATATGGCCATCCAGAGGTTTTTATGGGGGTTAAAAAACAGGAGTTTGCTGGTTATGACCCCCGTGCGTGTAAAGGTATGGGACTTCAATTTGCTACATGTAATAGAGGTGCCTGTCACATACGGGGTGCGGTGTATATCCCAGAACTTTACGGTATTCCTGAAAAGATCGATCCATTGACAACCGAGGGAAAGGCTGGGTGGACAAAGATTTTTCAGGATTTTACTGCCATAGTTGACTCTGCTGGGATGTGTATGTTTACTTTCCTCGCGATATGGAAGGATGAGATGCGTGCCATGTTAAATGATACTACAGGAGCTGGGTATACTATGGAGGAGATGATGCGTGTTGGAGAGCGAATATGGAATCTCGAGCGCCTGTTTAATTTGGATGCGGGCTTTTCCAAAGTGGATGATACCCTACCCAAGAGGATACTTGAGGAACCAGCACCAGAAGGCCCCGCTAAAGGTCATGTGTGTGAACTTGATAAGATGTTAACAGAGTACTATCAATTGAGGGGCTGGGATGAGAATGGCGTTCCTACTAAAGAAAAGCTCTCTGAACTCAATTTATAATCTAACGTGATGCTTTTTACACCATAGATATTAATTTTACTATTACCTGGAGGAAAGGTACTATGATGAAAATAAAGATAGAGCCTGAGAAGTGTACCGGGTGCCGTTACTGTGAGGTAGTATGTTCTTTACAGCACTATGATAGTGTCAGCTCTAAGAATGCAAGAATACATGTTTTCCCAGATGATACCAATCAAATGTATTTCCCTATCACGGCTGGCCCATACACAGATGCACAGTGCACATGTAAAAGAATGATTACTGTGGGAGGAAAGGAAGTTGATGCGTGTGTATTGTGTCCTGCCTCGTGCCCTGCAAGACCCGTATTCATGGAGCCTGGAACTGAAATCCCTTTAAAATGCGACCTCTGCGGTGAACCCCCAGATCCTTTGTGTGTAAAATATTGTACAAGCGGTGCTCTGAGTATTGTGGAAATTTAAGGTGTGGGGAAGTAGGGTCTAAGAAAAGAGAAGGATTTGTATTTTTATATTATACAGAGGCGTGTTATTCATAAAGGATTTAAAAGAAAATGACAAGAGAAACTGAGGTAACTATCGTAGGCGGTGGGGTAATTGGATTAGCTACAGCGAGAGAATTAAGTAAGTATAAAGTAGATATTACCCTAGTAGAAAAGGAGCCAGATGTTGGTTGGGGTACGACAAAATGTACTACATCTCAGGATTTGACCTTTGATGCAGCTTACTTCTTCCAGGGCTTAGGTGCTATCGAAGGATTTAAAGATATGGCGTTTGGTCCACCAGGAGAACCAAATTTAGTAGGATGGGAAAGAAAAACTGATCCCCACGTAGACTTGCGTGGAAGAATTATGGGAAGATCGGTGGGTACGATGGAGAAATTATGTAAGGAATTGGATGTTCCCTATGTATCTTGTGGTAATATCTGGGTATGCAAAAATAAGTACGACTACTATTTACTCGATAAGGGGATTCAACACGCTAAGAAGTACGGATATAACAATGGCAATAAGATTATAGATAAGAAAACATTACTTGAGCTAGAACCCAATATAAATCCAGATAGGGTAATTGGTGGTCTTTATTCTCCAGAAGCTGGATGTTTTCAAGTCTTTAGACTCTGTTCTGCCTTAGCAGAAAATGCAAGGCAAAATGGGGTGAATATTCTAACCGACAGTGAGGTGAAGGCCATAGAAAGGGAGAGGGGGGGTAGTTTTATACTTCACACCGCTAAGGGAGACATTCGAACTCGATTTGTCGTAAATGCGGCAGGGCTTGATGGATGGAAGGTAGCGGCAATGGTCAAAGCCAACAATTTCTCTACCTTTACCATTAAAATCCAGTTTTGCATTTTAGACAAAAAGGTGAGGAATATAGTAAAGCATCATGTACTTGCCCGTGGGAAATACAATTTTCAGATTGTGAATATAGGAGCAACTGCAGATGAAGATGCTAGTGTGCTATTAGGACATGCAGCCTTTTTTGGCAGTAAGAGGTGGGATCATAGAATTACTGAAAGAGAATTCATGGAAAGAATATTTATCCCTGCCCGAGAATTATATCCCATGATTTCAGAAAAGGATGTGATAAGGACAGTTGCAGGCTCTCTCACATTTGAAAATCCGGATTCAGGTGACATTGGAGCACGAATAGAGACAGCACCAAATGTTCCCAGATTTGTAAATGTGGTTATTGCATTTCCAGGGTCATCAGCATGTGTAGCTATAGCTGAAGTAGTTCGTGAAGTCTTAGAGCAAGAAGGGATGCCATTGGTTAAAAACCAAAAATTCAATCCAAGGAGTGAGGGGATAACAGATTTCAGCAAGATTACAGATAGAGAAAGGGATGCTATTATAGCGAAAAACCCAGCATACTCACATATGGTATGTCGTTGTGAGACAGTACCTGAGGGAGAAATCATAGAGGCAATTAGAAGAGGTGCAACAACGGTAGATGGCGTAAAGCAGCGAGTAAGAGCAGGAATGGGACGGTGTCAGGGTGGGTTTTGTGGTCCCCGTGTTCTTGAAATACTATCGAGAGAATTACATAAGCCAAAGGAGGAGATCTTATTAAATAGTAAAGGCTCTAGAGTGTTATACTACAAGAGCAAATATCTGTTGAAAGAGGGTGAAAGTGATTACTAGAGATGTTAGTTTAGTTGTGATAGGTTCCGGGCCGGCAGGTTTAGCTGCAGCAATAAAGGCCAAAGAGTCGGGGATTGATGAGGTAGTAATATTAGAAAGATCTGAGGAACTTGGAGGACTTTTACATCAATGCGTACATAATGGGTTTGGACTGCTCTGTTTTAAAGAGGATTTAACCGGCCCTGAATTTGCCTGCAGGTTGATTGAGAAAGTCAATGAGCTTGGTATTGAGTATAATTTAGAAACTATGGTGATAGAATTAAATGCAAGAAGAAACATTAAGGCTGTTAATCCTCAGAAAGGAGTAATGAATCTAAATGCGGGAGCAGTTGTGCTGGCAATGGGGTGTCGAGAGAGAACCTATCACCAAGTGGGAGTTATGGGTACAAGGCCTGCCGGGGTATTAACTGCAGGTACCGCTCAGAGATATATTAATGTTGAGGGATACCTACCTGGAAAAGAGGTTGTTATTTTAGGTTCTGGAGATATAGGTATGATCATGGCGAGGAGATTAACCTTAGAAGGTGCCAAAGTTCTTGCAGTAGTGGAGAAACTCCCCTATGTAGGTGGGCTAAAGAGGAATGAAGTTCAATGCATTCATGATTTTGATATTCCACTCTATTTGCAACATACAGTGACTAAGATTCACGGAAATGCGAGAATTGAAGGAGTTACCATGGTAGAGGTAGATGGGAAGGGGGATGCAAACAAGGCGACTGAAAGGTTAATAGGCTGTGATACCCTCTTGCTCTCAGTAGGGTTAATACCTGAAAATGAGCTTTCCTTGCAAGCCGGTGTGAAGCTTGACCTCTTAACTAACGGTCCCTTTGTTTCTGAGAGGATGGAAACCACCATTCCGGGAATATTTGCCTGCGGTAATGTGGTTACCGTATATGATCTGGTTGACTATGTTATGTGGTCAGGTGAGATTGCTGGTAAGAGTGCAGCTACATTGGTAAAAGGTAAAAAAACTCAAGCAAGAAAACCGAAAAGGGGAAAAGAGTCAATAAGTATTAAGGCTGGTAATAATGTAAGGTTTGTCTCTCCACAAAGTATTGATAAGGAAATTGAGGATGATGTTGATATTTATATACGAGTGACTGAACCCATGAGGAATGTAGAAATATCAGCCGGGGATGGAAATGAGGATATCTACAAAAAAATATATAGAGCAGTAACACCTGGGGAAATGGTAGTAGTTAGGATTCCAGCCAAGCAATTGAAAACTCATAATGAGTTAGTAATTAAATGTGAGAAGTTAGCGTGGTTAGGAATAAATATCAATTTTGAAAGATGTACTGGGTGCCGTTACTGTGAAGCAATATGCTCTTTTGGACATTTCGATGAAGTAAATCCTGTGAAATCATGTATAAGAATTTATAATGATCTACAAAGCAATGTATACTTTCCTATCATAGCAGGTCCCTATACAGATGCAAAATGTACCAGTCAGAGGTTTGTGGTAATCCAAGGGATAGAGTATGATGCCTGTGCCTTATGTCCAATCTGTTGTCCCATTAGGCCCTTCTTTATGGAACCAGGCACTGAAAATTCACTCAAATGTGACATGTGTGGTATGGATCCAATGTGTGTACAATTCTGTTCAAGTGGTGCGTTAACTCTAGCAACTGAAAAAGAAGAATAACCATTATCGCTGTTAAACAATCTTTATGCAGGAAAATTGGAATAGCAAAAAAAGATTTACACAAAGTTAAGATAAGGGAGATAAATAAAGTGGAAAAAGAAGTCATTTGTATCGTATGTCCTTTGGGTTGCCGAATCAATGCAGTGGTTGATGATGCTACAGGTGAGTTAAAAAGTATTTTAGGAAACGAGTGTCATGAGGGCGTGTCTTATGCCAAAAAAGAAGTTACATCACCAGAAAGGGTGCTTACTACTACAGTAATAACAGAAGGGAGTTCACAGCCATTATTACCTGTGAGATCAAATAAACCCCTTCCAAAAGGCAAGTTGAAGGAGGTTATGAGAGAACTGGCTTATGTGAAAGTTAAACCACCATTAAAAATAGGAGAAGCAGCAGCAAAAAATATATTGAACACAAAGGTAGATATAATTGCGACTAGAAGTCTGACCACATAATTGGTTCATTTTTATGAGAAAAGATATAGAAACAGAAGTAGCCATTATAGGTGCTGGTATAATTGGAGCATCGGTAGCGAGGGAATTGAGCAAATATAAAATCGATGTAGTGGTGATAGAAAAGGAAGCTGATTTTTGTTGGAGCGCTACAAAAGCTAATGGAGGTTTAACTAGGGAGTGTTTTGATCCTTCGTTTTTATTCTATGGTATGATGGAAACTTTTAGCTCTAGGAATTCCGATAACGTAAGGTTGAAGAACGAAGTTTTTGCAGAATCTTTGTCGATTACACCTTACCTGTTTGAGGAATTAGATGTTCCTTTAGTCACTGTAGGCTGCTTAGTTATAGCAAGGAATGATCGAGATCTTAAAGTACTTGAAAGTATACAGAAAAATGCTGAAGATGCAGGAATAAAAGCAAATAGAATGATAGACGAAAAAACAGCACGCGAGATGGAGCCAAATCTAAATAAAAATCTAAATATTTTAGGTGTCCTTGAAAGTACTGAATGGTCTTTTTGCAATAGTTGGAGGCTTTGTATTGCCTTAGTTGAAAACGCAAGAGAAAATGGAGTTAGGATTTTTTTGGAAAATGAAGTCTTAGCTATAGAGAGAGAAAATGATACCTTCCTGATCACCACCTCTAAAGAAAAAATTAGGTCAAGATTTATTGTAAATGCATCAGGAGTAAATGCAGGAAAAATAGCGGCGATGGTAGGAGCAAACGATTTCAAGATATTTCCTGTTAGAGCTCAGCTATGTATATTAGATAAAGCAGCAAGGGGTTTAGTTAACCATATAATTATGGCACCAGGTAAACTTATTGATAGCAATTCTATTATACCTTTTATATCACCTACGATAGAGGGTAATTTGGAGCTTGGATTTAGTTGTACTCAAACTAATGATGCTAGTGATATTAGCACAACAGATGAATTTAATAAGATTATTTTTTCATTAGTAAAAGAATTGATACCCCTCATTTCAGAAAAAGATTTAATTAGGTCATTTAGTGGGATTATGGCCTTTGAAAATGACCAAGGGTTTACTGAAATTATAGTGAGGAATTCACGCTACGTACCTCGATTTATAAATATTGTGGTACCCTTTCCAGGTATAAGTTTATCTCCATCAGTAGCCAAGAAATCTGTTGAAATTTTAGCAGAACAGGGCTTGCAATTAATTGAGAATTACAGCTTTAATGGTAGAAATAAGTCGATAGCAGACTTTAGTAATACTATTAGTGATGAAGAAAGAGACACTATGATAGTAAAGAACCCATCTTATTCTCATGTGGTATGTCGATGCGAGACAGTACCTGAAGGAGAAATCATAGAGGCAATTATAAAAGGTGCAAGTACTGTGGATGGAGTAAAATTTAGAGTAGGTGCTGGCATGGGAAGATGTCAGGGAAGTTTTTGTGGACCCCGTATTCTAAAGATCTTATCTAGGGAATTAAACAAACCTATTGAGGAAATTACATTGAAAGGTGAAGGATCTAGGATTTTACACTACAAAAAAGAAGAGTTCTTGCAGAAAAGATACAAAAATTCATGTTGATAGAACTATACTATCAACTGGCATATGTTAGGCATTAATAACCTTTAAATAGATAGGGATGAGTGAACTAGTGGAAGAGATAACCTTGGATATGGCTATTAAAATGCTCGATGCATCAGAGAAATTTGTTAATGATTTAGATTATATGCCAAGTGCTTTTGGGGTGGTTGGAAAAGGGGGACATATAATCCATGCACGTAGAATGGATGGGTGTCCGATGAGACCTTCTATAGAGTTGGCTATCAATAAAGCCCGTACAGCAGCTATATACTCAATTCCTACTAAAATGTTGAACTGGATATCAAATCCCTTTAGTGGTGCTGCTACACTTGAAACTGGAATACTCCACCAACCTGCCACCTTACATGTTGAAGGGGGTATACCCATAAAAACTGAAGATGGTACTGATGTGATTGGTGCTGTTGGTTCAAGTGGTGATGATGCTGCCAATGATAGGGCCATTGCTAAGGCAGGAGCTGCTGCTTATTTTTACGAAGAAGATTCACAACTTGAGCTTTCCGATGAGGTAGTTAGCACAAGGCTATTTTATCCATCCCCATGGCGCTGTGGAATAAATCTTGGGATGAAACTATTGAAAAAAGCCTTAAGATATTCTAGGAACATAAAAAGACCTTGTAGCATTACTATAGTGGATGATAGTGGATGGATGGTTGCGTTTGCGAGGGATAATGGAGCACCAATAGGCAGTATAGATATTGCCATAAATAAAGCATGGACGGCTGCTGCTTTTGAATCGCCCACATCAGATTTATCAAAATGGGGGAATGTAAATAGTCCTGGATATGATATAAATGCTGAAAATTATAATAAGAGGTTTACTGGTATTCCTGGTGGTTTGCCAATAATTGTTAATGATAAAACAATTGGAGGAATAGGGGCAAGTAGTGGTTCAATAGAGGATGATGTGAGGATAAGTGAAGCTGGGATTTCAGTGATTTCTAATTTTAACTAGTAAATCAGAGGCCCTTTCATTGGTTTCTTGGAAAATGAGAAAACTCATCTTATTTCTTAATCTGAGCCAAGAAGATTTATAAATAACCGAGTGTATGGGAGAGTAGAGAGATTGTACAGGAAGGGGTGAGACTTATGAAGACTAGTGGAAGAGTGGAAGGAAAGGTGGCTATAGTTACCGGGGGGGGAAGGGGAATGGGCCGTTCTATTTGCCTGGTTTTGGCTCGAGAAGGTGCGGATATAGTGACCTGTGATGTGTGCAAGGATGATCCACATGTAAAATATGCAATGGGAAAAAAGAATGATCTAGATAAAACAGTTGATGATATCAAGGCACTGGGAAGAAAGGCTATCGGGATGGTAGTTGATATAAGAGATACTGGTCAGGTAAAAGCCTTAATAGATAAAACCATAGAAGAATGTGGTAGGGTGGATATCGTGGTGAATGCAGCAGGAATTGTTGAAGTAGTACCAGCACTTGAGATTACAGAAGAGCAGTGGGACAATATGCTAGATGTTAACCTTAAGGGGATATGGCGAACATGCAAATACAGCATTCCTCACATGATCAAACAAAAAAAGGGTAAGATAATCAATATTTCATCCACGGCAGGCATTAGGCCTTATGCGGGTCAGGCTCATTACTGTGCTGCTAAGTTTGGGGTTATTGGTATCACTAAGGTACTTGCTCTAGAGTTAGCGAAATACAAGATCAACGTCAATACAGTGTGCCCAGGAATAACTCATACACCTATGCTGGAGAAGATGCAGGTATATACAGGAATGGAGATGATGAATTTTGTGGAAAAGATTGCTGATTTGCATCTTGGTTTACCAGAGCCAGAAGAGATAGCCTATGCAGTGCTCTTTCTTGCTTCTGAGGAATCTAACTACATAACGGGATTTTCACTCTGTGTGGACTCAGGACACCTGCTCTACAAATGAATCTGATATTGCTGTGTTTTTAGAAGAAAGTCGGCGGATTAACGAGACTTTTGATAAGGGATACATGATATGAGTAATGGACGACTGGGAGGAAAGATAGCGATAGTTTCAGGAGCATGTAGAGGCATGGGGAGGGCTCAGTGTTTGGCTATGGCAAAAGAGGGAGCAGATATCGTGGCGTGTGATGTATGTAAAAACAATCCTGTGATCAAATATGATATGGGGACAAAGAAAGAGCTTGATAAGACGGTAGAGGATGTCAAGGCACTGGGCAGAAAGGCCATAGGAGTGGTGGTAGATGTCACCAAGGATGATCAGGTAAAGAGCTTAACAGGTAGAGCAATTGAAGAATTCGAAAAAATAGATATCCTTGTTAATACTGCGGGGATTGGTGAGCTTATACCAGCTCTTGAGATAACGGAAGAACAGTGGGACAATATGTTGAATGTTAACCTTAAAGGGATATGGCTGATGTGTAAGTACACCATTCCTCACATGGTCAAACAGAATAAAGGTAAG